>Ga0209683_10000945_pt1 | contig 11223 bp, 8 predicted proteins | sample DOMMetBare2Fresh_FD_187474 | JGI IMG/M metagenome (GOLD analysis project Ga0209683, IMG submission 187474) | Wetland sediment microbial communities from St. Louis River estuary, USA, under dissolved organic matter induced mercury methylation -... | ecosystem: Environmental > Aquatic > Freshwater... | reverse complement strand
CCGGCATGTCGCGCGTGCAGGTCGGGGCGGAAGGATGGTACCGATCGAACAAAAGGATGGGACAGAAGAGCGCAAGGCTTCAAAATCGGGCCAAAATCAACCCACTCGTTTCCACGAAGAGGCATAATTATGATGGTGAGGGCTGGGGCGATGGAATCGTATCAGTGGTTTTTGTTGGGAATGATGGTTGCCTGGACGCCGGGGTTGGTCATTCTGGCGTTGCTGCTCACCGAGGCCGTACGTCTGGATTCACAACCCAAGAACATTGAGAATGAACATTGAGAATATTGAACTTGACCAGAACGCACTCGGGTTCGCGGCCAAGTTGGCCGTTGGATAGCGGCGCGCACGCGGCGGATATTTGGATACGGCTTGGATGATGCGACTTGGATGTGGCGCGCCTCATCCAAAGTGCTAATCCATCAATGCCGCGATGGCGCTGATAATGCCTAGAACACCCGCCGCTACAATGAGCAAAGCGATTCGTGTGTAGAAGTGATGCTCTTGATCCAACCAGTGGCGTGCGTAAGCCAGCTTGTCTCCTGAGTAATTCGACGCCATCACCATGCGTTTCACATATAGGTCGCCAAGCCCTTTGAACTCCTTGCGCCAGGCGTACCGTTCAAGCCAGGATGTCATCGGGGTCGCGCCTTCCGTTTCATGGCTGCCCTCGTTGGCGCACAGGTAGGCGCTTCGACGATCTTCTCGGCAACCACTCTGAATCTCATGGTTTCGGCGATGCCAAAGAGTTCAATGCTCTCGCTGACCGCGGTCGCATGATCTCGCGCTGTCACCGTGCCAAGATAGCGCGCGGGGGTTTTACCAAATATGGAGATACGCCAGCGATACATGGAAGCCAGTATAAGACCAATGACAGAAGATTGGCAGCTTCTTGGTAAGGCGGGCGCTGAAACGCCTACGGTTAACCCTACCTACTACTGGTTTTCATATCTATGGCGAGACTCTACAATACTTGTGGAGTCATATCGAAGTCTCAGAGGAAGAGTTCCGCGCTAATGCCGACCAAGCGCAATTGGCATTCCTCGACGTGGGCTCCGGCTCACCCAGCAACTCACGCAGAGCGAACTGATCCTGGGTCAAGCATTTTTTCTTCTAGTATAGGCATCCACCTGAATACAGTACCGCTATCGCTCAAACAGCTTTGCTAGTATCTATAGGTTATCGACGCGGAATTCCGCCGCAACGTTGGCGACCAAGCGGCATAATTTTTGCTCGCTTGCAGCCGGCGTCTCAGCCTGCGGCGAATACAGTAAAACGAACGCGCCAGTTATATTGCCCTGTTCGGTGACATGTCGCCCATCGATATCCAGATTTTGATAATGGCGTTGTTGTTTGGGTTTGCCGCGGGCTATGTGACCCGCGAGTTGGTGTCGCGTCGAAGGCGGAAGCGGTGGCGACAGACGCACTGGTACTGACCTGTCGGGTGCAAGCAATTCAGCGTCTGGCAAGTACTGACCTAAGGCGCGTACTCATGGATCGCGCACTCTCCACGTCATGGCCGGTCTCAGTGCCGGCCATCCACGCCTTTCTCGCCGCGGGATAAGACGTGGATGGCCGCGACAACAAGGCGCTTACGCCCGTCTGCGACGGACTTTTGCCGCGGTCATGACGATGGAGAGATTCCAGTTGACCGGGAACCGGCTTTCTCATGGCGTACCCGCGCGAGCGACGGCCTTGCCTATGACCGCCACGGCGGTATCCGGCGCGCTGTCACCGGTCCACGCAATGTAATGATCGGGGCGGACCAGGATCAGTCGCGCCCTGTAGGCCTCACGCTCGCCGGCATAGCTGTCGCGGCACACCGTCAGCGGCACGCCGAGCGACCTCGATGCCTGCTCGAACAGCGCGACCGCGCGGTCCTCGGCATCGAATGCCAAGAGCGTGAATTCGCGGCCCAGCGCCTCGAATACGTTTCGTCCGCTCGACAGGTGTCGCGATGGCAGGTGGTGGCCGGGCCGGGCCTCGAACGTGTGCGTGCCGTGCGCGCTGCAGACGCCGCCCGGCGGTCCAAAGACGATCGATGAACCCTCGCAGTGTGGGTCATAGGTCATCGCGCGCGTGGGGGTGTGGGTTTTGGTTCTCTCCCAGGCTCGTTCGAATTCCTCGCGATCCCGATCCGGGTCGTAACGTTCGAGAAAATCCCGATCGGTCCTGATGCGCCTGAGGATGAAATCCTCGGCGGTCTCCCGGAAAACCGGTTGCCGCTCCTCAGTGTAGGTTTGCAGCAGGGCGTCGCTGCCCCAGCCGTTGAGACGCGCGGCGAGCTTCCAGCCGAGATTGGAGACGTCGTCGAGCCCGTTGTTGAGTCCATAGCCGCCGTAGGGCGGGTGGCTGTGGGCGGCATCGCCCGCAATGAACACCCGACCGACCTGATATTGTTGGGCGATCGCGACCGCCATGTCCCAAAACCCGACATAGTCGAATTCGCACGCAAACTTGAAGCCGGCGGCGCGCTGCATCAACCCGTGAAAGTCGTAGTTGTCCCTGGTCGTGTCCATCGGCACCGGCGCATGGAAGAAGAAGCCCCCTTCGGCATCGACCCGGCCGAAGAACCGCCAATAGCCCTTGAGCTCCGGATCCATCGCACGATAGGTCGAGCGCGGCGGGAAGCGTTTGAGGCCTTCATGCAGCTCGCGTGACCGGATGACCGCCAGCACCATGAGCTGGTCAAAATCCTGGCGGTCACGCTCGATGCCGGCTTGGGCGCGAACGGTCGAGTGGCTGCCGTCGCAGCCGACCGCATACTCCGCCTCGATGACTTCACGTTCCCCCTGTTGCGAAACGATGCCGACGCGGACACCGGCATCGTCCTGCTCAACTGTCTCCGCCGTCCAGCCTACCCGGCTCTGAACGTTGGAAAGCTCGGCCATGCGTGTTCCTAGAACGCTTTCGGTCAGATATTGCGGCACCCTCTCGCTGTTCTGGAAATAGTAGGTGTTGACGACTTCACGAAAGGGCGGCGAGTACCAGTACTCGCTGCTCAGATTGAGATAGGCCGTCACGCCACTCAAGGAAAAGCCTTGGGGCAGAACGCGGACAGACCGCACCTTGTCGGCGACGCCCCAACGGTAGAAGTGTTCCATCGCGCGCTGCGTCAGCCCCTGGCCTTTCGGAATCCGATGCGGCTGCGTGCGCCGCTCTACATTGGCGCATGAAATCCCGCGCTGGCCGAGCTCGATCGCCAGCGCCATGCCGACCGGCCCGCCTCCGATGATGGCGACCTGAAACCGTGTGTTCATGCGTCTCCCTTGAGAGCCTCGAATGCGCGTCGAGGGCTTGCCAGTGCCCGTTGCTCCCGAAGTTCGTGTGGGTGCTGCGATGTATATCGAAATTCGGAAGCGGGGCACTAGTGCCGCCGATTTGAAGTTCCTACATCACTTGCAGCAAGCTCGATTAGGAACTTCAAATCGAAAAGCGGCACTAGAATCATGGAGTTGCTAGTGCCCCTTTGTTTCCGAAGTTCGTGTCCGAGGGTGGTGTGATGTATCACGAACTTCGGAAACGGGGCACCAGACATGACGATCGCCGTGGATCGTCGAAGCCGGTAAGCCCATTGCAAGCCGGGTTACGTGGGACGGCGTTCGAGGCTCATCCGTGCCCATGGCTGATCCCGTTCTCAGTTTTGTCATCCCCGCGTGATGAAGTCGCGGTGTTTCCAATGATCGAATCGCGTTCGATTGTCTAAGTGCCAGGGCCACATTCCCGGATATCGAAGTGGTGGGGATCAGCCGGTAGTATGGGCGCTATTTTGCAGCCCATCGGATACCCGCCAGGGTGGTCCGGGAAGGCAATGTCGATGCCGACTGTCCGTAGCGAGGTTTGTGCACGACGCAGCCGGCCGGCGAGCCGCACGCGGGGTTCGCGGCCAATCGGGCCGTCTGATCGAGACTTCTTGGCGCTGCACCTGATCGGCGGCACGCAGAAAGTCAGAGGCGGTTCCGCTCCATCGATCCCGCCGGACCATGAGTTCGCGCACCAAGCCGCGACGGGATCCGCTTCGATGACGCCTTCAATGGCGGCCCGGCGATTGGCCGCATAGGTACGCGCGATCGTGCCGGCACTCAGGGTGGTTTTGTGCTGTCGTCAAGAAACTGAGCCTTTGAAAACATTGATGATTTTGGCTTCGTTCTGCCAAATGCTGGAATATTTACTTATAGTACAAATTCTTGACTTGCTTGGCGCACGCCCAAGAGGGCAAGACGGTTGAGTAACGCCGAGCCTGCGGGCGCGCACATCGGATACTTGATCAGCTGCGCTGCGCTTCGTCCAATGTGCGGATTGCAAATTTGCGGCGGGGGAGGGCGCGCCTTTCGTAACGATCGAGGGCGTTGAGCTTCTTGCTCTCCTCCACCAGGATGGTGGTTAGCTTGAATGGCCCCTCTGGCACTCCTTTCAAAGCATCATGCACATGCTTCGTTGCCGTCAACAACTGGGTTGGAATCACCTCATCGCGCCGATCAAACGCGGTGCGCGTATCGATCAGCCCGGCCATCCGGGACGGCAAGTCAGGCTGTTCGTCAGAGGTGGATTGATACTACCGATTTCCACATCGCTTTTTTTTAAGAGCGCGATTGGCAGATCGGCGCTAGGCTTGCCGCGTGTCATTGCAAGCAACCTTTGTGCTGAGCGACGTCGTGCCGGGGGAAACATGCCGAATCTGCGTTTGACTTTGGCCTGCGGGCCATACGACCGAACGCAGGCGCTGCGCGACGGCAGCATTCGCCCGGAGGGGATCGATCTCACCTACGTGACCCTGCAGCCGGCTGAGATCTTCTGGCGCATGCTTCAGTACAAGGAGTTCGATGTCTCCGAGATGTCATTGTCGAACTACACCAGCCTGGTGAGCAGCGGAAATTCCCCTTTCATTGCCATCCCGGTGTTTCCATCGCGCGTCTTTCGCCACGGCTATTTCTTCATCAACACCACCAAGGGGATCAGGAAGCCAGAGGACCTCAAGGGCAAGCGTGGCGGCGTGCCGGAATACAGCATGACGGCCGCCGTCTATATGCGTGGGCTCCTTGAGCATGAGTATGGCGTGAAGCCGACGGACGTCGACTGGGTGCAGGGCCGCGCAGACCGGCTTGGGCGCAAGCTGCCTGCCGATGTGCGCCTCACGCAAGCGCCGGTTGGCGTCGAGCTCGGCGACCTGCTCGAGCGCGGCGAGATCGATTTTCTGATGACGGCGAACAATCCACTGTCATTCCGCCGCGGCGCTCCGACAGTGGCGCGATTGTTCCCGAACTATCGCGAGATGGAGGTCGACTACTATCGCCGTACCAGGATCTATCCGATCATGCACACGATCGTGATCCGCCGGGACATCTATGAGCGGGATCCCTGGATCGCGCTCAATCTCTACAAGGCCTTCTGCCGGGCCAAGGAGTATTCGTTCCATCTGCTTGCCGAGACCGGATCGCCGAAGGTCTCGCTCGCCTGGCTGCAGCCATTGCTGGAGGAGGAGCAGGCCATCATCGGGCCCGACTGGTATCCCTACGGGATCGAGAAGAACCGCCCGACGATCGATGCGCTCCTGCAATACACCCACGAGCATGGGCTTGCTGAACGGCGCCTCACCATCGAGGACCTGTTTGCTCCGGCGACGCTGCGCGACATTCCCCTCACCGAAGGCCAGCAGGTGTAACATCTGCCGCACCACGGGGATGATGCACACCGCCTGTTGAGCATCATCTGTAAGCATCCTGCATCTTTCATTGTTGACCAAGGCGCCCGTCGGATGGAGCCCTCCCGCAAGAGCAACGCCTATATCGGACGGCCGGTCGAGCGGATCGAGGACCTGCGGCTGCTGCGCGGGCGCGGTCAATATGTCGGCGACCTTGCAACGGCCAGCGCGCTGCACGCGATGATTCTGCGCAGCAACGTCGCGCACGGGCTGATCCGGCGCATTGATGCGTCGCGCGCACGCGCGCGCCCGGGCGTGCATGCGGTCGTCACGGCGCAAGAGGTCGCGCAAGCGCTGGCAGCGGACATCCCCGTCATCCCGATGCGGCAGGAGCCGACACCGCAGCTCAAGCCTTATGAGCAGCCGGTCATCGCGCACGGCAAGGTGCGCTATGTAGGCGAGCCGCTTGCGCTCGTGGTGGCAGAGAGTGCGGCGCTCGCCGAGGATGCACTCGAGGATATCGAGGTTGAGATCGAGCCGCTCGTGGCGGTCGTCGATCGCGAGGCGGCGCGCTCGGGCCAAAGCATTCTCTTTGATGCGACCGGCACCAACCTCGCCATCACGGTGACGGCGGTCCGCGGCGACGCCGAGGCCGCCTTCAAGCATGCGTCCTATACCCGCCGTGAGCGCTTCTCGGTGCAACGGCACGCGGCTGTGCCGCTCGAGCCGCGCGGGCTGCTCGCGCAATGGGATGCCGCGAATGAGCGGATCACGCTGTCGGGGGCCGCCAAGGTGCCGTTCAACAACCGGCGCATCTTGGCGAAGATGCTGGCGCTGCCGGAGTCCTCCGTCCGCCTCGTCGAATGTGATGTCGGTGGTGGCTTTGGCGCGCGTGGGGAGTTCTACCCCGAGGACTTTCTGGTTCCCTTTGCGGCGCGGCTCCTCAGCCGGCCCGTCATGTGGATCGAGGACCGACGCGAGAACCTGCTCGCCACCAATCACGCGCGCGATGCCGAATGCGAGCTTGAAATCGCCTGCACGCGCGATGGACGCATCCTCGCCCTGCGCGGTCGAGCCTTCACCGACGTGGGCGCCTATCTGCGGACAGTTGGGGCGACGGCCTCGCGCAACATTGCGCAGGTCATGTCGGGTCCCTACCGCATCCCCGATATCCGGATCGACGTGTCGCTCATCGTCACCAACAAGACGCCGTCCGGAACGTACAGGGCACCCGGCCGCTATGAGGCCGACTTCTTTCGCGAGCGGCTGTTCGACATCGTGGCGCGCGACCTCAACATGGATCGCGTGGAGTTTCGCCGGCGCAATCTGATCGCCGAAGCGGAGATGCCGTACCGGCTCGCCAAGATCATCAATCTCGACATCGAGACCGAGTGCGACAGCGGCGACTACCAGGTCACGCTCGATCGGTGCCTGCAGGAGATCGATTGGGGCAGGACCATCAAGCTGCAGGGACGCCTGATCGATGGCTGCTATCACGGCGTCGCGGTCGGCTGCTATCTCGAAGGAGGCGCTTCGGGCCCGAAGGAGACGGCACGACTGGCGCTCGAAGCGGATGGCTCGGTATCGGTCTATGTCGGGTCGTCGAATGTCGGTCAGGGCCTGGAGACCGTCTGTGCGCAGATCGCGGCCGACGCGCTCGAGATTCCGATCAGTGGAATCCGCGGCGTGTTCCACGGCTCGACCGACTATGTCAGCGACGGCGTCGGCTCCTTCAGCTCGCGCTCGGTGGTGATGGGCGGCTCCGCGATCGTGGTCGCTGCCGGGCGATTGCGTGATGCGTTGAGGACAGCCGCAGCAGAGCGTCTCGGCTGCGCCAAGGAGGATGTGACGCTGGATGATGCGGGTATCGTCGGTCCGAACCAGCGCACCCTTCCGCTGCGCGACTTCGCGGGACTGTCGGCGGAGGGCGTATTCGCGAGCAACAAGCGGACCTACAGCTACGGAGCACACGCCGCGCATGTGGCGGTTGATCCCAAGACCGGCCAGGTGCGGCTCATCGACTATGTCGCGGTCGAGGATGTCGGCCGCATCATCAACCCGTTGACGCTGCATGGCCAATGCATTGGCGCTGTCGTGCAAGGCCTCGGCGGCGCGTTGCTCGAGCATTTCATCTATGACGAGCAGGGTCAGCTGCTGACCGGCTCGCTCGCCGACTATCTGATGCCAACGGCCAGCGACTTTCCGAGCATTCGCGCCGTTGCGCTGGAGGAGAAGCCGTCGCCGAACAATCCGTTGGGCGCCAAGGGGGCCGGCGAGGGTGGGGTGATTCCGGTTGCAGGCGTTATCGCCAATGCGGTCGCGGCCGCGCTCGGCCCGCTCGGTGTGGAGCCTAGAGATCTTCCGCTTTCACCGGAGCGCGTGTGGCGGCTGATCAATGCAGCCAGCACGACATCGACAATCAAGCCGTCAAGTTGACCAGTGGCGGGGCGCAATGTTAGCAAACAAGATCAAATTTCCGGGTTGTCGTTCGAAGGGAATGCGATCATGAAAATGCCCCCCTTCGATTACGCGTGCCCGGCAACGCTGCCCGAGGCACTCGCATTGCTCTCCGCGCATGACGGCGATGCCAAGCTGCTGGCCGGCGGGCAGAGCCTGGTGCCCGTGCTGGCGTTCCGGCTGGCGGCGCCGAAGCTCTTGATTGATCTGCGCAAGCTCACCGATCTGCGCACCATCAACATTACGCCAGGCGGCATCAGTCTCGGCGCCATGGTGCGCTGGTGTGACATCGAATGCGATGGTCGATTGTGCACGGCGCATCCGCTTCTCGTCGCCGCGGTCGCGCATGTGGCGCACTACCAGATCCGCAATCGAGGCACCGTCGGCGGCAGCATTGCGCATGCCGACCCAGCAGCCGAAATGCCCGGCATTGCGGTGACCTGCGAGGCCGAGATCGTCGCGGCGAGCAAGGCCGGCACACGCATCATCAAGGCGGGAGACTTCTTCCAAGGCGCGCTCACCACCGCGCTCGAGGCCGATGAGATCATCGTTGAGATTCGCCTGCCGGCATGGCCGGCCGGACGACGCTGGGGCTTTCAGGAATTCGCGCGGCGGCGGGGCGATTTTGCGCTGGCTGCGGCCGCTCTCTTTTATGACAGGGACGCGAGCGGCAAGGCTGCGAATGCGCATGTCGGCGTGATCGGCGTGGCCGACCGGCCGCTGCGGCTGTCGAGCGTCGAGGCCGTGCTCAATGGAACGAGCATCGACGCTGCCACGATCGCCCAGGCTGAGGCTGCAACGTCTGCGGCCATCAATCCCGACAGCGACATCCATGCCAGCGGAGCCTACCGCAAGGCGCTTGCCGGCACCATGGTCGAGCGCGCGCTCAAGATGGCGGTGGAGTAGGCCATGCAGGTTCGCTTCGAGGTCAACGGCTGCGAGGTCGAGGTTGCGGTCGAGCCGCGGCTGACGCTTGCCGATTGCCTGCGCCACCACTTGCGGCTGACCGGCACGCATGTCGGCTGCGAGCACGGCGTGTGCGGCGCCTGCACGGTGCTGGTCGATGGCAAAGCGGTGCGCAGCTGCCTGATGTTGGCGGTGCAGGCCGATGGCGGCAAGGTCGTCACCGTCGAAGGGCTGTCGCAAGACGAGGGTCTCACGCCCCTGCAGGCGAGCTTCCGCAAGCATCACGCGCTGCAGTGCGGCTTCTGCACGCCCGGAATGATCACGACCGCGCACGCACTGCTCACCGCGGAGCCCGATTGCGACGCCGATCGCGTGCGCGAGGTGCTGTCGGGAAATCTCTGCCGCTGCACCGGCTATGTATCGATCGTCGAGGCCGTGCTCGACGCGCGTGCCGCCTACAAGGGCAGCGGATCATGAAGAACACCTTCATCGGCGCGCCGATGGAGCGCCGCGAGGACCTGCGCTTCCTGCGCGGACGCGGCGAATATGTCGACGATATCAGGCTCGAGGGCCTTCTCCATGCGGTGATCCTGCGCAGCCCCGTCGGGCATGGGCGGATCGCCTCGCTTGATACGGCGGCCGCGCTGAAATGTCCCGGCGTGCATGCGGTGATCAGCGCCAAGGACATGCCGGGCAGCGTCCCGATCATACCGATGCGGCTGCAGCCGCTGCCGGAATTCAAGCCCTACGAGCAGCCGGTCCTCGCCCATGACAAGGTGCGCTACGTGGGCGAGCCCGTCGCGGTCGTGCTGGCGGAGAGCGTAGCGCTGGGCGAGGACGCACTCGAGGCGATCAGACTCGACATCGAGCCGCTGCCGGCCATTGCCGACTGCACGACCGCCGCGCAGAACAGAAGCCTTCTGTTCGAGACGACCGCCACCAATTGCTCGCTGGTCTTTCACGCCCGCAAGGGCGACGCCGACGCCGCCTTTCGCGACGCGCCCTACACGCGGCGGGAGCACTTCTCGACCGGACGGCACTATGGGCTCACCATGGAGCCGCGCGGCGTCATGGCGCAGTGGGACGCGGAAAAGGAGCGGCTCACCATATTCGGCGCCGCCAAGGTGCCTTTCTTCAACCGGCGCATTCTTGCCAAGCAGATAGGACTGCCGGAAACCGCGATCGACATGATCGAGAACGACGTCGGCGGCGGCTACGGCGCACGCGGCGAGTTCTATCCGGAAGATTTCCTCATTCCATTCGCGGCGCGCTACATCAAGCGGCCCGTGAAATGGATCGAGGACCGGCGCGAAAATCTCATGGCCATGAACCATGCCCGCGAGGCGTCGGCCGAGATCGAGATTGCCTGTGCGCGTGATGGCACGATCCTGGCGCTGCGCGGCGACATCCACAACGACATGGGCGCCTATATGCGGACCAATGGGGCGGTCGGCGCCCGCAATGTGTGCCAGTTCCTGGCCGGGCCCTATCGCGTGCCGCACGTCAAACTCGACTCGCATCTCTGGATGACCAACAAGACGCCGGTCGGCACCTATCGCGGGCCCGGCCGATTCGAGTCGAACTTCTTCCTGGAGCGGCTGATCGATATGGTTTCACCCGATCTCGGCATCGATCGCGTGGATTTCCGCCGCCGCAATCTCGTGACGCAGGCCGAGCAGCCCTATCCGATTGCGCATGTGCAGCCGACCGACGCCAAGGATCAGTACGACAGCGGCGAATACCGGGCTGCATTCGACCATTGCCTCAAGGAGATCGGCTGGGATGAGAAGGTAAAGCTCTGCGGCCAACTGATCGATGGCCGCTATCACGGTCTCGGCATTTCGTGCTTTATTGAAGGCGGGGCCGCCGGTCCCCGTGAGACAGCGCGGCTCGAGGTCAACGATGACGGGACCTTCTCGGTCTATCTCGGCACGACCTCGGTGGGGCAGGGCGTCGAGACGATCTTCGCGCAGATCGCGGCCGACGCGCTCGAGGTGCCGATCGATCGCATCCGCCACGTCTATCACGGCTCGACCCACTATGTCAGTGACGGCTACGGCGCCTATCACTCCCGCTCGACCGTCATGGGTGGCTCGGCGCTGCTGGATGCCACAAAGAATCTCCACGCCGCCATCCGCGCGGCTGCCGCCAAGCGGCTTGGCTGCGACGTATCGACGATCTCAATCAGCGAGGACAAGATATCCAGCGCCGACGGCCGC
>Ga0209683_10000941_pt1 | contig 11255 bp, 12 predicted proteins | sample DOMMetBare2Fresh_FD_187474 | JGI IMG/M metagenome (GOLD analysis project Ga0209683, IMG submission 187474) | Wetland sediment microbial communities from St. Louis River estuary, USA, under dissolved organic matter induced mercury methylation -... | ecosystem: Environmental > Aquatic >... | reverse complement strand
AATTGCCGACAATCAGAAGGCCCTTGTTGTCAACAGGTTGATCAAACTGAAGTTGAGGGATTACAAGGCCTACCAGCCTTTCGGCCATCTCCTTAGAGATGACATACGTCTCGACAAGCTGCCGAGCAGCTGGCGCATGGTCCGCATCGCGGAGTTGGACCACCGATTCGATCGGTTCAAACTGAATGAGATCCCCGTACTTCATCTTGTTTGTTTCCATTGAGCCTTGATTGTTGCGTTCATCCAAAGCCTCCGGGCTTATGACTAGGAAATCACGGACGGGATACCGCTTGTACTCGGCATGATCCGGCGAGCCATAGATTAACTGTCCGTTAATTACTGAACCATTCCAAACGGCCACGACAACCTTGTTTCGAGAAAGCGCCTGAAGAAGTCGCAGAGGATCCTGTTTTAAGGATATATCGAAGATTATCTCAATGTTGTCGAGAAGGATCACCTCGGCATTTGATTTATTTACAACCTCTAAAAGTAGACGAGGAAACTGGAGAACCCGTTGCCGCTCGGTTAGTTCAAGCATTTCACGCGACAATTCCAGATTGACGTTGATTACCGATACTCCTAAGCGGTCGGCAACAACTCGTAACGCTTGAGTCTTCCCGGCACCAGAAGGCGCTACCAATAATGCGAGGCGATAGTACAACTCGCCGGCTTCATCGATTCTTTGTATGACCCGATCGGCAAGCGGTTCTGCCAATTAGCGTTCCTCCGTAGCCAGAATTGCGCAGGGCGCGTTCAGTCGAAAATAGAGGTGAATGTATCACCCAAAATCACTCCATATCTATGTTCGCTAATCCAAAAATCATCATGCGAGCAGTCCATAGACGCCTTGTCATCGCAAGACAATTCTAGAAGTACGAGCTCAAAAATCTCTCGTAGAATCCGTATGTACGACTTACCTTTAAGTAAGCCGCACTCTTCCTAACGGAGGCGGTGGAAATTGATCGTTTACTTCGCTCTAAGTTCATAAAGTTGGGCAATAGACTCAACAAGTATTTCTAGGTCAACTTCCGCAGCAGCGCCGGCTTTGGCCCGCATTATTGCCCTGGTAACACCCTCCTGACACAATCGCTGAATCTCGCGCGGACTGCCGTGGGAGATTTCCCATATGAACCTTCTGCACGACGGAGTAAAAGTCGGAACGTTGCCCATTGCTAAATAGACTGCTAGGAACTGTTCGAACACTTTGGGATCTTCAAACGGCCTTACATCCAGCCAAGCTGGGAATGCCTCTCTGAGATGTGGGACCCGCTCAAGAATATCCGCATTCGCAGTCAATACAAACTGCACGTTCTTCTTGGCAAACACTTCAAAATTGCGGCGGATGATGTCTGTTTCGATGTCGGGATCTATATGATTCGCCTCGTCGCCAAAAATTATCGTGCGTTCGATCCCTTCCTTTTCTAGCTCTACAAGAATCTCGGTTGCAAGACTGACAAACTCCGAAGGTTGAAGGTTCCCTCGCACCACGCTTCGACTCGTCTTCTCCTCTTTGGTTGCCCTTACGAATTTTTCGAGACCAATTGCGCTTTGCTCCTCCATTTCCGCGCTCACGCTCTTCGGGCGTAAGAGACGATAAAGCTCTAGCACGGCCCTCACCTGGGGCATAATCCGCTCGCGAACATCCGCTTGACTTGTGACAGCTTTGATAAGCTCACTGAATGGGCGCTTCAATACCTGTTCCCAAAAGACTGCTAACAGCTTCAGCAAGACATCGCTTAGAAAGTCCGAGGAGTCCGCAGAAACTCTACGCATTTCCATTTCGATGATGAGGGTATGGTCTGCAACATCGCGGCTAAGTCCGGCTCGGAACTTTCGAAGCAGGCAGGTCTTTCCAATGCCAAACGGTCCAGTAACGAGTACATTCTCATTATTTCCAATAACTCGGTTGTTCAAGTAATCGATCTGTCCTTCGCGGTCAATGATACGATCGGCAGGTAGTCGCACCGTGTCCAATGAAAATGGGTTGAGGAATTCTGCCATAGCGGGCTTTAGCCTTTCGCAGCGGGGTCTTCGCTCGGCAGGGCCTCAAGCAATCGGGATAGTTCAGCAATTTTCTGGGACCACTCACTAACAGCACTGTCAAACTTAGGCGACTCAATGCAACCAGAAAGGAGGGCGCGCATTGACCCATCAAGAGCAGGATCAAACACGAAATGTCCTCCGGACGTCGGAAGAAAATCACCGAGGAGCTCGACAAGGCGAGCTTGCGAAAGGCGGCCATCCGCCGTCCAGTTCTTGATAGCGCCATGGAGCAATGCTGCATCCTTGCTCAACTCTCGGAAGATCCCGTCTCCGACCCAGAGTTGCGATAGCGACTCACTCAGCCACGTGCGGGCTATTTGGACTGAGGCTGTCGAATCCAGGTTAGAACCGCTATCCGAATTAACGCCCATTGCCTTGTAAGCTTCCAAGAGTAGGCTTAATGGAAGAAGATTCCCTTGCAGTCTAGTAGCTGCGATTCCCAACCCGCTTCGTCCCGAGAAAAGAGCTTGCTTGGTTTCAGGAAACGCATCCAGGGCAAACTCACACTCAGCCCATCGTGCTAACCAAGGCTTGAACTGATCCTCTCTACCGTAGACACCCGAAAACCAAATTGTCTTGGCCGGCTTAAGTTCGAGATGAAATAAATTTTCCGCGGGGCGATCTCCTCCTGACACGAAGACCCAGAGAGGTTGTCGCTCGAATTTCCCGAGAGAGCCGAGAACCCGTTCCGTGGGGTGACAGATGATACAGAGGCCGTCTCTCGTATTTAAGGGGGTTAGCTCGTGGAAATCAATCATTAATATTTCAACCCTACCTTCGAAGGGGAGTAAACCTTCCTGTAAAGCCGCTTTGATTTTCCGGGCCGAGTCGCACCAATGAGCGTCGCGTTCGTCCGTTACTAGAACAAGCGTTAGAGAAGTATCCGCCATTGGCGCATCCGACCCAATCAACTTAGCCAATCGGCGGAGTCTCTCGGGGAGAGCCGCGCATGACCCTCATTTTTTCCGCTACGACGGTTTCAACTCGGTTGAATGATTCACTCTCGTAGTCGCGATTTATCGTGGTTCTTAAGTCTAGACGAACCACGCTCATTCACCAAGTACTCGCGTCCAGGGCCTTTCAAAGGAGGTTCCCTTCAACCCGAAGCCAATGTTGTCCATCCCTCTTACGATCACCGAGAGTCCGGCGAGCACTTGAACGACGCTTAGGGGGGTTAACCGTGCGTAATCAAACTGCGGAATGAAAACACCTAGCGTGGTGATTAACCCAAAGGCGCACTCTGCTGTCCCATAACTGAGCCGATTATCCTGATCGCCACCAAAAGAGAAAGACGCTGAGTACTGGCAACAGAGTGATGGTTCCCCAAACATCAATAGTAGCTACTATTGATATGAACCTAACCGCAGCGGCTGAGCCTCCGCGCGGCGGAATCCAAAACCCAAGAAGCGTTCCCGTGAGTCCTTCAAACGCGGCAAAGTGCTATCCATGCCGCCAAGTTTCATTGGATTACAGTGAATCGTTTCTCTTTCAGGGCGGTGAACCGCTAGACCTCCGTCTCGATTCAAATTCCGATGCCCCCGGCCACAGTCGACTAGGTTGGAGAATCCAGTCGCTGTGTTTGTGCCATAGTGATTCTCGGGATGAGGGGAAGATGAGGGGGTTACATGCGGATACCAAGCGAGACGTTAGCTTGCTTTGACGGCTGAAACGTCGGTAAATACTGCCTGGTAACGCGTAGTAGCATGAGGTAGGTAGCCCCGAACCGGACTTAAAATCCGTTGACCGTAAGGTCGTGTGGGTTCGACTCCCACCCTCGGCACCATCAATAGTCTTGAGGTTTTCACGATTTCCACCAACTTGGCCCGTAATCATCTCAGCCCAAAAATGCCAGATGGGGCCAAGATGGGGGCCCCCTTAACTCGCCTTCCTTTTGAACTCGATCACATTGCCTCTCGGCTCTGCGAGTTTGTTCACGGCTTCTTCCAAAGCCTCTGGAGTGCTGCGAGCGTAAGTGCCCGTCACGGCTTGAATGTTGTGACCTAACAGATCGGCGATGTCGTATTCGTGTACTTGTCGCGCTCGCAACTCAGTAGCAAAAGCACGACGTAGATCGTGCCAGATCACTCCACCTTCGACGGTGAGACCAAATGGAATCTCTGCCCGTTCACAAGCAGTTTCAAATCTACTGCGGAGAAGGCGTTCATTCACTCCGGTATGGTCTGTATCAAACACCAGACCCGCCTTTCGGTTTTGAATGACCCCGAGCAATGCTTCCCGAACAGGAGCATTCATGGGTATCAAACGGTGACGAGGCTTTTTGCCCTTGGTGTCTGTCAACAGAAACCAATTGGGCCGCACCTCAACATCACGTCCGTTCGCGCGCCGAAAGATCGCCAAGCCAGTGAAGTTGACGTTTTCTATGCGCAACTCCAACAGCTCAGTTATCTTTCTGACACCCGTCTGCTTGCGCCTTAGTACGAGCTTCGGGAATTGCATGATGAATGCGTCGGCCTTTCAGCTTGTACTCCATCCACCAGCGCGCGCGATCGTAGTTTTCGTCTCCCGGTTTTACTCTCTTACCCTTCCAGCGCTTATACACCATTCCTGGATCACTCCTTTCTTCTCGATAAGCGCTAGCGGTCGTCAAAGTGGCTCGATTCTATTCCACGCTGACTTTGGTGTCACGCTATTTTGAAGCGCCGCTTCTCGTTCTGTGCTCGTCGCCTCTCAGCTTCTTGTTTGGCCCACAGGTCTACCTCCTCACGATTGAATCGCAAGAGATCACCCATGTAAGCGTGCGGAAGCGGGAATTGATCAGGAGGTCGCCTTGACCATTTCAGAATTCCGGCGGTGGTGGGTTCATCCTTATCATTGTAGAGCTGCCAATATTCTGCGAGCTGGGTTGGGCCCATCCAATCCGGCGCCGCTACCGGCGACGGTTGCGATGGCCGTGATTCCAAGAGCCGCAGCGTTTCATGCTTTGCGCGCTCATAGATCCGTTCCACTTGAGTAACTAGTTCTTCAGTCACTGATGCCGATGCTCCTCCATTTCAAAGCTGTCCCTCCCCTCTCAATCAGCGTGCCGCAAGAACACTTCGCGTTGAATTGTCATTCAATCGAGGAAAGATCCTGCAAACGCTGAGTATTTTGGGAATGGCGCCTGGAAGAAGAAGGCGAGATTCAGACTACCTGTGTGTAAAGCGTGACTACTGATCTGTATGTACTTTGATGGGGATCGTCCCTTTAGCTGCGCGGCTGGAGGATCTCCATCGATTGAATTAGTCCCATGCTAAAGGAGCCGGCCTTGGCGGTCGTCATCGTCCACTGAAGCTAAGGCTAAAGCTGGAGCTGAAGCTGGAGCTGGAACTTTGACTGACTTCTCCTCCGTCGCCAGCAGTTGGTTCTTGATCTCCACAGCAAGCCCATAGGCAAAGTCCTGGGCTTGCCGGGTCTTGGTGTCAAATAGTTCGGCAATCTCCTGCTTCTTAGAGTGTGTGAAACTCCCGTTCTACAAAGCCTGTGCTAACGCGAAAAGGCTCCAGTATTTCCACCGGAGCCTTTCCTTCACCATTTGGGACTACTCGCTACATACCAGTGTTCACATACTGAATGCAGTCGCCCTGATTCTTGAAAGTATGCGGGTAGTTATAGGTTTGCCAGCCTCCGTTTATGCACTGGCTCTGAGTCGAGGGCGGGCCAACGACGATCGGCGAGATTTTATACACCGTCCCGAGGTCGTAGGTGCCGCCGAAAAAAGTGGCTCCGTAAAAACTGCTATCGGCGGCCTGCAGGAGTCCAGCGAACGGAAGCCTGCCGTCGATGCCGTTAAAATTAAACAGGGTCGTGAGGGTGCCGCCGGGCGTGAGTTGGAAGATCGTCCCAGCGCCGCTGGTGCCGCCGTTGGATGCGGTACCGTAGAAATTGCCATCGCTGCCTTTCGCCAACCCGGCGTACGGGTACGCGCCACTGACGAAATCGAAACTGTGTAGCAGAGTGAAGGTCCCGCCGGACGTTATCTTAAACACTGTTCCAACACCGGTGGCGCCACCCATCCAGGTCGTGCCATAGAACAGGCCATCGCTTCCCTGCACCAGAGTTGAATACGGCTTCTCGCCGTCGGCGCCAGTGAAACTATGGAGCGTAGTGACGATGCCGCTGGGCGTGATTTGATACACCGTACCAAAGTCGCCTGCGCCACCGCGGTATGTCAGTCCGTAGAAATTGCCATCGCTGCCCAGCACTAATCCGCCGAACGGTTGTCCGCCTTCAGTTCCGTTGAAATGATGGAGGGTGGTAAGGCTGCCGCTGGGTGTAATCTTGAACACCGTTCCAAAACTGAAAGCGCCGCTATTGGCAGTCGTACTGTAGAAATTGCCATCGCTGCCACGCACCAGGCCGGCATATGGATTCGAGCCGTCGCCGAAATTGAAACTATGGAGCGTGGTGAGACTGCCGCTGGGAGTCATCCTGAACACCGTCCCGGCTGAATTTACCCCGCCATTGCCAGTCGTACCGTAAAAATTGCCGTCGCTGCCTTGGATCAGCTCGCCTTGCGGATATGCACCGTCACTAAAATCGAAGTGGTGGAGCGTGGTCAGGCTGCCGCCGGGTGTGATTTTGTAAACCGTCCCAACGTCGTATGCGCCGTCCTCAGCAGTCATGCCGTAAAAATTTCCGTCGGTGCCCTGCACCAGCTTGCCATGCGGGTTGGAGCCGTCATTTCCATCAAACGAATGCAGGAAAACCACGCTCGCGATGGCGTGCGTCGGTGGAGGTGATAAGAGGAAACCCACTGTGGCAATAACCACGGCGAGCGCAATAATTGGACGAAGCAGGGAGGAGCCTTTGATTTTGGTGGACATTACTTAATTCTCCTTAATTCATTGAGGCGGCCTTGAGTGACATTGGTAGTGGACCGAGGTGATTAGAGTGGCGGCGTCAGCCGGGCGTTTCGGTAGGTTAAGAAAACGCCCGCCTAAACCCGGTACTCTAAACACCTGCTGCAGTAAACAGTAAACCTGGTGCTGCCACCTTTATACGATATATTTTTAGAATAGGGCTAATCGAGGCCCTTTTTCAGAGTGAGCACGAACTTACGTACTGCCAGCTTCACCGTCGCCCGCTTCGACCAACGTCTTTGTGTCTGCGAAAGGAAACAAATGAGAACCAGAATTGTCAAACTTGTAGCATCGTTTGTCTCAACGTCGTCCTCTGCATGATGTTTTCCGTATGCCCGCAGCCTCAAACCCCTCGCACGATCTGTGGCCGCCAATAAACCGTTGGAAACGGTTCGCATTCACGTTAAGGGTGTGGACACCGGGTCAGTAGCCCCGAACCGGACTTGTGCCCCGCAATCAGAGCGGCGCTCGCCGGCCGACTGTTCATTTCGCCATGCCGTTCGTTTCCTGCGCAGGTCGAAGACGGGGACAACCCATCAAATAGACTCTCGTCGTAGCCAATTCTCTCCGCCAAGACTCCACCCGACTTTTCTGGACATCTCTATAAATCGCCAGTTATGACGAGCAATGCATCGTTATGGGAGTAATTCGTCACTTGCGGCGAATCACCGTAAATCGTCGGCTTTGACGAATACGGCACGTTTTGAGCTATAATTCGTCATAGGTGACGTGTTATGAATATAAGATCCGAATTCAGTGATGAGCTGATTCTGCAGGAAATGGGCGAGCGGTTAGCACGAACCAGGCTAGAGCGAAATCTCACTCAAGCGAACTTAGCCAAAAGCGCCGGGATCTCAAAGCGGACGCTGGAACGCCTGGAGTCGGGTGCAGCGTCGACACAGTTGACGACGTTCATCAGAGTCTGTCGTGCGCTCGGCCTGTTACAGCGCTTCGATACGTTCATACCAATGCCGTTAGCTAGTCCGGTAGAACAACTAAAGCTTCGCGGGCGAAAGAGAAAGCGGGCCTCTGGTACACGAGTCGAAAAGAATGCCCATAAAAAATGGACTTGGGGTGAATCATCATGACCGCCGCCGAGGTCCGGCTCTGGGGGCGAGTTATCGGTGCAGTCTCGCGAGAGGAAGGCCAGGACTGTGCTGCCTTCCAATATGATCAGGCTTTTGCCCAAAGCGGAATCGAGATCTCTCCCTTAACGATGAGGCTCAGTGATCGTATCTACACCTTTCCTGAGTTGCCACGTGTAACCTTCTGGGGATTGCCGGGACTGTTAGCAGATTCTTTGCCCGACAGGTTTGGTAACGCGCTGATCGATGCTTGGCTGGCAACACAAGGGAGGACCGCCAGCGACTTTAATGCGTTGGAGCGCCTTTGTTACGTGGGAGCACGAGGGATGGGCGCGCTGGAATTCGCGCCGCAGAAAGGCCCACAACTCCGCCAAGCCAAGAAGATCAAGATTGATTCTCTGGTGCAACTGGCCTCCGACGTTCTGACCCGACATGGGCAGTTTAGCGCTAATCTCGCAGACGCTCATCGCGCAGAGGCCTTAAAGGACATACTGAGAGTGGGAACGTCAGCAGGCGGAGCGCGCGCCAAAGCTGTCATCGCGTGGAATCCCAAAACAAATGAGATCCGCTCAGGTCAAATTACCGCAGGGAAAGGATTCGAATATTGGATTCTGAAATTCGACGGTGTTAGCGGCAACAGAGACAAGGAACTCGAGGATCCAAAAGGATACGGAGTAATCGAATATGCGTACTATCTAATGGCAAAGGCATGTGGAATCACCATGACTGAGTGCAGGCTGTTTGAAGAGAATGAACGTCGCCATTTCATGACTAAACGCTTCGATCGGCTACCGAGTGGCGAAAAGCTTCACATGCAATCGCTATGCGCTCTTGCGCACTTTGACTATAACCAGGCCGGCGCATATTCCTACGAACAAGCCCTGCTCACAATTCGCCAGTTGAAGCTTCCTGTGGATGCTGTGGAAGAGCAGTTTCGCCGCATGGTGTTCAATATAGTAGGCCGCAATCAGGATGACCACGTTAAGAATATTGCGTTCCTCATGGACAAGGAGGGCCATTGGTCACTCGCGCCGGCGTTTGACATGACGTATAGCTACAATCCTTCGGGCGCATGGACGGCGACTCATCAGATGACTCTGAATGGTAAGCGCGACGATTTCACGATGTCAGATTTTCGAGCCGCAGCGAAGAGCGCGAATATGAAGCGCGGTCGAGCTGAAGCAATCGTCAAAGAGGTATTATCAGTTGTGAAACGATGGCCGGAGTTTGCGGCAGCCGCGAAACTGAGTGACGGATTACGCGATAAGATCCAAAAGACCCACTGTCTGGCGTTTCGCGACGCATAGCTTCCGTTCGGTATCATCTGATTGTGAGGGGCATCTCTGTCGAGCTATTTCCCTTCGAACGTCATGGGCCGATTTGTCTCGACTACGCCGCTTTCGTAAGACGTTAGCGGATGCTGATGCTGAACCCGGAAGGTGTCGAAGATTGTGCTTTCGCGGCCCCCAGATTAACTCCACCGTTATTGCCGCGATCTTGAAATCGAATGGAGCAGCAAGATTATGAGTTCTGAGTCTTACACTCGCACTGTCACGAGCCACTTTGTCCGAAGAGTTCCGACTGAACAGGCGACGAACATCCGTCGTGATTGGACGGGGAATGATGGGAGTGCCAAGAATCATCATGGCAAGATTCCTCTGAGTGAGAGTCCGTTGAGGCTACGTCTGTCATGGAAGAAAAGCCCGAAGGATTCGTCGCGTCTAGTTGGCATTTTCGATCTAGACCTCAAACAACTCCTTAAAGCCGGCTACATTCGTTATGAGCCAAAGTCCACGAGTGAAGTCAGGTTGCGCTTTTATCATGGGTCAGACAATCTGGTTTACATTCAGGTGAATTCCAAAGAACCGGGTTTGCCCATCGGCAGGGTGGGTTAGTTCGCGGCGCGGCCTGACCCTAATGCAGACTCGTTACGACGTACAATGACGTACATCGCAGAAAAAAGGCTGGCGTCGCTGATACCGACGTACAAAAACGTACAGAAAGGCTGGCGTCGCAGATTCGGTGCGGCTTGGCTCAGCCGAAAAAGGCTGGCGTCACAGATTCGTGCCGACGTACATATAACGTACATCGTAGGGCCTAAAACAGCCTAAATCGTCCTAAGCCATCCTAATTGGGTTACGTCATAAGTCTTTTATAATGAATGATATCCCGTTGACGCCAAACGACTTCTGAGGTACGGTAAGCGGCTCTGAAAAGGCCGGCGTCGGCGGTTCGATTCCGTCCCTGGCCATATCTTTTTCCCAACACTTCATTTAATTACCATTCCTCAGCCGAACCTTTGAAAAGGTCAGGTGCGTTCAACTAGATCTGAAGGCAGCACCGAGTGCCTGAAGAGGCAGGGAAGCTGAGACTTTCCGGCCGCGGGCGCTCATTCAAAGGTTTCTGAAGTTTGTCGTACGACGGTATTCAGCGTTTCCAGAAGTGCTTGATTCTTTCTCCGAGCAAGGGAAAGGGAACGAACTCCGCTGCGCGGCCGGCTGTCCGCAGTTTTTCGACCATGCGCATTGCACCCTCAGCGTTGCGAGTGTGCACGAAAATCGTGGAGGCTCGCTGCATATCCGGGTTAGCGGCCAGCCAGGACGCTATTGCATAGCCGGTTCGCTCGTCATCTGTGGTCGGGGAATGGTAGTGCTCCGGGTGCAGGTCATGATCGAGGAAGAGCGCGTCGTAGGCGTTCGTGCCAAGCAATTCCCGAGCGCTCGGGACGTTGTCAGCGATGTCGATCAGGTCCCCCGCAAAGCGTTTCAGGAACCATTGGTGGCGTCGCTTATCGTCTTCCAGGAGAAAAACACGTATCGGATGACGCTCGACTGGCACGTTGTTAAGACCCAGCCTGGTCAGCAATGAACGAAGACTCATTTTCTAAAAAAGAAACCTCCCTTAATGAACGAAAATGTAGCTTAACGAAAACATTTAACGCTGACAAAGCACCAGCGATGGAAATGGCGAAGCCTGATGCTATAATCCGCGACGAATTGATTTGAAGAGAGACCGCCCAGGTTGCTCCGGGCCCCTGATCATAATGGCTTCCGAAAACACCCTAAAACCAGGACTGCGAATCGTTGGCGCGGAGCCTTCTGCCCGGACAACGCCTGACTCAGGTAAAGATCAACTTTCCGCACCCGCAGTCTGCTCGCTGTGTTTCGGCACTGGCGTGGAAGTGGTCCCGGGCAAGGGCGCGCGTCCCTGCAGTTGTCGCGGGCAGGATTCGCGGCGGCTGTTTCTGGATGCAGCTCGCATTCCCAGG
>Ga0209683_10000939_pt1 | contig 11260 bp, 8 predicted proteins | sample DOMMetBare2Fresh_FD_187474 | JGI IMG/M metagenome (GOLD analysis project Ga0209683, IMG submission 187474) | Wetland sediment microbial communities from St. Louis River estuary, USA, under dissolved organic matter induced mercury methylation -... | ecosystem: Environmental > Aquatic > Freshwater... | reverse complement strand
GCCGTATCGCAATACTCGATACGACGAATCTGATCCGCCTGACCGTGACCCCAGCCGCCGGCAGGCCGGTCGCCAATATCGATCTCAGCGCCAACAATCAGCAGATCCTGATCGCCTACCGCGACAAGGGCGCGGAAATATGGGCGCGTCGGTCCTTCAATGAATTGACGCCGCTCGACGATCCCTCACCCCTTGTGAAAGCGAATCCGTCACTCTGCCAGGCCCCCGATCCTGAACGCCGTGTCGACACCCGGGCCGGCACTTTGCGGGTGAGGATCAAGGACGGCACGGCGGATCTGGTGCGGGTCGAGAGCGAAAGCTCCGAAGCAAGCGTGGCAGCTTTGGGCGAGCCCAATGCGCGCGTGCGCGACGCCACATTCTCCGCCGACGAAAGCCGCGTGATCGTCATCGCCGAGCCCAATGACAACGCGGCGCAGAAGATCATCCTCGTTTACGATGCCGCCACGGGAAAACTCACCGACCGCAAGCTCCGTGAGGTCGGCGCCGGGGACCAATGCGTGCGCATGAGCGCGGACGAGCGACATCTCCTGGTCGTCGATACCAGCGCCCTACGGATTGCCGATGTCGCGACCGGAATGCTCGTCCGCGAATGGAAGTTTCCCACCAATCGGTTCTACCGAATTGTCGGTCTGGCGTTCAATCCGGCCGGCGACCGCATTGCGGCCCTCGACAGCGACGGCACCTTTTCCATGATTCATGTCGCCACCGGCCGCTTCGTCGACCAGAACAATTGGAGCATCCTGGCGGGAACCAAGACGGTCCCCATGGCATTCGATCCGTCCGGGAGCCGTGTCCTGTTTATGTATAACAACGAGGCCGTTGCCTGGTCTTTTATCCCCTCGGTACAGGACATGTTGGATAGCGCTCGTGCCTATGTGCCATCCTGCATTTCACCAGCCAATCGCAGCGACTTCTATCTCGCCGACGAGCCGCCCGCGTGGTGTATCGAGCGTGGCAAGAAGCCCTACGACACCGACGACTGGAAGCAATGGCTCGCCAACAAGAAGGCCGGCAGAGCGGCGCCGATGCCAGGCGGAGTCTCGACCAAGCTGAACTGATTGTTCCTCGCTGTGGGTGCGCCCGCCGCCGAGCGCCAATGCCCTACACCGGCTTCTCGCCCAGAATGGTCACGCGCCGTAAGAGCCGCCGCTCGCCGGCGGAAAAATCCGTGCGCGCGTGCAGCGTGCAGCGGTTGTCCCACATCAGGATGTCGCCCACGCGCCAGACATGCTGGTAGACGAAGCGCGGCTGCTCCTGATGATCGAACAGCATCTGCAGGAGCGCGTCGCTCTCCTGTCGCGGCAGGCCTTCGATCTCGCGCGTCATCAGGCGGTTGACATAGAGCGCCTTGCGTCCAGTCGCCGGATGGGCGCGCACCGCCGGATGCCAGGACGACGCCCGGGCATTGTCGTAGCTCGTGCTGCGCAGGGTCGTGTCCTGGTCGTAGGCGTTGAACGCACGCCGGCCGGCCAGGCGCTGCTTGATGTCGTCGGGCAAGGTCTCGTAGGCCGCATAGGCATTGGAGAACAGCGTGTCGCCGCCCTGGCTCGGGACCTCGATGGCGTAGAGCACCGTCGCCTTGGCCGGCACCGGCTGGTGACACTGATCGGTGTGGAAATGCATCTCGCCGTCGGGCAACGCGCCGATCGGCTTGCCGTCCTGGCGGATGTTCGAGATCAGCATCACGGCGGGATGCTTGACGCTGAAGGAGCGGCCGGAGGTGACCGGCGCGGGCGGGCCGAACATTTCGGCAAAGCGCACCTGCGCGTCTTCGTCGAGCGTCTGGTTGCGCAGCAGGATCACCAGGTACTGATGCCAGGTGTCGAGGAATCTCTGCTTGAGCGCGTCATCGATCGGATCGCGCAGATCGACGCCGATGATTTCGGCGCCGAGCGCTGGAGAGAGCGGCCGCACCGTGAACGGCGCGGTGACTGGCCTCTGCGGAGCTGTCGTGATCGTTTCCATGTGAATTCCTCCCGGCTCCTTCTTGTCCCGGCTCGAGCGTTGCAGACGACTATATCGCCAGATCGCAATCGGCTCCAAATCCCCTCCGCAACCCTGACTTGGCGGGCCGGCCTGCCCTGATGCGTCGCTAAGTTGCTTGTCTCCCGCCTGCCGCCCTGATGAACTGGCGCAACCCGCGCGGAGAGCCCTAATGTCATCCCGCATGCCCAGTGGTCGCGCCCTACTCGTCGCTGCCGCCTGCCTGACAGCCAACGCCGCCACCGCCCAGGAGTCGGTCGAGGCGTTCTACCGCGGCAAGACCGTCACCATCACGGTCGGCTCTGCGGCGGGCGGCGGCTACGACACCTATGCGCGCCTCGTTGGGCGGCACCTCGGGCGCCACATCCCCGGCAACCCGACCATCGTGGTGCAGAACATTCCGGGCGCCGGCAGCAACAAGGCCGCGTCCTATGTGGCGCTGCAGGCGCCCAAGGACGGCACCGCGATCGGCGCGATCCAGTCGGGCGCGATCCTGCAGCCGCTGATCTCCGACCAGCCGATCCCGCACGACCTTCGAAATTCGTCATGCTCGGCAGCGCCAACCGCAGCGTCTACCTGTGCGTGGTCCGCGCCGATGCGCCGGTGAAGACGTTTCAGGAGGCGTTCGACAAGGAAGTGATCATCGGCACCAGCGGCGAAGGCGCGACGCTGCGGGAAATGCCGATCATGCTGATCAACGTGCTCGGCGTGAAGCTGCGCATCATCGGCGGCTATGCCGGCAGCCGCGAGATCATCGTGGCGATGGAGCGCAACGAGGTGCAGGGCATGTGCGGCATGGACTGGTCGAGCCTCGCGACCCAGCAGCGCAACTGGATCAGCAGCGGCTTCGTGCGCCTGCTGGCCCAGGAGGATCTTGCGGGCCACCCCGAGATGAACCGCATGGGCGTGCCGCTCACCATCTCGTTCGCCAAGACCGAGGACGACCGGCAGGTCATGGAGATGATCTACAGCCAGAACCTGTTCGGGCGTCCCTATCTGGTGCCGCCAGGCGTGCCGGCCGAGCGTGTCCGGGCTTTGCGCGCAGCGCTCGCGTCGATGCTGAAAGACAGAGCGCTGTTGGCCGACGCCGAACGCTCTGGCCTCGACATCGGCCCGATGGGCGGCGAGGAATTGCAGGCGCTGGTGGCGAGACTCTATGCCTTGCCGCCGCGGATCATCGAGCGGGCGAAGCAGTCGCTGATCTACAAGCCGCCGGCCCGATAGGGCTGCGGCCCTTTCGCGGTCGCCCTCACGTCGGCCACTTCGCCTTGGCCTGCAACGCCAGCGCCGCCTCGCGTGCCTCGCGCACCACCCTGGCGTGGTCGAGCGCCGCGAACTTGCCCGACTGACGCAGAATGCGGCCGTCCACGATCACGGTGTCGATATTCCCCGGCTGCGCCAGCGACACCAGCGCCTCATAAGGGTCGCCGACCGGAGTCATGTTGATGTCGGTGGTGCGTATGAGGATGATGTCGGCGCGCTTGCCGGGCGTGAGCGAGCCGGTCTTGTCGGCGATGCCGAGGTCGACCGCGCCGTCGAGCGTCGCGAGCTGCACCAGCCGCTTCAGCGTCAGCGGGATCTTGTTGCCGATCCGGTGCTGATGCAGCGCGAACAGGACCCGCATGCCGACGAACGGATCGCAGTTGTAGTTCGTCGTGTGGTCGGTCGAGAGGCTGACCTTGACGCCCGCCTCCAGCAGCTCACCGAGCTGGATGACGCCGACGGCTGCGGGCCGGCGCGCCTCGCCGGTCGGCGCGGTCGAGTAGCTGACGCCCCGCGTTTTCAGGATCGCGCGCTCCTCGGGCGTGGTGAGCAGCGGATGCACCAGCTGGAGATCGGGACCAAGGAGGCCCGCCTCCTCCAGCTGCATGATCGGGCTGGGGCCGGAGGTGTGCACCGTGATCGGCAGCCCGAGCGCGCGCGCGCCGCCCCAGTCGCGCTTCACCATCTCGATGGTGAGCACACCGCGCGCGGCGCCGCCGATGCTCATGGCGCCGACATTGCGCGAGCAGATGCCGAGCGTGAGCATGCCGTCGCCCGGCATCCAATCGCGCTTCACGCGCGCAAGACCGGCGTGGTCCATCACCTGATCGTCCGGCATCCCTTGCGCGGGACCGTAGGCGAAGCGGCCGCGAATCCCTAAGTCGCGCATGGCGGAGAGCTCGGCGTCGGCGTGCTCGGGGCTGCGCACGTTGTGCGCCCAGTTGTGCACCGTGGTCACGCCCGCGCTCAGCGCTTCGGCGACGCCGAGCCGGACGCTGCGATAGCTGTCCTCGGGCGTCATCAGCTGGCCCAGGCGGTTGCTGACCGGGAAATAGCCGACCGCATCGACGTCGGCGCGCACGAACGGCCGGAACAGGCTGGTCCACAGATGCCAGTGCGTGTCGACGAAGCCCGGCATGGCGATCATGCCGCGGCCTTCGATCGCGCGCACGTTGCGCAGGTTGAGCCGCGGGGCGACCGCGACGATCGCCCCGTCACGCACATGCACGTCGCCGGTCGCCAGATCCGCGATGTTGGGATCCATGGTCAGCACGGTGGCGCCACGGATGACAAACTCACGTCGCGGCGGCAGCGGCGCGGCACGGCGCGGACCTTGCGCGAGGAGATCGCCCGAAGTGGCCGCGAGCGCGCCGAGCGCAGTTGCGCCCTTCAGCATCGCGCGCCGGCTCATGCCATTGATCGTCATCGGCAACCTCCCCTCCCCGCGGCGATCCAGCCGTGCGTTACGGCGCCGGCGTGGCGAGCGGCTTGCCCTTCTCGACCACGTAGGTGACAAGCACCTTCGCGCCGGCAGGTCCGGCCTTGGCATCGTGCACGGCGGCGGGCGCAAACTGCCAGCTGTCGCCCGCCTTGACGGTCTTGGGTGGCTGGCCTTCGACCATGAGGACCAACTCACCCTCGAGCAGGTAGCCGCCTTCGATGCCGGGATGAGTGTGGCGCCCGATATTCACGTTCGGCACGATCTCAGCCAGCCCGATCACCGTCTCATAGTTCGAGCCCGGCACGTCGAACTTCTGCAGCAGCGTCCGCTTGATGGTCTGCGGCGGCGTCGGCTGCTGGCTAGCTGCAATCCCCGTCATCGTAAGTGTGGCAACGGCAACGCAGCACAAGATCCTGGCAATCATCGGTGGCCTCCTCCCTGATCAACACGCGACGCCGAACTGTATCGGGTCCGATCGCCAGCGTCATCCGAGGCGACGACGCCTCGCGCGCCGGGCGTGGGCGCCGGCCCCAAAGCAAAGACCAGAACAAACAATCCGCGCGCGGCCCACCGCAACTCCAGAGCAAATAAGAACAAACAACGAACATAGACTATGGGTAGCAGATCGCACGGAATGGTTGCTTACGCGTTTCGGTTGTCGGATGATACCGGCGCGGCTTGGGGGAGTATTATAGTCATGCGTCAATTAGTGGCGTTGGTAGTGCTCGCCGCGTTAGCGGTCGGCGGTTGCGCGACTTCATCGGATAAGGTCACGGCGTCCTACGTGTCACCGATGCAATATGAAAGCTGGAATTGCCGTCAGCTCAGCGAAGAAGCGCAGCGCATATCGCACCACGCGGCGGCGGCGGCCGGTGCCCAGGACAGCCAGGTAACCAAGGACGCCGTTGCCACCACAGTCGGAGTCATCATCTTCTGGCCGGCGCTGTTTCTGATCGGCGGCGATAAGCAGACTGCCGCCGAGCTTGCGCGCCTGAAGGGCGAGATGGAGGCGATCGAGCAAACGTCGATCCGCAAGAACTGCCGCATTCAGTTTCAACGGGCAACGCCCGTCGCCTCTGCGCAATGAAGGCCGGGCTGTGGCTTGGCTGTGTTTCTGATCGCCCAAGGAGTTGAGCACGCGTGAGTGTGCCCATTGGCGTCAGCGTGCATCGGCATCTCACCGACACCGAGCGGCTCGACTGGTTGCGGCTCATTCGCAGCCAGAATGTCGGGCCGCGCACCTTCCGAGCGCTGATCCATCACTATGGCGATGCGCGCGCCGCGCTCGCAGCGCTGCCGGCTCTCGCGCGCCGCGGCGGCGCGTCCGCGCCCGGGCGCATCTGCACGCGCGAGGAGGCGCTGCGCGAGATCGCTGCCGCCAAGTCACTGGGCGTCGCGTTCACCGCGCTCGGCGAGCCTGACTATCCGCAGCGGCTCATGATGATCGACGACGCGCCGCCGCTGATCGCGGTGCGCGGCAAGCTCGCCGTCCTGGCGCGGCCGACGGTGGCGATTGTCGGCGCGCGCAACGCATCAGCCGCGGGCATCAAGTTCGCCGAGCGGCTGGCGCGCGAGCTCGGCGAAGCCGGTCTCATCGTCGCCTCGGGCCTTGCCCGCGGCATCGATGCGGCCGCCCACCGCGGCAGCCTCGCAACCGGCACGGTGGCGGCGATCGCGGGCGGCCACGCCAGCATCTATCCGCCCGAGCACGCTGGCCTCGCGGACGCGATCGCGGCCGACGGCGTCGTGCTTTCCGAGATGCCGCTTGCCCACGAGCCACGCGCGCGCGACTTTCCGCGCCGCAATCGCCTGATCTCCGGGCTCGCCGCCGGCGTGGTGGTGATCGAGGCGGCGCAGCGCTCGGGCTCGCTCATCACCGCGCGCATGGCACTGGAGCAGGGCCGCGAAGTGTTCGCGGTGCCGGGCTCGCCGCTCGATCCGCGCTGCGAGGGCTCGAACAATCTCCTCAAGCAGGGCGCCACCCCGGTCACCGAGGCCGCCGACGTGGTGGCCGTGCTGCGCCCGATCTTCGAGGAACCGCCGCACCTGTCGGCCCGGGAGCCAGAGCGGCCGATGGCACCGAGTGACGCGAGTGAGCCGCCGAGCCACGACGCGCGCTCCCGCATCACCGCGCTGCTTGGGCCGACCCCGGTCGGCATCGACGATCTGATCCGGCTTTCGGGCTCGCCGCCCGCAATCGTGCGCGGCGTTCTGTTGGAGCTTGAGCTCGCCGGCCGGCTGGAGCGCCATGGCGGCGGCCTGGTGTCGCTCATCTAATCAACAGCCGATCCCAAATTCGTCATCATCTGGACGCCAAATCGACCCAGCCCAAATCAGGGCATCCCAAATCTGGGCACTCAAGGCTGTTGGCGTCATGATCCCCCGCCCCGTCGCGCTCGCGCTCCTGGTCGCGCTCTTGGCCGCCCTGGTGGTGCCGGCCGCGGCGCAGCAGTCGCAAGGCACGCCCGGACCGAAGGCCACGCAGGCCGCACCACGGCCACCGGCGCAGGTCGCGCCAGGCTCGGCCACGCCAGCCGCAAGCCGGCCCAGCACCCCAGCCGCCAGTACCCCCAGCGCCCCGGCTACGCCGGCCGCCCCGGTCGAGGTTCCACCCGCCTTCGCGGCGTTCCTGCAGGAGCTGTGGCCGGACGCCCGCGCCAAGGGCGTCACCCGGCAGACCTTCGACATGGCCTTTGCGGGCGTCATCCCCGATCCGCGGATCATGCCGATCACCCAGCGGCAGCCGGAATTCGGCCAGTCGGTCGGCGCCTATATCGCCTCGTTTGCGTCGAAGTCGCGCATCGAGACCGGGCTGCGCAAGGCGGCGGAGCACGCCGCGACGCTCGACGCCGTCGAGAAGCGCTATGGCGTCGACCGCTGGCTCCTTCTGGCGATCTGGGGGGTCGAGACCAATTACGGCGGCATGCGCGACCGCTGGGACGTGATCCGCTCGCTCGCCACGCTGGCGCAGGCGCGCTGGCGCCATCCGTTCTTCCGTGACGAGTTGCTCACCGCGCTGCTCATCCTGCAGCAAGGCCATATCGGGCGCGAGGCCATGCTGGGATCATGGGCCGGCGCCATGGGCCAGCCGCAGTTCATGCCGTCGAGCTTCATGGCGCACGCGGTCGATTTCTCGGGCGACGGCCGGCGCGACATCTGGACCACCATTCCCGACGTGCTCGGCTCGATCGCCAACTACTTCGTGAACCACGGCTGGAAGGCGGGGCTGAGCCAAAGCTTCGAAGTCGTGGTGCCGCCCGGCTTCGACCTTCGCCAGAGCCGCGGCTCCTTCGACGATTGGCGGCTGTTGGGCGTGCGCCGCGTCGACGGTATCTCATTGCCGAAGGCGGGCGAAGCGATCCTGTTCTTCCCGAGCGGCGCGCGCGGACCCGCGTTCCTGATCACCGACAATTTCATGGTCATCAAGCGCTACAACAATTCCGACGTCTATGCGCTCGCGGCGACCCACCTGGCCGACCGCATGCGCGGCCGCGGACCGATCCAGGGCCAATGGCCGACGGACGACCGCCAGCTCTCCATGGCCGAGCGCATCGCGCTGCAGAAGAAGCTCTCAGAGCTCGGCTACCCGGTGCGCAACTTCACCGGCCACTTCGACTTCGACCTGCGGGACGCGGTGCGCGACGTCCAGCTCAAGGCCGGATTGGTTCCGGACGGACACCCGACCCCGGCGCTGCTCACTCAAGCCGGCGTTGTGGTGCGCTAGCACCATTAATATATCCTGAAAGGTGTATTTTAGACAATTCGTTCATCTAGGGGTTGTCGTCTTGAAATAGCCTGGGGGCCGGTCTTAACCAGTTGCTGTCACCCTCCTATGTGGTCGGGGCGAGGCGCACCGATTTGACACGGGGGGCCGATCTCCCCATGTTGACGGCGGCAGGCTTGGCCGAATCGATCCATTTGAATCGAGGATCGGCCGTTAACCCCATGGAATTGCATGAATATTGTCGTCGTTGAATCGCCCGCCAAGGCCAAGACCATCAACAAGTACCTTGGCGCTGGCTATGAAGTGCTGGCCTCGTTCGGCCATGTCCGGGACCTTCCGGCCAAGGATGGCTCGGTCGATCCGGAGGCCAATTTCCGCATGATCTGGGAGGTCGACGACAAGTCCCAGAAGCGCCTCAACGACATCGCCCGCGCCATGAAGGGCGCGAGCAAGCTCATCCTGGCCACCGACCCCGACCGCGAGGGCGAAGCCATCTCCTGGCATGTGCTGGAGGTGCTCAAGGAGAAGAACGCGATCCACAAGCAGACGGTCGAGCGCGTCGTCTTCAATGCCATCACCAAGCAGGCGGTGCTGGATGCCATGAAGCATCCGCGCGCCATCGATGGCGCGCTGGTCGATGCTTACCTCGCCCGCCGCGCACTCGATTACCTCGTCGGCTTCACCCTCTCGCCGGTGCTCTGGCGCAAGCTGCCGGGCGCACGCTCGGCCGGGCGCGTGCAGTCGGTGGCGCTGCGGCTGGTCTGCGACCGCGAGCTTGAGATCGAGAAGTTCGTTGCGCGCGAATACTGGTCGCTGATCGCGACGCTGGCCACCCCGCGCGGGGATACCTTCGAAGCCCGGCTGGTCGGCGCCGACGGCCGCAAGATCCAAAGGCTCGACATCGGAACCGGCGCCGAGGCGGAAGCTTTCAAGCAGGCGCTGGAGACCGCCGCCTTCGCGGTCGCGGCGATCGAGGCCAAGCCTGGCCGGCGCAATCCGCCGCCGCCGTTCACCACCTCGACCTTGCAGCAGGAGGCGAGCCGCAAGCTCGGCTTCGCGCCCGCCCACACCATGCGCGTCGCGCAACGGCTCTACGAGGGCATCGAGGCCGACGGCGAGACCATCGGTCTCATTACATATATGCGTACCGACGGCGTGCAGATCGCCGAGGAAGCGATCACGGCGGCGCGCCGCATGATCGGAACCGACTACGGCGACCGCTACGTGCCCAGCGCCCCCCGCCAGTATCAGACCAAGGCCAAGAATGCCCAGGAAGCGCACGAGGCGATCCGCCCGACCGACGTCGCGCGCCGCCCGCGCGACGTCCGCTCCTACCTCGATTCCGATCAGGCGAGGCTCTACGAGCTGATTTGGCTGCGGACGGTGGCGAGCCAGATGGAATCCGCCGAGCTCGAGCGCACCACCGCCGACATCACCGCGAAGGTCGCGGCGCGGACCATCGAGCTGCGCGCCACCGGCACCGTCATCAAGTTCGACGGCTTCCTCACCCTCTATCACGAGGACATGGACGATCCGGCCGAGGACGAGGAATCGCGGCGCCTGCCGGAAATGAGCGCGGGCGAGACCCTCGACAAGCGCGCGATCGCGGCTGACCAGCACTTCACCGAGCCGCCGCCGCGCTATTCGGAAGCCTCGCTGGTCAAGCGCATGGAGGAGCTCGGCATCGGGCGGCCGTCCACCTACGCCTCGATCCTGCAGGTGCTGAAAGATCGCGGCTATGTGCGCATCGACAAGAAGCGCCTCATCCCGGAAGACAAGGGCCGCGTGCTGACCGCGTTCCTGGAAAGCTTCTTTGCCCGCTATGTCGAATATGACTTCACCGCGGGACTCGAAGAGCAGCTCGATCGCATCTCCAACAACGAGCTCGCGTGGCGCGATCTCCTGCGCGACTTCTGGAAGGAGTTCACCAGCGCGGTCGGCGACATCAAGGAATTGCGCGTCGCCCAGGTAATCGATGCGCTCGACGAGATGCTGGCGCCGCATCTGTTTCCGCCGCGCGCCGACGGCACCGATCCGCGCCAGTGTCCGAACTGCGCGGGCGGGCGGCTCTCGCTCAAGCTCGGCAAGTTCGGCGGCTTCATCGGCTGCACCAACTATCCCGAATGCCGCTACACGCGCCAGTTCTCCGCCGGTGGCGACGGCTCGCCCGACGGCGGCATGAAGAAGCTCGGCGCCGATCCCGCGACCGGCCTCGAAGTCACGCTGCGCTCCGGCCGCTTCGGTCCCTATGTGCAACTCGGCGAAGCCGTCAACGGCGAGAAGCCGAAGCGCTCAGGGCTGCCGAAAGGGCTCTCCTCCGACGACATCGATCTTGACCGCGCGCTCGGGCTTCTCTCACTGCCGCGCGAAGTCGGCAAGCATCCGGAGGATGGCGAGCCGATCATGGCCGGCGTCGGCCGCTTCGGTCCCTATGTGCAGCACGTCAAGACCTACGCGAACCTGGAGACCGGCGATGACGTGCTCACTGTCGGCCTCAACCGCGCGGTGACGCTGATCGAGGAAAAGAAGGCGAAGGGTCCGAGCAAGGGCCGCTTCGGCGCCGACCCTGGCCGCCCGCTCGGCGACCATCCCGACAAGGGTGGCCCGGTGGTGGTGAAGAAGGGACGCTACGGGCCTTATGTGAGCCACGATGGCGTCAACGCCACGCTGCCGTCCGACTTGACGCCGGAGACGATCACGCTCGAGCAGGCGCTGCCGCTGCTCGACGCCCGCGCCGCACGCGGACCGGGCAAGAAAGTCAAGCGCGGCGCCGCCGCGAAAAAAGAAGCGAAGACCGCCGAGCTATCGACCGACAAGACGCCGGCGAA
>Ga0209683_10000935_pt1 | contig 11272 bp, 11 predicted proteins | sample DOMMetBare2Fresh_FD_187474 | JGI IMG/M metagenome (GOLD analysis project Ga0209683, IMG submission 187474) | Wetland sediment microbial communities from St. Louis River estuary, USA, under dissolved organic matter induced mercury methylation -... | ecosystem: Environmental > Aquatic >... | reverse complement strand
CGGAGAGCGCGATGAATCCGGAGCAGTACGACATCGTTCTGATGTAGCGTTTCACGGCGTCTCACGCCGGCCCACTTGCCACCCGCAAACCCGCATGAATGCTGGCGATTTCGGGTTTCGGCGGATATTCAGGATCTTGACGTCTCACCAAGTTCCACTCAAATTGGGTAGCTGGCTGGGTAGCTAGGCGGGTAGCTGCGATCCGGCCCACATCCGAACAATGGGGTGGACATGGCACGCGACAAAGGCCTTCTGTCGGACCTGCAACTCAGGCACTGGATCAAGGCGGGGACACCACTGGCCAAGGCCGATGGCAACGGGCTGACCTTCACGCTTTCCACCGCCGGCGTGGCGGGCTGGATCCTTCGCTATCGACACGGTGGCCGGCGCCGCGAGCTGACGATCGGCCGCTATCCCGACATCAGCCTGGCCGATGCGCGCGGCATCGCCACCATCAAGCGTGCCGAGATCATGCAGGGCCGCAACCCGGCGGCCGACAAGCAGAAGGCCAAGGCCACCGCGGCGAAGGACTGGACGGTTCGCGAACTGGTCAAGGACTACCGCGCGAAGAAGCTGGTCAGCCTGGCGCACAGCACCCAGGTCAGCTACGGCCGCCACCTCAAGCGCGTGGAGAAGAAGCTCGGCGCGCTGACCGTGCGCGAGATCGAGGCCTCCGACGTGGTCGCGCTCATCGAGGCGAGCTCGCTGACCTGGGGCGAGTCGAACATGCTGCTGATCACCACCAAGTGCCTGTTCACGCACGCCTGCGGCAAGCGGTTGATCAACGTGAACCCGTGCCACGGGATCATGCTGTCGGCGTTGCTGGGCGAGCGGCCGCCGAAGCGCCAACGCCTGATGCTGAACCGGGAGGAGCTGCACCTGCTGCTGAACGCCGGCATGCGCAGGCGCAACGCGCTGACCATCCGCATCCTGCTGGCCACCGCCGTGCGCAGCGCCGAGCTGTACCAGGCCCGGTGGGAGCACGTCGACCTGAACGAAGCGCAGTGGCACATTCCCAAGAGCAAGGCCGGCGCGGCGATGGACATTCCACTCGCGCCAATCGTCGTGGACTGGTTCAAGGAACTGCGCATGCTGGCCGGTGAGTCGGCGTTCGTGCTGCCGGCACACTCACGCGGCCGTGCCGCCAGGCAGGGCGGCGACACGCATGTCAGCAAGGACACCATCCGCGAGGCGATCGGCTACTGGCTCGATGCTGAGACGCCGGCGGTGCGCCGTTTCACGCCGCATGACCTGCGCAGCACGATGAAGTCGCACATGCGCGCGCTCGGCGTGCCGAGGGACATTTCCGAGATGTGCCTGAACCACAAGCTGTCGGGCGTGGAGGGCATATACGACCGGCACACGTACTTTGAGGAGCGAAAGGACGCACTGGTGAAGTGGGCCGCTTTCCTTCTGGCGTGCGAGGTCGGCGACAACGTGACGCCCCTGATGTTGGCAAGGCGGGCCGCTGCGTGAGGGCAGACTGCGCATAAGGGTTCGTCAGGGGCTCGCACAGCGCTTCCTGATCATGGAGGGCTCCACGATGGAGATGCCCTTCGAGCGCATCCGGGGCCGCATCGACGCCGAGGGTGTCGTCGTCGACGGACATCTGCTCACCTGGGACGAGCCTCTGGACCTGCTGCAGCCGTACGAAGGTTGGGAGTTCGACTTGCGCATTCCGCTCGAACCGGACTGGTAGTCACGCAGGCGCCCCTGGACGTCCTCCCCAGGAGCGACCGTCGTCGTTGACGTGGAAGCTGAAAGGTGCCCGCGGTACGCGGCGCCCGACGCTCGTTGTCCGCATTTGCTTCATTTGCTTTGATGTACCGATTTGCTTAGAATGGCCCTATGAGCACCGATCTCAGTACCCCTGTCCTGCTGCGCAGGATCGCGCGGCTCGAAGCCACTGTCGGGCGCCTCAGCGCGGATCTCGGCAGCCTGCGTTCCGCAGTGAGCAAGCAGGGCCTGCAGACTCCCGCGCGGCAGCGCGGGCGCACTGCATCGCCCGAACGCCCGATTAAGGAACCCCAACTGCCCCAAGCCGCAGGGGGCTTCGCGGGTGCCGCTGCGCGCGGGGAGGCAGCGCGTGTCCAGTGGGTCAAGGATGGCCTCGTCGTGCCCGGCGAGCAGCTCGCCCAAGCCTGGGGGCTCACGCGCCAAGCCTTGGCGCCGGCCGCAGAGCGCGGCGAAGTGTTCGCGGTGAAGGTCGGCAACCGGCTGTACTACCCCCAGTCGTTCCTGGGCATGGATCGTGAATCCGTGGCCACCGTCTGCCGCGCACTCGGTGACCTTGGCTCCAGCGAGAAGCTGATGTTCTGGCTGCGCGACCACGGCGCCCTGGCGGGGAAGAGCGTCGCAGCCGCCTTGGAGGCGGGGGTTCCCCTGGCCAAGGTGGAACGCCTGGCTGCTGCCTGGGCGCGTGAGCGGGGAGCCGCGCAGGGCGCCAGGAATGTGGCTGCGGCTGCCTGAGCCTGGATCCTTCGAGGACCTGCTCCGCCCGGTCAGGATCGAGGTGGCGTCGCTCGTGCGCTTGAGCCGGCACCCGGCCACCGAGCCGTACTGGTCGACTGGCGTGTACCGCTTCGATGATCCGGAGCCTGGTCGGGCGGGCGCGTTCGGCACCTGCTACACGGCCAGCTCGATCGAGGTGGCCTTTGCGGAAAGCGTGATCCACGAGTCCGGGCGGTTCGTGGGCGGCAACTACGAGGTGTCGGCGGCCGAGCTGACCGAGCGCTCGGTCGTGCGCTTTGCGTGTCCGCGGCGCAAGACACTGGTGCTGGCTGACCTGACCGGGGCGGCACTCAAGTCCCTGGGCCTGAACAACGACATCAGTGCGTCCGCCGACTACACGGCCAGCCAGGCTTGGGCACAGGCGATTCACGATGCGAGCCCGCGCTGGGACGGGATCCGCTATGTGTCGCGGCAGATGAACAAGGGCTTTGCGTGCGCGATCTTCGAGCGCAGCGGGCTTCTCAAGCTTCGCGCCGAGAAGCTCAAGGCGCGGCAGGTGGACGAGCTCTGCGATCGGTTCAACGTCACTGCGGTGTGACCACGCGTCAGAGCAGTCCTGAAGGTCGGCAACCTGGTCCGGACCGGCCGTTCCTTGGTGAAAATCGGTCGGCTCCACTTGTTAAGGGTTGTCGGACACCTGCCCGCAGGTCCGTGCAGACCGATGCACCGCTGCGTTCACGGGCAAGTGTCCGACAACCCTTAACAAGATCGGACGTCTAGCAAGACTACTTCCCGCTCACATTGAACGCGGCGTTTATCGTCTTGAACAACTGCGCCGCTCTGTCGGCGGTACCAGGCGGGAGATCCTTCGCCTCGCGCCAGTTGTCGAAGCGCTTCAGCATCTCCGCCACAACGCGCCCCTTGTCGAACTCGTAGCCGTATTTCTGCTTCATCACGGGCTCGAGCCGCTTGGTGATCATGTCCGAGCCATCTTTGGGCAATTCGGTCATGTCGATCTTCACGCCATAGGCCGTATTAGCCATGTCGACGTAGTACTCGTCTGTAAACAGTTCCTCGATGGCCGCGTCCGTCTTCTTGATCTTGGCCGCCGCACCGATTTGGAAGACACGGAACCTCTGCTGCTTATCCTTCGCGAGATCCTTCAGGTACAGATCCTCGATCTTCTTCTTCGGCGCCTCGACGTTTGGCGGCAGCACCACGCCGCCCTCATCACACACGCGGCGGAATGCCGCCAGTCGTCGATCCATCGTCAAATCCGGCCGACGCTGGTTGAGCCGCCGAAAGTAATCGACGGCTGCATGCTGCTGGGTCCGTTCGACGGCCTGGGCAATGTCGCCGAGGACGTCGAGGCGCCACAGGGGTGTCGCGCGCATGAAGTCGTCGGTCGGGACGAACACGGCTTCGCCGGCGTCGACGTGGACGTACAAGCCGCGCATCGGGCGCAGCCCCGGAAGAATCTCCGAACGAGTGGGCGCATCGATGCCCGGGCTCAGCCAGTAGCGGCTGCTTTCGTTGAAGTCTCTCATGCTTGATCTCCTTGCTCGTCCCGCCGCTGTGTGTCCTGGTCTGCCTCTGCCTTGCTGCGCATAACCGCGGACGAACCTAAATACGCACTGACGATTTGACGGCGGCCATGGCCCAGCCGCTCGGCGATGCACTGCCGGGCCTGCGCATCCAGCTCACGGTCGACAGCCTCACCACCGGCCACCGGCGGCAGCTCACCTGTCATCGCGCGGTAGTCGTCTGCCGCACCTTGATGCCGCAGCCCATGCGGAACGACGCCGAGGCCGGCGCGCGTCACGCCGAAGCGCTCCATCACGTATCGCAATCGGCGCAGGGCCTGCTGCAGCGACAGGCTCGGATCGCTGACGCTTTCGTTGACGCCGACGACCACGCGCCGCGCGTAGTCGATGGCCCCCTGGCGCATCGCGTTGTCGATCGGGAACATGCGCTCGCGTCCGCCCTTGCTGCCGCGGTGCGTGTCCAGGTAGCAGGCGACGCCATCGCTCTGGGCGCCAGCCTGCGCGGCGTTGACCACGTCGCTGTGCGGCCTGAGCATCACGCTCTCCTTGAATCGCAGCTGGAAGGCCTGCATCAGCTTGAGCGATGCCGCCACGCGCACGTCATAGGCCTCCACGTCGCGGATGACCTGGTCGGCATCGACGCCCTGCGCGCGCCATGACTTGTCGAGCGTCGTGGCCATCGTCCGCTTGTAGAGCTTGGGATCGTCGAAGTAGCATTCGATCGGCTTCAGCAGCCTCGGCTTGCCGATCCATCCGGCAAAGGTCTTCATGAAGCTGAAGTAGGTCTGGATCGTGGCCGGGCTCATCCGCCCTGCGCTTGCCTCGCCCTGCCAATACCGGGTGACGGCTTCCACATGCCGGCCGCTGAACGAGCGCGGGTCGAGCTTGAAGTGCTTTGGGTGGCCGCGCAGGAAGTCGAACATCCAGAAGCAGAAACGAGCGCGCTCGGCGATCGTCTTGTGGCTGACGCCCTTGTGCTTGGTGCTGTGGCGCCAGTTGTGCTGCTGCAGGATCAACTGCAGCACGTAGCCGTTGCGCTTCGGGTTCAGCGGCGTGTCGGCCAGCGTGGGCTGCTCGTAGGTGCGCAGGCGCCGCTGCGGGCCGCTACGGCCAGTGAAGCGGGAAGGTCGATGCGATTCAATGGTGATGGTCATGGCTTGATTCCTTTCTGTCGATTCGATGGAACCCTGTCGTTCATGCATCGGCGGGTTCCGAAAACCCGATGCCAGGCCAGGTGCTTGCGGCCATCGCCAAGGCGGCGGCCGCGCGGAGGTTCGTAGAAGTGATCGCCGGCCAGCACGCGTCTTGCGCGATGTGGCGTCCGCTGTGGCGGACCAGGCCCTCAAGGAACCCGAGGCAACCCCGGAGGCGTGACCTCCGGTGCGGTGCCCGAGCGGCACCGCGAACTCATCCCCAACCGCCGGCTTGACTGGCTACGCCCGTTCCGCGACGGACGCGCAATGCCGTTCACGCGGGCCGAGCCGCCGCGCCAGGGCGCGGCAGCGCACGGCTGACCGAGGTCAGTGCGTGAGTGCGTGGGGAGGAACTCGAACGCCGGCTCCGCAGAGACGGCGACGTTCGCGGCCTGGTTTAGGCGCGAGAGATGGGCAGGGCCAGGGCGGTCGCAGTGAAGCGCGGTCGCCGTTGGCGAGTTGCTCGAGGCACCGGTGGTCGGGCCACCAGACAGGGCATCGCCGCTCGGGGCGGACGGTGCCGAAGGCGCATCACCCCAGGCCTGCGTCGGGCGCAAGGGAAGGGGCTGGCTCCATGGTCAGGCCATGGGCCGCGCTGCTATTGACAGAGCACATTGGACGCATCGCGTCTGGAACCACAGGCGCTCGCTGGTGTGCGGGACGCCACGGTGAAGATCACCACTCGAAGGGCTTGCGTTTTGGTGCCCGATGCACAGGGGCCGCCAGCTGGACCGTGCCAAAGGCGACGCCAGTGTCCCGCCTCATGGCTCCCCTGGCAATCGCAGAAGCTGCCGATTAGCAAGCCGCGAGTCGCAATCGACGTGATTTGCCGGGGGGTTGACGTGGCAATGTTCTACCTCTGGGTCCGAGCCGATATGGGCGGTGATCGCCGGGCCCGGATCGGGTGTTACGGCAGTCGCTCACCGCGACGCACACCGAGGCCTCCGCCGGCTACTGCCGAGCGGCGGTGGCACTGCAGATTCACCCGAATGACATCAGCGTGTCGCTGGAGATGAAGTGCGCCGCGCCGATGCGGCAAGTGGCGATTCCCGTGGGGTTGAAACGGTGGTGTCACGCGCGACGCTGGGCCGTTCCACGACCGGAGAACTGCCGTGCCTTCACTGCAAACCGTCCACGGGCGCATCGTCGATCTGCGCCGCCACACCAACGTCCACCTGTACGGCCGACGCCCGCTCGGCCCTACCGACCACTATGAGCTTTGGATCAAGTCGCCAGACGGCGCCGAGCGCAAGTTCACCGTCAACACCCGCCACATGCCGGCGCGGCGCGGGCATGTGGTCAGCTTGATCGTCACCGCGCACCAGGTGCCGAAGGTGCTGGCGCTGGCCAACTGGTCGACGATCGACGGCGTCAACTGCGCGCGTACCGACGCGCCGTCTCTCATCCGAACCTGGGACTTCATCGTGCTGCCCAGTGCGTTCCTGGCGACGGGCGTCCGGTTCGGTGACGTCGGCATGATTGCGTTCGTACCCGCGGCGGCCATGTACCTGGCCGCGATGGTTTCCGGGCGTGCGGCCGACCGTGCCCGCCTTGCCTGGCAGGTTGGTGGATCGAGCGATCGACTTGGAGGCTTGGCGCACCAGTCCCACGAAGTCGACCCAGCATTGATCCGATTGGCGCCTGGAATGGGTGTAAATGGGCGTCGAAATGGCTTGCCATGCCGCACGATGATCCAGACGGCCACCATCCAGTTCACGCTCGAGATACTGGGCGTCATCGCCGGCATCGACGAGTTAGAGGGCGCCTGGCGCACTCTTGGCACACTGGCGCCGGATCGGCTGAAGGACGACACGCACGTGTACAAGTAGTTCGTCGAGGACGAGTCGTTCAAGCGGTTTGTCGGCGATATGGTGTTCGCGATCACGAGCCCGTGAAGGGGCGAGTGACCAGTTGATGGCGAGTCTGGTAAAGTAAGGAATCCTTACTTTCCGACCTAAGGCCGCCATGCTCGCCAAGATCACCTCGAAGAACCAGCTCACGCTGCCCAAGAGCGTGACGCAGGCTGTCGGGCCCGCCGAGTATTTCGATGTGCAGACGCGCGACGGGCAGATCGTGTTGACGCCGGTGCGCATCCAGCGCGGCGACGCCGTGCGGGCCAAGCTGGCTGAACTGAACCTGACCGAGGCCGACATTGGCGACGCCGTGACGTGGGCGCGCGCCCCGTCGCACCCGAAGGCTCCCGCCAAGGCCGCAACCAGCCCCCGCGCCAAGGTGCAGCGCAAGGCATGACCGCTCGCAGGCGCAGTGGGCTATCGGTCGACCTAGGTCCCCCGCGCGTCGTGATCGACACCAACGTCGTGCTCTCGGCGCTGGTGTTCGGCAAGGGCACTACCGCTCGGCTGCGTGCCGCCTGGCAGGGCGGCCATTGCCTGCCGCTGGTCAGCACCGCCACCGCGCAGGAGCTCGTGCGTGTCCTGGCCTATCCGAAGTTCCGCCTCGACGCGCAAGAGCAGCAGGAGTTGCTGGCCGACTACCTGCCCTACGCCGAGGCCGTTCGCATTCCTCAGTCACCACCGACCGTGCCGGTCTGTCGAGATCCGTTTGACATGCCGTTTCTGCACCTGGCAGCCGCCGGCAGGGCCGACGCCCTGGTCACCGCAGACGCCGACCTGCTGACGCTGGCCCGCGTGGGACGCTGTCCGATCATGACCCCAGAAGCCTTCGTGAGCGGCCTGCCCCCGTCCGTGCCACCCCATGCATGACAAAGTTGCCGTTGGCGCCCGAATCGGCGCCGATGGCACGCGTGATGGCAGGCGTGGGTCGCTGCCTGATACGCGATAGCGTTTGTTTTACGAAGTGGTCTCATCCTAAAATAGCGTCCACCGCTAATTTAGGTACGTGCTCCGATGAAACGCTCGCTGCAGGGCCGATACGTCAAGGTCGCCACGGCCGGAGAGTCGTTCAAGGCCTTCGTCCCGGCGCCTTTGCCGCCGCGTCCGGCCATCGAGTGGTCGCCTGCACTGCGCGGTCGTTTCGACGCTGCGCTGCTCGCTCTTGGACGGCTCGACGCGGTCACCGACCTGCTGCCGAACGCAGCGCTGCTGCTCTACAGCTTCGTGCGCAAGGAGGCGGTGCTGTCGTCGATGATCGAAGGCACGCAGTCGTCTCTCGCCGACCTGATGCTGTTCGAACTGGACGAGCAGCCGGGCGTGCCGGTGGAAGACGCGCGCGAGGTAAGCCGCTACGTGGCGGCGCTGGAGCACGGCCTGGCGCGCGTGCGCGGGGGCTTCCCACTGTCGCTGCGGCTGATCCGGGAAGTACACCAGATGCTGATGGGCAGCGAGGGGCGTGGTGCCAAGCTCACGCCCGGCGAGTTTCGGTCGAGCCAGGTCTGGATCGGCGGCACGCGTCCGGGAAACGCGGCGTTCGTGCCGCCGGTCAATGAGTTGGATGAATGCCTGAAGCTCTTCGAGCGCTTCCTGCATGACGTACCCGAGCCTACGTCACCGCTGGTCAAGGCGGCATTGGCCCACGTGCAGTTCGAGACCATCCACCCGTTCCTCGACGGCAACGGTCGGGTGGGCCGCCTGCTGATCGCGCTGCAACTCGCGGTCGATGGCCTGATGCGCGAACCGATGCTGTACCTGAGCCTGCACTTCAAAGAACACCGGCAGACCTACTACGAGCTGCTGAATGCGGTGCGCCTGTCGGGCGATTGGGAGGCCTGGCTGGAGTTCTTCGCCGAAGCCGTGGTGGCCAGCGCCACCCAGGCTGCGACATCGGCCAAACGACTTCTGGAACTGGCCTCGGCCGACGGCCAGCGCATTGCGGGCCTCGGCCGGGCTGCAGCATCTGCAGCGGCGATTCACCAGGCCCTGCAGCGGCAGCCCATCGCCACCGCCGCGTCCCTGGTTGCCGCTGCGGGCCTTACGCCGGCCACGGTGAACAAGGCGCTGGCGCACCTGGAGCGCATTGGCGTGGTCGCGGAACTCACGCGCAAGCAGCGCGGCCGCGTGTTCAGCTATGTGCGCTATGGCGAGATCCTCAACGAAGGAATGGGCTTGCCGGGCCGGGGGCGGTGAGCCCAATTTGCAGCATGGGAGCAACCTCGGGATTCGGACGAATGGCGCCAAGGAGTTAGAAAATTACAGCCGTCTATGCGTTGTGTATGCAAGAATGGCTGAAATATTTGCCTAAGAGCCAGCCATGTTGCTCGAGTTCCGAGTCCGCAACTTCCGTTCGATCCGCGACGAGCAGGCGCTGAGCCTGGTGGCCGCGCCGTCCGACAAGGAACTGGCCGCCACGCACTTGGCGCCCACCGGCCTGAAGGCGCTGCCCCAGGCCGTTCGCTCTGCGATGCTCTACGGCCCCAATGCCAGTGGCAAGAGCACGCTGCTGTTCGCACTGAACTACCTCCGGGCCATGGTGGCCGAGTCGGCCACGGTCGTGCAACCGGGGCAGACCTACAACGTCCAGCCCTTCCGGCTGGACCCGGCCACCGCCCGCCAGCCGACGGAGCTCGAGGCCAGCTTCCTGGTCGACGGCATCCGCCACCAATACAGCTTTGCGATGACGGCCGAACGCATCGTCAGCGAGCAACTGATGGTCTGGCACACCGCGAAGCCGACGCAGTGGTTCAGCCGTCGCCTCGACGACGGCGGGGACCGCTACGCCTACGAGTTCAGCGCCTACCTGACCGGCCCGCGCAAACTGTGGCAGGAGAGCACTCGACCCAACGCCCTGTTTCTCTCCACTGCGGCGCAGCTCAACAGCGAGTTGCTCGGGCCGGTGGCGCGCTGGCTGGTGGCGAGCCTGGTCTATCTGCCGGCGGGTGCGTCCGTCGATCACGCTCACACGATGGCATTGTTGGGTTCGCCAGAGGGGCGCGCAGCCGTTCGGGACTTCTTGGGCACGGCCGACATTTCCATCTCGGAGGTTTCAGCGGTTCCGCGGAAGGGCTTTCGCGCGCAGTTCCTGCTGCAGCCCGGCGGTGTGGCGCAAGCCCGACAGGAGGAAGGGGAAGTGATGTTCCCGATCTTCGAGCACCGTTCCGGTCAGGGCAGCGCGACGTTCGAGCTGCACGAGGAGTCCGATGGGACGCAGCGCCTCTTCAGCCTGGCTGCCCCGGTGCTCGACGTGCTCAAGCATGGCCGTGTGCTGGTGGTGGACGAGCTCGACCGCAGCCTGCACACCTTGCTGGTCCGGCGTCTGGTCGGCATGTTCCATGACCCGGCGCTCAACCCGCGCGGTGCCCAGCTGATCTTCAGCACGCACGACACCTCGCTGCTCGACCACACGCTGTTCCGTCGCGATCAGGTGTGGTTTGCCGAAAAAGACGAATCGCAGGCCACCAGGATCTTCCCGCTGTCCGACTTCAGTCCGCGCAAGCACGAAGCCTGGGAGCGTGGGTACCTGATGGGCCGCTATGGTGCGGTGCCGATGTTCCGTAACCTGCCGGAGTCGGCGGCCTCGGTGGTCGCCCCGTCGGCACCCACGGTTCCCGGTTCGACGGTGACGATCTGAGCGCAGAGGTCATCGGGTGGGGAAAGACGGTCAACCCAAGCATCGACAGGCCGCACGCGAGCTGCGGCGTCGGGCGGCGCAGCGCCAGCCGGCCGAGCGCTTGCTGATCATCTGCGAAGGTGCGAAGACCGAGCCCTTGTACCTGCGCGAGATCCGTCAGGAGCTGCGCCTGCCATCGGCCAACGTGCAAGTGCAGCCCGCGGCTTTGGGTACCGAGCCGCTGAGGATCCTCGACTATGCCGAGCGGCTATCTACCCAGGGCAGCCGCGCGCTGGAGATCCACCTTCGGAGCTTCGACCGCGTGCTCGCGGTCTTCGACCGGGACGAACACCACACCTACAACGCCGCACTCGATAGGGCGGCCGCACTGAACGAAAGCATGGTGAACGATGAGAACGTGAAGGTGCCATTCGAAGCTGTGGTGTCCGTGCCCTGTTTCGAGCTGTGGCTGTTGCTTCACTTCGAGGACGTGCTCGCGCCGCTCCACCGTGACGAAGCCGTTGATCGACTTCGCACGCACCTCGCGGACTACGCCAAAGGCCAGGGCTCGCAATGGGCCGCGACGCGCGGCCACGTTGAAAACGCCATGCAGCGCGCCGC
>Ga0209683_10000933_pt1 | contig 11275 bp, 5 predicted proteins | sample DOMMetBare2Fresh_FD_187474 | JGI IMG/M metagenome (GOLD analysis project Ga0209683, IMG submission 187474) | Wetland sediment microbial communities from St. Louis River estuary, USA, under dissolved organic matter induced mercury methylation -... | ecosystem: Environmental > Aquatic > Freshwater... | reverse complement strand
TGCCGCGGGTCTTCGACATCTTCTGTCCCTCGGCGTCGCGCACCAGCGCGTGGATGTACACCTCGCGGAACGGCGCGTCGCCGGTCGCTTCCAGACCCATCATGATCATCCGCGCCACCCAGAAGAACAGAATGTCAAAGCCGGTGATCATCAGCGAGGTTGGATAGAACGTGCGCATGTCCTCGGTCTCGTCCGGCCAGCCCAGCGTCGAAAACGGCCACAGCCCTGAGCTGAACCACGTGTCGAGCACGTCGGGATCCTGCACCAGCCGTTTCGACCCGCAGGCGCACTTCTCCGGCGTTTCCCGCGCCACAACGATCTCGCGGCAGTCCTGGCAATGCCACGCCGGAATACGGTGCCCCCACCAGAGCTGGCGCGAGATGCACCAGTCGCGGATGTTGTACATCCACTCGTAGTAGGTCTTGGTAACGTTGTCGGGCGTGAACTGTATGCGGCGCTCTTCCACCACCTTGATGGCCGGTTCGGCCAGCGGCTTCGTCTTCACGAACCATTGCGTCGAAACCAGCGGCTCCACTGGCGTCTTGCAGCGCTGGCATTTGCCCAGACTCAACTCGTAGGCTTCCACCTTATCGAGCAATCCGAGCGCTTCAAGATCGGCCACCACTTTCTTGCGCGCTTCAAAGCGGTCCAGGCCCGCGTACGGCCCGGCGTGCGCCGTCATGTGCGCGTCCTCGCCGATCACCTGGATCTTCGGGAGATTGTGCCGCCGCCCCGCTTCGAAGTCGTTCAGGTCGTGCGCGGGAGTGATCTTCACCACGCCCGTGCCAAACTCGGGGTCCGCTACCTCGTCCTGTATGATCGGGATCTCGCGGTTCATCAGCGGCAACTGCACCGTCTTGCCGCGCACGTCGCGATACCGCGCGTCCTTCGGATTCACCGCCACCGCTGTGTCGCCCAGCATGGTCTCGGGCCGCGTCGTCGCCACCACTAAGTAGCGATCCGCGCCGTTCACCGGATACCGGATGTGCCACAGATTGCCCGCGCCCGGATCGTGCGTCACCTCCAGATCCGAGAGCGCCGTCTGGCACCGCGGGCACCAGTTCACCATGTACTCGCCGCGGTAGATGAGTCCTTTCTCGTACAACCGCACGAAAATCTCCCGCACGGCGCGGGAGAGACCCGGGTCCAGCGTGAAGCGCTCGCGCGACCAGTCGCAGCTCGCGCCCAGCCGCACCATCTGCTTCTTGATTGTGTCGCCGTATTTCTCCTTCCATTCCCACACACGGCGCTCGAACTCTTCGCGCCCGAGCTGGCGGCGATCCAGCCCCTCTTTGGCGAGCGCGCGCTCCACCAGCATCTGCGTCGCGATGCCCGCGTGGTCCGTCCCCGGCAGCCACAGCGCGTTGTCGCCCCGCATCCGCCGCCACCGGACGGTCACGTCGATCACGGTGTGCTCGAGCATGTGCCCGATGTGCAGCGAGCCAGTGACGTTCGGAGGCGGAATTACCAGCGAGAACGGACGCCCGGGCGCATTGGCATAGGCCCTGAAGACGCCGTTATCAATCCACCACTGCGCCCAATGTGGCTCAAACCGTTGAGGTTCATAGACTTTCTCAAGTTCCATGCGGGAATTTTCAATATAGCATGGGGGCCTTGGCGCGCATTTTTTAACGGGGAATCCTGGCGGGGGCGAGAGGCAGCCGGACTGCGGGGGCGGGGAGTTTCCCGCAGCCCGGCTTCATACGCGCGCTACAGGGAGCGCAGGAAATTCAAGACAGCTTGCTGATCGCTTGCACTCAAAGCGAAGTAGTTCCGGACGACGGCGTTGGCCTCCGACGGCGGAAACTGGCGGTTGCCAGGGCTGGAGTGAGCCCGAATCGCCTCGACCAGATCGCTCGTCCGGCCGTCATGCAAGAAGAACAACCGCTGGCCCAAACCCCACAGGGGCGCAGTCCGGAACTCATCCCCACTTGCCAACCCCTGGCTCACCTGGTCCGCCAGACCCGGACCCATGTTGTGGATCGCAAAATCCGAGTAGGGGTGAATCGTTTGGTTGGCGAGCTGCGGGAACGGGCTCGCGCCGGTCTGCAGTGTGGCCGTGTGGCACCTGGCGCAACCGACGTTGACGAATTGGTTCGATCCCTGCACGACGGTGTTGTCGATGGGACCGCGGGCTGGCGGCGCCAGGAATCGCATAAAATTGGAGAAGCCGTTCATGCCGTCAAACACAGCGTCATCGACGAATCCCCCCAGGTTGAAAATGTCGGTCGGCGACCCCACGGGCGAGCAATTCGTCGTGTCGTCACGCTCGTTGTTGAAGAGCAGATTCGTGATCCCCATTTCTACGTTGTAGGCTTCGCCGGAGAACATGAGCAGGGACTTGTTCTGGGCCTTCCATCCAAAACGCGTCACCGTGCCGTCGTTTCCGTTCCGGTTCAGACGGCCCCGAATGCCCAAAGCTGCGCCTCCGCTGGACGCCAGATTCCGCACCAGCACGCTATCGGGAATCGCCTCAACCAGTCCCAGTCCGAAGGTTGGGGTGGGAATCCGGGTGCTGATGTTCGAGGCGTTAGAGAAGTCCTCCTGGACCAGGTTGCACCCGGACGGTGTGTCGGGACGCCCGGCGATCGTGAAGAGGGCATGGACGCCGCCATCCGGAGTGCCATCCGGGTTTCTGATGAAACGCGCTTCTCGAACCGGCCCGTTCGCCTGAATAAACGCAGGGAGCCTATTCTGTGAGTTCGCGAACTGGAGCAACGGATTCGTCGCTGGGCTCGATCCTCCGGGAGCCGGTTGGATGTGGCACGAGACGCACGAATTGGAGTTGAATCGAGGTCCTAGACCATCGTCGGTGACCCCCTCGACGTCCTCGAAAAGCCCCTGGCCCGAGGTAAATGCGGCGAGCAAGCTGGGCGAGAGTCCCGGCAGGGGATCTCCAGCGGAGACCGGACCGCTGCGCGGACCTGGATCAGTAGGGTTCGGACCGCCGCGCGGTCCGCCTCCTCCCTGCGCGCTCAAGATTCCGGCGGCAGAGACACCCAGCATCACCGTAACAGCACAACGAGTCAATCTCCTGGCGGTAAGCGATCGTACACTCATTTTTTCTTTCTCCTTTCGGTCCGCAAGTTCGTCTGAGGGCCCGGCGCCCGTGAGCGCAAAGCCCGCGCACACTTCAACCTCGTGGGTTGATTTAACGACTCCGCGAGCCGGATGGGGTTAGAATTGAGGCGTGTAGCGCTGGGACCCCATCCGGTTCCAGTTCGCCGGCCCTCTCCAACAAAGGGGCCGTTCACGAGGCAGGCCGTTGCAGGGTCTGCCTCGTTGTATTTGTCAACGCTCTGACAGAAATCTAGGGGCGTTCGCGACAGGCGTTCCCCGCCGTCCCCTCTACGCAAGGACAAAAGCTATGGGTCGATTCTGCATTAAAAAACCGTAAATTGGCAACAATTTTAATGAAAACACCGCTCCGGTTTTCTCGGGCGCCGCGTTGGTACCATGAGAGAACATGCCTCTGTGGCCCCTGCTGCTCGTGCTGTGCGCTCCCGCTGACGATCCCCCTCCGCGCCACGATGTAGTGGTGGTCACCGGAACGTACGAGCCTGTTCCGCTCGAGGAAGCGGATCGCGCCGTCCGCGCGCTGCCGGTGAATTCGGCCCAGCGCCTGCTCTCGGGATCGTTCGCGGATTTCCTGCGGCTGGATGCGTCCTTCGATCTGCGGGCGCGCGCGGCAAACGGCGTCCAGGGGGATCTCTCGATTCGCGGCGGCAGCTTCGGCCAGACGCTCGTGCTGCTGGACGGTCTGCGCATGAATGACGCCCAGTCGGGCCACCACAATCTCGATCTGCCGATCCCGCTCTATGCCATTTCGCAGATCGAGTTGCTGAAAGGCGCCGGCTCGGCATATTACGGTTCGGATGCCGTCGGCGGCGTTGTGAACGTCATCACGCGAGCGCCCGAAGCCGCCGAACTCCGTCTGCGCGCCGCCGTTGGCAATTATGGCGTCAACGAGCAGAGCGGCTCGGCCGCCGTCGTTTGGCGAAATGTCACCGAACAACTCGCGTTCTCGCGCGACTTCTCCTCGGGCTTCGCGCCGGATCGCGACTATCGCAACCTGTCGCTGACCTCCATCACCCGCGCCCGGTCCTCGCTCGGCGCTACATATCTCGCGCTGGCGCAGAACGACCGCCCCTTTGGAGCGCACGGTTTTTACGGGAACTTCAACTCCTGGGAGCGCACGCGCACCTGGTTTGCGGCGGTGCGGCAGGAACTCGGCAAGCGCACCGAAGTCTCGTTCGGGTACCGCCGCCACACCGATCTGTTCGTGCTCTACCGCGACCGCCCCCAGGTCTACACCAACCGCCACGCCGATGAAACCCAGCAGGTATCCGTGCGCCGGCGTGAGCCGCTCCCGCGCCACTTCACGCTCAGCTATGGCGCCGAGGCTCATCACGACGCCATAGAGAGCTCGAACCTGGGCGAGCACGCCCGCAACCGCGGCGCGGTCTACGCGGCGCTCGACGTGCGCGCGTTGCGCCGCTTCTCACTGAGCGCCGGAGGGCGCGAGGAGATATACAACGGCGGCCCCCGCCAGTTCAACCCCACCGTGAGCGCGGGCTTCTGGGCGTCCTCGCATCTGCGATTCCGAGGCGGCGTGAGCCGTGCGTTCCGCCTGCCCAGCTACACCGATCTCTACTATCACGATCCCGCCAACATCGGCTCGCCGGATTTGCGGCCCGAGAAGGCATGGAGCTACGAAGCGGGACTCGACTGGAACGCCGGTTCGCGCCTGCGCGGCGACCTCACCGTTTTCCACCGCCGCGAGCGCGACGGCATCGACTACATCCGCCGCTCGCTCTCCGATATCTGGCGCGCCGCAAACCTCTCGCGGCTGAATTTCACCGGAGTGGAAGCCTCGCTGACCCTTGTCCCCGTGCGCGGCCAGCGGCTGGACCTACGCTACACCGCCCTGCGCGGCGCGCAGGAACTGCCCGCAGGAATCATGTCGAAGTACGTCTTCAATTATCCGGTTCACAGCGGTCTGGCGAGTTGGGAAGGAACACTGCCCGGGGGCCTCATCGCTCGCGCCCGCATCGGCGCGCTCGACCGCCGTGGCCGCAATCCCTACGCCGTCTGGGACTCCGCCTTCGCCTACACTCGCGGCCGCATACACCCCTTCCTGCAACTCACCAATCTGACGGCAACCGCCTACGAAGAAGTGCAGGGAGTCCGAATGCCCGGGCGCGGCGTAGTGGGCGGAGTGGAACTGGTGGTTGTGGGCGCTAATTAAGGAACAACGTCCGGTACAGCGTGTCACGCTGCTTGGGAACGAAGCCAGCGTCGCGGATGATGCGCCGCAGTTCCTCTTCCGACGCGCGGTGATGCGCCCCGGCGGCCGAGACGACGTTCTCCTCGATCATGATGCTGCCCACGTCGTTGCCGCCGAATCGCAACCCGATCTGACAGGTCTTCAAACCCTGCGTCACCCATGACGCCTGCACGTTCTCGATGTTCTCCAGATACAAGCGGCAGATCGCCAGCGTCTTCAGATACTCGACCGCGGTCGCTTCTTCCTTCACGAAGGCGCCGAGCGAGGTATTGGCCCGCTGGAACGTCCACGGAATGAAAGCCGTGAACCCGCCGGTTTCCTGCTGGAGCCGCCGGACAATCTCGAGGTGATTCACGCGCTGCTCAATGGTCTCCCCCGCGCCGAACATCATCGTGGCCGTAGTGCGCATGCCAAGCTGATGCGCCACGCGGTGCACTTCCACCCATTCATCCGTCGTGCACTTCAGCCGGCTAATGCGCCGCCGCACGTCGTCGTCGAGGATCTCCGCCCCGCCGCCCGGAATCGAATCGAGACCGGCGTCCCGCAGCCGCGCAATCGTGTCGCGCAGGGAAAGCCCGCTCACCTCCGCGATGTTGACGATTTCAGGCGACGAGAAGCAGTGCAGGTGAATACGGAAGCGCCGCTTGACCGCACGCAGCATGTCCTCGTACCACTCGATCTTCAGATCCGGATGCAACCCGCCCTGCACAAGCACACCCGTGCCGCCCAAATCGATCGTCTCCTGGATCTTCTCAAGAATCGTTTCGTGCGAGAGGATGTATCCCTCGGCATGGCCCATCGGACGGTAGAACGCGCAGAAGGTGCAATATTCAGTGCAGAAATTCGTGTAGTTGATGTTGCGGTCGATAATGTAGGTGACAACGCCCTCGGGATGCAGCCTGCGGCGCACCGCGTCGGCGCCCATGCCGATTCCGACGAGGTCGGGATCGCGAAACAGACCGATAGCTTCCTCGCGCGTCATCAAGCGGGATCCCCTCCGGACGCCTCCAACATAGCAGACTCGCGCGCGTACCGGAGGAACAGGCGCATGCCGGCGTACTCCTCCTCACCCAGTTCGTTCACGATGTGATGGCTCAGATACTCGCGGGCAAGCGCTTCGCTGATCCCGCGCGAGGGAGCTTCCCGGCGAACGATTTCCTCGAGCCGCTCCCGGCCGAACCGGCAGGAGGCCTGGACAGCCTCGGCCAGCCCGTCCGCGGGCGCGCCTTTTCGGAGGCCCCAGACTGCAAACACCATCGGCAATCCGGTCATCTCGACCCACTCTGCGCCCAGGTCGACAACCCTGTGCGGCAGGCGCGACGGATCGATGCGTAATGCGGGGTCGCCGATGATCAGAGCCGCGTCGGCGCGCGCCAGCATCGCCTCCAGGTCCGGCGAATGTGGAATCAGCGCGGGGGAGGCGCCGTAGCGCCGTTCGAGCACGATCTTCGCCAGCGCCACCGAGGTGCGCGAGCTCGAGTCGACCGCCAGCGTCCGCACCTCCTCGAGCGGCGTCTTCGCAACCAGCAGAATGCTGCGCACCGTACCGCGGCAGGCAATCCCGGCGCCGGGCAGCAACTCCAATCCCTGCCGCTCGAATTCGATCGAAGGCGCTATGCCGATGTCCGCCAGACCCGCGGACAGCCGGTCCGCGCACTCCGCAGGCAGGTGAAACTCCAGGTCGAACAGATTGCGCTGCGGCCCGTAAAGCATACCCCAGACCAGGGGGGCGGTGTTTAAGTAGCTGACAGCGCAGACCCGGGGCCTGGAAATGAACTGCGATTGGGAGGTCAAAAATCCAGATTAGCACGGCGAAATCCGTTGTACACTGGTTCGTCGGCGTGTTATTGTTTGTGGCAGGTCGTCCCGCGTCCGTAGTCCGATTACCACTATGTTTACAAAAGCTTTCGTACTGTCATGTGCTGTTGTCTTGCCTGCCGCGACGCTGTTCGGGCAGGTACAGCCTACTCCGTTCACCGCCCGCCCGTCGCGCGTTGCCGGACATATGACGCTCCGCGCTCTGGACTACTCCTGGAGTCCGAACATCGTGGAGGGCAAGGAGCTCTGGCGCCCCAGCGCAGTCGCCGTCGACGCCTCGGTGACGCCCCCGGCGCTGTACGTGAGCGATTCGCTGAACAACCGGGTGCTCGGATGGACGAGTGCAACCGGCTTCGCCGCCGGCGATCCCGCCAACGTCGTGATCGGCCAGCGCGATTTTGTGACGACGCGCGCGCAAGGCCCCTCGACCTCGCTCACGCGCGGTCTGAACACGCCCACCGGAATCGCGGCGGATTCCCAAGGCAACCTCTACGTCGTCGACTCCGGAAACAACCGCATCCTCCGGTATCCCAGGCCGTTCGCCGACAGCGCCAACGGGACTAATCCCGACCTTCTGATCGGGCAGGCCGACTACAGCTCGAACCGCGCGAATCGCGGCGCCACAGTGACGGCCGACGGCGTCAACCCGATCCTAGCCGTCACCACTGGCTCGGACACCCACTCCACCGCCCAGCAACTGACGTTCGACGGAAGCGGCAATCTCTGGTACACCGACACCGGCAACCATCGCGTGCTGCGCTATCCGAAGATGGCAGACGGAAAGGTTCAGACCTCGGCGGACATCGTGCTCGGCCAAGCGAATATGACGAGCGCCAGCGCGCTCGCCTATTCCACAGCGGGCGCGCTCGACAAGACCGGCCTGCGCTATCCGGTGGGCGTCGCGTTCGACCAGGCCGGCCGCATCTTTGTCTCGGACGGCCTGAGCCGCGTGCTGGTCTACTCGAATCCCGCGGCGGCCGGCAACACGGCGCTACGGCTCCTCGGCATACTCCGGACGACACAGACTCTGCCCAACGACACGCAGTTCGGCTTCCCGATGGGCCTGGCTGCAATCGGCAATAACCTCGTTGTGACGGATCCCACCTACAACCGCATCCTGGCGTTCGATCCCTACGACTCCTGGCCGGCCGATTCGCCCACCGCTTCCTCGCCTCCGGCGAAGTACCTGGTGGGTCAGACGAGCTTCTCCGCGAAGAAGCCCAGCGCGGCGAGGCAAGGACTACGCTCATCGCTTGGCGTCTTCGTCGCCGGCAACGAACTGTATGTGGCCGACTCCGGCAACAACCGCGTGGTGGTTTACCCGCCGGGACTGCTCTCCTCCGCGTTGGGAACCGCAGCCGCGGAGCGGGTTCTCGCGCAGCGGGATTTCGGATATTCCGGCGCAAACATGGTAGACGGCCGCGGCCTGTACCTGTTCAGCACTTTGTACACCATCAGCGGCGTTACTGGAGCGACGTTCACCGACGGCGGCGGCGTCGCGGTGGACACGACCTCCAATCCGCCCCGGCTGTACATCTCCGACGCTTACAACCATAGGGTCCTCGGCTACAAGGACGCGCGTAACGTTCGCACGGGCGACGCGGCCGACATCGTCATCGGGCAGCCCGATCTGCTCAGCGCGAGTCCGAACGGAACCTTGGGCGATGAGACCCTGCGCAACGACACGACGCTGTACACGCCGGCCGGGGTGGCGGTCGACGCAAACGGCAACCTGTACGTGGCGGACCGCGGCAACGCGCGGGTGTTGCGTTTCCCGCAGCCGTTCGCCCAGCCCGCCGGAGCGACCCAGCGCGCGAACCTGGTGCTGGGCCAGCGCAATTTCACCGACAAGAACACCGACGTCAGCGACGTGAACATGGCTTCGCCCTACGGCGTGGCGCTGATGCCGGAGGGCTATCTGCTGGTCTCCGACTCGGTTCACAGCCGGGTTCTCGTGTACCGGAAAGCCGCCGGCGCCGACTTCACCAGCGGTATGCCGGCCTCGACGGTGCTGGGTCAGCCCGATTTCTTCACCAGCACGGCCGTTCTTGGGGCCGCGGAGCGGATGGCGTTCCCGCGCGGCATTTCGTCGGACTCGAGCGGGCGTTTGTACGTGGCGGACACGGGCAACAACCGGCTCATGGTCTTCAGCCAGGTGGGCAGCATCACGCCCACCCTTTCCATGCTCATCACGAACTCCGCCGCCGCCACGACGCTGCGCAGCCCGGTCGGCGTCGCCATCGATCCGCAGCTCGGCTCGATCTGGGTGGCCGAGCTTCTGGGCAACAACGCAGGACGCGTGCTCCGCTATCCGGAGTTCTTCCAGTTGCAAACGATGCCCGTTCCGCTGCCCGATTCCAGTTTCGCAATCACGCCCGGCTCCGACACCACCGCTGGCCCGCCTGTCGCACTGGCGATGGACGGTTCCAGCAATCTGATCGTGGCCGAGTGGAACAACCGTGTGTCGTTCTACTTCCCGCCGCTGTGGGCGACCAGCGCCGCGAACTATCTGCCGCGGGTGGACCTTGCGGGAACGCAGCCGCCCTGCTGCGCGCCGGGATCGATTGCCACGCTCTGGCCGTTCTCGCCGTCCGGCCTGTTCGGCAAGGCGGGCGATGTGACCACGACCGATTTCGGCTCGCTGCCCAATCCGGTCCCCTTGCCGAAGACGCTCGGAGACGTTCAGGTGCTGCTGAGCAGCACCGACTATCCGGAGACGCCCGCACCGCTCTACCTGGTGAGCGCCGGGCAGATCAACTTCCAGATACCGAAGAACGCGCCAATGAGCGGGACCGTGGATATCACGGTCGTCCGGCCCTCCACCGGTCAGGTTCTGTCGGCCAGCCCGGTCGCCATCCGCCCAAATTCACCCGGCCTGTTCACCCAGCCGACATTCCCGACGAGCGCGCCCACGGGCGCTCCGGTTGGGATCACACCGATTCAGGTGGCGGCCCAGAATGGCGACGACGCCGCTACGAACCCGACCTGCAACGGACAACAGGGTCCGCCTCTTCTGCCGAGCTGTCCGGGCGGAGTGCGGCCGGTGAAGCGCGGCGAGGTGATCGTGCTCTATGGCACCGGCCCGGGCGTCGTGCCTGAAATGCCGGACGACGGCGCCACCGCGAGCGGTCAGGCCACCCCAGCCACGCCGCGGGTGCTGATCGGCCCGTCGGACGCCGAGGTGGTGTATTCGGGTCTTGCGCCCACACTGATCGGCGTCTGGCAGATCAACGCAAAAGTGCCGGCTACAGCGCCTCCGGGCGCGGCCCGCGTGGTCGTATTCTATAACGACACGGCCAGCTCGGCGGGCACCACGCCCTACACGGTGATCCAGGTGCAGTAGTCACTGGATACTGAGGTTCACCGAATTACTGCGCTGGCCGCCAATCCCAACGGTCAGCGCCTGCACTCCCGCGGCGTCGCCGGAGGGAATGCGCGCATTGATCTGGTAGAGACCCACGTAACCTGGAACCAGCCCGGAGTAGGGGACGTCGGTGAGTTGCCGCCCGCCCAGGAACACGTTCACGGGCTGGTTGGTAACCTCGAGACCGGTGGAGGAAAGGTGCACGGCGCCGAGTCCGGTGGTGTAAATCTCGATGTATTCGCCGGGGTGCGCCGGCCGCACGTTGGTCCACAGCCCCGTTCCGGCGGATTGAATGGCGCCGAACTGGGTGGCCGGGTCGTAGAAGATGGCAGGCGCGACAGGAGCAAGGGTGATATCGATGGGCGCTGAGTCGCCCACCGTGTTCGACACCACGAGCCGCGCGGATCCCGGCTGCTTCTCCGACGGGATGAAGAAGTTAATCTGCTGATCGCGCACGGCCAGAATCTGCATGGGTTCGCCGTCCAGCGTCACCTGCACGCCGGCGAGCGTCCTGGGCCAAGGCAGCGCCAGCGCATCGGCGGCAACTCCGGACCAGAGGTTGGTTCCGAAGAGCGCGACGAGCGACCCCGGGCTGATGTCCGTGCGATAGGAAGCGGCGCTGACCGCGCCCGCGCTGCTGAAGGCTGGCCGGCTCAGCGCTGACACGGCGAGGCCGCCTGAAGCCGGACCGCCCTCGATCGACGCGGTGAGCCGATTGACCGCAGCGGAGCCGGGCGTCCAAACAAAGCTCACGGACCCGGTTTCGTCGGTGACCGCCGAACTCCGGTTGAGCGAGCCGCCCGCCG
>Ga0209683_10000930_pt1 | contig 11281 bp, 6 predicted proteins | sample DOMMetBare2Fresh_FD_187474 | JGI IMG/M metagenome (GOLD analysis project Ga0209683, IMG submission 187474) | Wetland sediment microbial communities from St. Louis River estuary, USA, under dissolved organic matter induced mercury methylation -... | ecosystem: Environmental > Aquatic > Freshwater... | reverse complement strand
GGAGCCAGGCGAGGCGGGCCGGGCCCGCCGCGTCCAGATCGATCGCGGCGATCGCGCCGGGCGGCACCGGCAGGTCGCGGCCCGCGGCGCGCGAGACCGCGTCGGCGATCTCGGGGTTGTGCCCGACCAGCGCCGCGCCCGGCCCGGCGCGGCGCGCGAGCGCGAGCAGCTCCGCGCCGCTCGACGCCCCCGCCCCGAGGGCCGGCTCCTCCTCCACCGGAGCCCCCGTGGCGGCGCCGAGCAGCGCCCCGGTCTCCCGGGCGCGAAGGAGCGGGCTCGCGAGGATGCGCCCCGTCGCCCCGGCGCCGGCGAGCTCGCCCGCGGCGGCGAGGGCGCGGACCAGCGCGGCGAAGGCGTCCCGCCCGGCCGCCGTGAGCCGGCGCGCCGCGTCGCCGCCCGCGCCGGCCGGCTCGGCGGCCGCGTGGCGGACCAGGTAGATGCGGACGGCGCTCGCGGTCAGGTCGGCTCCGAGACGAGCAGGGCCACGGGGAAGTCGGCGAACAGCCGCGCGAGGGGCAGCTCGGGACCCTCGTGGCGCGCGCCGGTGATCGCGTCGCGGAAGCGGGTGGGGAGGCCTCCGAGCGGGAGCGCGCCGCTCCACTCGATGCGCCCGCCGCCGGCCTCGAGCGGGCGGAGCACGAGGCGGGGCACCGCGCAGACGACCGCCTCGCGCCCGTGGGTCCGCGCGAGCGCGACGACGTGCCCGGCGAGCGGCCCGGCGGCGGCGAGCGGCCGGTACGCGCCCTCCCGGAACAGCGCGCGCTTCTCGCGGCGCAGGTGGAGCGCGACGCGCAGGAGCAGCAGCTTCGCCTCGCCGGAGGGGAGCGCCTCCGGCGCGGAGAGGGACCTCGCCAGCGCGGCGCGGGCCTCGGGGCCGCTCGCGAGCTCGCGGTCGAGCCGCTCGAGCGCGGCGCGCCGCCGCTCGAAGTCCACCGGACGGCGGTTGTCGGGGTCGACGAGCGAGAGGTCCCACAGCTCGCACCCCTGGTACACGTCGGGCACGCCCGGCGCGGCGCACTTGAGCGCCACCTGGGCGAGCGAGGAGAGGCGGCCCGCGCGCGCGGTGCGGGCCGCGAGCGCGGCGAGCTCCTCGAGGAACCGGCCCCCGCCGAGGATTCCCTCGACGAACTCGCGCACGCCGCGCTCGTAGTCGGGATCCGGGTTCGTCCAGCTCGTGTGCACCTTCGCCTCGCGCAGCGCCTTCTCCATGTAGCGCTGGATGCGCCCCGTGAACTCGGCGTGCTCGGGCGTGCCGACGGCGAGCCCCTCGTCGGGAAACGCGCCCACCAGCGTCTGGTAGAGGAGCAGCTCGTCCTGGCGGTCCGGGGCGGGCGGGCCCTCGGCGCCGCCCCGCAGCGGCCGGTGGAGGCGCGACCAGCGCAGCACCGCCGCGCGCCATTCGCGGGGGAGCTCCGTGAGCGCGGAGATCCGCACCCGCACGTCCTCGCTCCGCTTGGTGTCGTGCGTGGAGGTGGCCGAGAGCGAGCCCGGGAAGCGCGCCTGCCGGTCCTCGAGGAGCGCGTGCAGCTCCTCCGGGGTGGTGCCGAAGTGGCGCGGCTCGCCGCCGACCTCGTTCAGCGAGACGAGCCGGACGTAGGCGTAGAACGCGGTGTCCTCGACGGCCTTCGCCGTGACCGGTCCGGTGACCTGCTGGAGCTTCAGGGTGAACTCGAGCCAGTCGGCCTTCTCGCGCTCGGTGAGCCCCTCGGGGTAGCGCTGGAGGATCACGTCGCGCAGGAAGTCGTAGATCGAGGGGTCGACGACCGGGCTCCGCCGCCGCGCCCGCGCGATGGTGGCCTCCACCAGCCGCCGGTCGCGGTCGTCCACCTCGCCCCGCCGCGTGACGTAGGTCCGGTAGACGGGGAAGAGCGCCACGAACTCCACCAGCGCGCGGGTGAGCTCGTTGAGGGTGAAGTCGCGGGTGCGACGGTTGGTCTCGCTCACCGCGTTGAGCCGGTGGGCGAGCATGTTCACCTCGCTCGCCATCGACGAGGACATGACGAGCCGCTTCTTCGCCGCGACGAGCTCGCCGTACTCGTCGGAGCGGCCGGCGACGCGCAGCCACAGGCCGTCGAACGCGCGCTGCGCCTCGGGATCGACGAAGAGCCCGTTCGCGGCGGCGAGGAGCTCGTAGCCGGTGGTGCCGTCGACGTCCCAGTTCCCGGGCATCCGCTCGTTCCCGACCAGGATCTTCTCGACCACCACGTAGAGCGGACGGGGGGCGAGGGCGCCCGCCTCGAGGGCCGCGAAGAGCGCCTCGAGGACGGCGGCGTCCTCCTCGGGGCCGAGCGGCGCGCCGCGCGCCGCGGCGAGCGCCCGGGCTCGCTCGCGCAGGTGGCTCGCCTGGAGGCGCCGGAAGTAGGCGGCCGGCGCGTGCAGGCCGTCCGGGTGATCGATGCGCAGCCCCGAGATCCGGCCCTCGGCGACGAGGCGGAGCACGAGCCGGTGGGCGTCCTCGAAGACCCGCGGCTCCTCCATGCGGATCGCGGCGAGGCCGTTCACGTCGAAGAAGCGCCGGTAGTTGATCTCCTCGCCCGCCACCCTCCAGAAGGCGAGCCGGTAGGCCTGGGCGTCGAGGAGCCGGTCGAGGAGGTCGAAGGAGCGCGGGTCGCCCGGCGTGCCGTTGAAGTGGCGAAGGTTCTCGTCGAGGAAGCGCCGCACCGCGGGGCTCGCCTCGCAGAGCGCGGCGAGCCGGCGCTTCGCGACCTCCTTCTCGCGCGCCCGGTCCGCCACCGCGGTGGGCGAGGTGTCCATGCGCGGCGCGAGCTTGTCGAGCGACACGGCGATGGACTCGAGCTCCTGGGTGGCGACGTCGCGGGTCCCGAGCCGCTCGCGCAGCGTCTCGAGGCGGTGGCGCAGCACGAGCGGCACCGCGCGCGGCGCGACGGGAAAGACGTGGTCGTAGTAGCGGACGACGAGCGCGCCGCCGTCGCGGGCGAGGGTCAGCTCCCCCTTCTCGAGCACCCGCCCGTACTGGTCCCCGAGCACGGGCACCAGCACCTTGTGCGCGAGCTCCACCTTGAGCGGCGTCCAGTCCACGTCGAACGCCGGCGCGTGCACCGCGGACGGCCCGTTCTCGAGCACGTCCATCCACCACGCGTTCAAGGGCCCGATGCCCATGTGGTTCGGGACGAAGTCGACGAGGATGCCGAGCCCGTGGCGTGCGCACTCGTCGGAGAGGCGCCGGAAGCCGGGCTCGCCGCCGAGCTCCGGGTTGAGCGAGCCGTGGTCCACCACGTCGTAACCGTGGGTGGATCCGGGGGCGGCGGTCAGGATGGGGGACAGGTAGAGGTCGGTCACGCCGAGCGCGGCGAGGTAGGGCACCACCGCGGTCGCTGCGTCGAAGCCGAAGCCCGCGTGGAGCTGGAGGCGGTAGGTCGAGCCGGGCCGCCGGGTCACCCCCTCGCCGCGGTCGAGCTCCGCGGCGAGCGCCCGGACGAGGTCCTCGGCCTTGTTGCCGGCGCCCATGCCCAGGGCCCTAGCGCGCGGCGCGCCCCGAGAGCGCCGCGAGCGCCGCGAGCCGGTCGCGGGAGGCGAGGTCCAGGGAGAGCGCGGCGAGCTCCATCGGGATCCGGTACGTCCAGTTGTCCCCGCTCATGGTGCCGGGCACGTTCACCCGCTCCCGCATGCCGAACGCATCCTGGAAGGGCAGGAGCAGGAGGTCGGAGCCGGCGCCGTAGACCGCGGAGAGCAGCGCGTCGCGCACCCCGTCGTCGAACCCCGCACCGCGGCGCTCGCGCAGCGGCGCGAGCGCGTCGAGCGCGAGCAGCGCGCTCCGTTCCTCCTCGGTCATGCCGTCCCACCAGTCGGCCATCGCGTCCGTGTCGTGGGTCCCGGTGGTCGCGACGGAGAGCGCCGGCCAGTCGCGCGGCTCGCGGAACGGCTGGCCGGCCTCCTTCCAGCGCCGCTCCCAGCGGAAGACGCGGTAGCCCGGGACGCGGATCCGCTCGAGCGACGCGCGGATGACATCGGGCACCACGCCGAGGTCCTCGGCGATCACCCGGGCCCCCTTCGAGAGCAGGGCGATCACCGCCTCGCCGTTCCGGATCTGGGCGGGCTCGTCGGCGGGGACGAACGCCGGAGGCGTGCCGTCGTTCGGGAAGAAGTAGGTCCGGTAGAGGCCGACCACGTGGTCGACGCGGAACAGGTCGTACCAGTCGGCCATGCGCCGGGCCCGCTCCCTGAGCCAGGGGTAGCCCTCGCGCTCCATCGCGTCCCAGCGGTAGACGGGGAGCCCCCAGTCCTGGCCGGTCGCGCTGAACGCGTCGGGCGGCACGCCCACGCGCGCGTCGAGCCGGAAGTCGCCGCGGCGGCTCCAGACGTCGGCGGAGTCGCCCGCCACCATGAACGGGAGATCGCCGGCGAGCTCGACCCCGGCCCCGTTCGCGCCGCGCCGGGCGGCGCGCCACTGCTCCTCGAGCTGCCACTGGAGCCAGGCGAGGAAGAGCAGGCGCCGCCCGTGGCGCGCGCGCGCCGCGTCGAGCGCGGCGGGATCGCGGTCCCGCTCCGGCGCCGGCCACTCGCTCCAGGCCCGCCCGCCGTGGGCGTCGTCGTGCAGCGCGACGAAGAGCGTGTAGTCCTCGAGCCAGGCCCCCTCCTCGTGCCGGAACGCCTCGAGCGCCCGGGCGCGGGCGCTGCCGCGCGACCACTCCTCCCGCTCGAAGCGGGAGAAGGCGAGCTCGAGCGCCCGGGCCTTGAGCCTCCGCACCTCGTCCCAGCGGACGGCGGGCGCCTCGCGCAGCGCGGGGAGGAGCGCCTGGTCCGCCGGGGAGAGCGCGGCGATCCCGCCTGCGCCGTCGAAGTCCTCGAGCGCCGCCATCGAGACGTAGACCGGGTCGATGGCGAACGCGGAGAGGGCGCTGTACGGGCTGTGCTGCCCGCGGGAGGCCTCGTTGATCGGCAGCACCTGCGCGACCGAGAAGCCGGCCGAGGCGCACCAGCGCGCGAACGGCACGAGATCGGGGATCTCGCCCACGCCCCAGTCCGTCGCGGAGCGGAGCGAGAACAGCGGGAGCAGCAGGCCGGCCTGTCTGGGCATGTCGTCCGTCGCGCTCCGCGCCGCCCGGAAGTTCGAGCTTGTCGCCGGAGCCGCGCACGGATTATCAGGGAGCCCGCCCCTCCGGCACCCTCCATGCGGGGGCTCGGGAGAGGAACGTGCACCGCGGCCGCTTCGCCCCCTCGCCGACCGGGCCCTTGCACCTCGGCAACGCGCGCACCGCGCTCCTCTCGTGGCTCGCCGCGCGCGGGGCGGGCGGCGCCTACGTGATGCGTGTCGAGGATCTCGACACTCCGCGCGTGCGGCCGGGCCTCGAGGGCGAGATCCTCGCCGAGCTGCGCTGGCTCGGGCTCGACTGGGACGAGGGGCCCGACGTCGGCGGGCCGGCCGCCCCCTACCGCCAGTCGGAGCGCCGGGCGCGCTACGCGGCGGCGCTCGGGCGGCTGCGGGCCGAGGGGCTCGCCTACCCGTGCTTCTGCTCGCGCGCCGAGATCGCCGCCGCCGCAGGGGCGCCGCACGGGCCCTCCGACGAGGGGCCGCGCTACCCCGGGACCTGCCGCGACCTCGGGGCGGCGGAGGTCGCGCGCCGGTCGCTGCTGCGGCCGCCGGCCTGGCGGTTCCGGGTCCCGCCCGGACCGGTCGGCTTCGTGGACGGCGTGCACGGAGAGCAAACGTTCGACGTCGCCCTGGAGGTCGGCGACTTCGTGGTCGCTCGCGCCGACGGGGTGCCCGCCTACCAGCTCGCGGTGGTGGTGGACGACGCGGCCATGTCGATCGGCGAGGTGGTGCGGGGCGACGACCTGCTCGCGTCGACGGCCCGCCAGCTCCTCCTCTACCGGGCGCTCGGGCTCGAGCCGCCCCGCTTCGCCCACGTGCCGCTCGTGCTCGGCGAGGACGGGACGCGCCTCGCGAAGCGGCACGGAGCGAGGTCCCTCGGCGAGCTGCGCGCGGCGGGCGTCGCGCCCGAGGCGGTGATCGGGCTGCTCGCGTCGCTGTCCGGCCTCGGTGGGGCGAGGACGCACATCGCCGCGCGAGAGCTCGTCCCGGGGTTCTCGCTCGCCCGCTTGACGCCCGGTCCGGCGCGGCTCGCGGCGGCGGCCGTCGAGGCGCTGGCGTGGACGGGGTAGAGTGGGGGCGATGGCCTCGCGCGCCGCGCCCACCGCCCTCGCCGTCCTGCTCGCGCTCGCGGCCGCCGGAACCGCCTCGGTGACGTGGCTCGAGCGCGGCGAGCGGGCGGAGCGGCGCCGCGAGGCGGAGGCCGTCGCCGCCGAGGTGGCGTCGTCGATCGAGGAGCTGCTCGAGGGCACGTTCGCGGCGGCGCACGCGCTCGCCGCGATCGTACGGCAGGGCGGCCGCATCGACGGCTTCGACGCGGTCGCGGAGGAGATGCTGCGCGTCTACCCCGGCGCGAGCGCGCTCCAGCTGGCGCCCGGGGGCGTCATCGCGCAGATCCACCCGCTCGCCGGCAACGAGGCGGCGCTGGGGCTCGACCTGTTCGTCCGGCCGGGCCACGAGCTGTGGGCGATCCGCGCGCGCGACACCCGTCTGCTCACGATGGAGGGACCGTTCCAGCTCATCCAGGGCGGGCTCGGGGTGGTGGGCCGCCTCGCCGTGTTCCGGAGCGAGGCGGGCGAGGAGCGGTTCTGGGGCTTCACCGCCGTGGTGGTCCGGCTCGAGAAGTTCCTCGCCGGCGCGGGGCTCGATCACCTCGACGCCCGCGGGTGGGCGTGGACGCTCGCCACCGACGACGCGCACGCCCCCTTCGCCGCGTCGCGCGGCCCGCCGCCGCGCGATCCCGTGCGCGTGCGGGTGCGGCTCCCGAACGCCACCTGGACGCTCGCCGCCGCGCCCGGCGCGGGGTTCGGCCGGCCGATCACCCTCGCCGTGCGGCTCGCGCTGGTCCTCTCGCTCTCCGGCGCCCTCGCGCTGCTCGTCTACCGGACGCTGCGCGAGCCCGAGCGCCTCTCCCGGCTGGTGGCCGAGCGCACCCGGGAGCTCGAGGACGCCCGGGCGGGGCTCGAGCGCGAGCTCGGCGAGCGGAGGCGGGCCGAGGCGGCCCAGCTCGCCGCCGAGGAGCGCGCCCGTGAGGCGCAGAAGCTCGAGGCGATCGGGCAGCTCGCCGGAGGCGTCGCCCACGACTTCAACAACCTGCTCGTCGCCATCATCGGCCATGCGGACCTGCTCGCCGAGTCCTCCGATCCTCCGGTCGCGGAAGCGGCGCGCGGCATCCGCCAGGCGGCGGAGCGCGCCGCGGAGCTGACGCGCCAGCTGCTCGGCCTCGCCCGGCGCGGCAAGTTCGTCTCGGCGCCCTCGGACCTCGCCGCGATCGTGCGGGAGGTGGCGGCGCTGCTCGGGCGGACGATCGACAAGGGCATCGCCGTGGAGGTGCGCGGGGGCGAGCCGGCCGTCGTGCTCGGCGACGCGGGCCAGCTGCACCAGGTGGTCCTGAACCTCGCCGTGAACGCGCGCGACGCGATGCCCAACGGCGGCCGGCTGGTGATCGAGACCGGCCGCGCGGTGCTCGACGACGCGGCCGCTCGAGCGCGACCCGGGCTCTCCCCGGGGCCGCACGTGGTGCTGCGGGTCTCGGACACGGGCACCGGCATCCCCGAGGAGCTGCGCCCGCGCATCTTCGAGCCGTTCTTCACGACCAAGGAGGCCGGGCGCGGGACCGGGCTCGGGCTCGCGGTGGTCTACGGCATCGTGCGGAACCACGGCGGCGCCATCGACTTCAGCTCGCTGTCCGGCGCCGGCACGACCTTCACGTTGCACCTGCCGGCCCACGCCGGCGCGCCGCTCGAGGGATCCCCGGCGAGGGCGGCTCCCCGCCGCGGCCGGGGGGCGGTGCTGGTGGTGGACGACGAGCCGCTGGTCCGCACCGCCGCGGTACGGATGCTCGCCGCGCTCGGCTACGAGGCGCGCGGCGCGTCGGGCGCGGGCGAGGCGATGCGGCTCCTCCGGGCTGGCGCCGGGGCGGACGTGGCGCTCGTGGATCTCGTCATGCCGGGCGAGGACGGCGTGGCCTGCCTCGCCGCGATGCGGGGCGAGCGGCCGGAGCTCGCGGCCGTCCTGTCGTCCGGGTACGGCGAGGACCAGCGCGTGCAGGACGCGCTCGCCACCGGGTTCTGCGGGTTCCTCTACAAGCCCTACGGCAAGCGCGAGCTCGCCGAGGCGATCGAGCGCGCGATGAAGCGCGCGGCGACCGTGGCCTGAGCTAGAAATCCATCGCGATGCGGCCGAGCAGTCCGTAGGCGACGCCGCCGGCTCCGGGGAGCCCCCACCGCGCGAGCCCCCACACGCCGAGCCGGAACGGCAGGACCGGGAGCTTGGCCGAGACGCCGGGGCGGATCCCGTAGAAGCGGACGAAGGAATCGCTGCCCGCCGCGGCGGCGTCGAGGTCGGCGCGGGAGCGGAGGTTCAGGACGCCCACCTCGCCGAGGAGCTCGAGCCGCAGGAGCGCGATGTCGGTGCCGAGCCCGGCGAGCGCGCTCGCGTCGTAGCGGGTGAGGTCGCCGCGCGTGAACGTCCCCTGCGCCGCGAAGCCGAGCACGAGCGGGCCGCCGTGGAGCAGCAGCGCGGCGCCGTAGTCACCCATCGGCACGAGCGGTTCGCCGTCACCCGGGGCGCGGGTGACCCCGAGCCGCTGGCTCCCGATGGTGCCTTCCAGTGACACCCCCGCCGCCGCAGCGAACGGTACGGCGGCGGAAAGGAACGCGATCGCGATGGGCAGCGCCGGCTTCATGTCTCCACCCCGTCGGGCCTGCACGAGCCGGGCCCGCCGGCCCACACGTTGCCCCGCCGGGCCAGCGAGCGCGAGCCCCCGGACCGGGTCCCGCGGTCCGTGTACACTCGCGCGGCCGATGGGCCTCCTCCGCTCGACCACCGACCCGCGCTGGCTCGCGGTCGCGCTCGGCGACCTGCCGCGCACCCTGGCCGATCACGCGCACTGCGAGAAGAAGGCGGCCGCGAGCGCGCTCAAGCTCGTCGCCGACCACCCCGACCGCCCCGAGCTGGTCCGCCCGCTGGCGCGCCTCGCCCAGGAGGAGCTGTCCCATCTGCTCGCGGTGATCGCGGAGATGGGCCGCCTCGGCTTCCCCCCGCTCCCGGACGAGGGCGATCCGTACGCGCGGGCCCTCATGCGGCTCGTGCGGCCGGGGGGCGCGGGGCGCGAGCTGGAGCGGCTCGTGGATCGCCTGCTCGTCGGCGCCCTCATCGAGGCGCGCAGCCACGAGCGGCTCCTGCTCCTCGCGGGGGCGCTCGAGGACGCGCGGCTGCGCGACCTCTACGCCCGCCTCGCCCAGGCGGAGGCCGGCCACGAGCGCCTCCTCGTCGAGCTCGCCTCGAGCGCCGCCGGCGCGGCGGTGGCGGAGGCGCGGCTCGACGCGCTCGCCGCGGAGGAGGCCCGCGCCGTGGCCGCGCTGCCCGTCCTGGCGCGGATTCACTGACCGCGTCAGGGTGCCGTCGAGATGGAGAAGTCGTCGAACCGCACTCCGGCCGAGTAGGTCCAGAGCCCGGCATGGCCCGGGCCCCCGAGCGCGCCCGCGCCGGGGTCGCTCGCGGCGAGCGCCGGCGCGCCGTCCAGCGACACGGACAGCGACACGGGGCCGGCCCCGCGTGCCTCGAGGCGGAGGCGCACGAAGCGATCTCGCGCGCCGGCCGGGAGCGCGGCGTCGGCGAGCACGGTCGGCCTCCCCGCGTCGAGGCGCCGGAGCTGCAGCCGGCCGTCGTCGCGCATCACGGCGTCGTAGCGGTCGCTGGTGGCGTGCTCGCCGCGGAGGAACACCCCCGCCTCGCGCCCGCTGCCGGCGCGCACGAGCGCCTCGACGGCGCAGTCGGCGCAGGGGGAAGCGCCGGAGGCCGTCGCCCGGTCGGGCACGTCGGGCGCGGTCGAGAGCGCCTGGCCGTCGGAGGAGTAGGCGCCGCGGATCGACCACCCGGGGCCGAGGCCGGTGCCGGTGCGGTCGAAGGCATCGGCGAAGAGCGCGGAGCCCGGGGGCGGAGGTGGAGGAGGCGGGGGAGGAGGAGGCGGCGGGGGAGGAGGAGGCGGCGGCGGAGGAGGAGGCGGAGGCGGAGGAGGAGGCGGAGGCGGAGGCGCCTCCGGGCCGATCATCCGGATGCTGAACCCATCGAAGCGCGCGCCGGCCGGATAGCTCCAGAGCCCGGCCCGGCCGGGGGCCCCGAGCGCCCCCGCCCCGGGATCCGAGGCGCGCAGCACCTCCGTCCCGTTCACCCGCGCGACGAGCGCGACCGGCCCCGCGCCGCTCGCCTCGAGGGAGAGGCGCGTGGCGGCGTCTCGCGGGATCGAGGCGACGACGTCGGCGAGCGTGGTCGGCCGGCCCGCCACGAGGCGCCGCAGCCGCAGGTGCCCGTCCGGGAAGATCACGAGGTCGTAGCGGTCGCTGGTCGCGTGCGCGCCGCGGACGAAGAGCCCCGCCTCGCTCGCGCGGCCGGGGCGGACGAGCGCCTCGGCGCGGCAGTCGGCGCACGCCGGCGCGCCGGTGGCGGTGGCGCGATCCGTCGCCGCGCCGGTCGCGGCGGCCTCGCCGTCCGCGGCGAACGCGCCCCGGATCGACCACGCGGGCCCGAGGTCGGCGCCGGAACGGTCGAAGCCGTCCTCGAAGACGAGCTCGCCCGGCGCGGGATCGGGCGGCGGCGGGGGAGGCGGAGGAGGAGGAGGAGGCGGCGGCGGCGGCGGGCCCCCGCCGCCATCCCAGGGGACGAGCGCCGCGCGGAGCACGCCGGGCTGGTTGTCCGCCGGCTGATCGGCGTAGAGGCAGGGGATGCTCCCGCTCGACGCGGGCAGCTCCTCCGCCGCGCCCGGGTACGTCAGGAAGCGCCCGCTGCCGTCGATCACGACGGGCGCCGACGCCGCCCCCGCCCGGACCACGCGGGCCAGCAGGCGATGCCCGGAGCCGACCGGCTCGTTGTAGCAGACCATGAGCCCGTCGCCGGCGCGCGTCGTCGCCGGCTGGAGCGCCCAGTCGCCCACGCCGGAGATGGCGATCGGCGCCGAGAAGCCCGCCCCGTCGAAGTGCCGGTAGAGGAGGCGCGCGTCCTCCGACTTCGACACCACGTGGAGCCCGCCCGCGTCGTCGGTGGCCACCGACAGCGCGGCGCCGTGGTAGATGCCCTCGGGGAAGACCTGCTGCACCGGCCCCCAGCTCTCGAGCGGGTCCGCGTCGCGCCGGACCCGCGCGCGGGCCGCGGTCCCGGCGTCGTGTGCGTCGTAGAGGAAGAGCAGCTTCCCGCCCGCCGCGGCGAGCCGGCCGCCGCCGCGCGCGGCGA
>Ga0209683_10000929_pt1 | contig 11295 bp, 8 predicted proteins | sample DOMMetBare2Fresh_FD_187474 | JGI IMG/M metagenome (GOLD analysis project Ga0209683, IMG submission 187474) | Wetland sediment microbial communities from St. Louis River estuary, USA, under dissolved organic matter induced mercury methylation -... | ecosystem: Environmental > Aquatic > Freshwater... | reverse complement strand
ACGCCCTCCGTGGCCTGCAGCGCCTCGCGCGCTGCGCGCCGGTCCGGCGCCGCAACCTCGTAGCACTCCTCCGGCAGCGACAGGCGCAACGTCCGCGGCGAGTCGCAGCGAATCAGCCGCCCGCGATCCATCAGCCCCACGCGGTTACACCGCTCTGCCTCGTCCAGATACGCGGTGGTGACGAGGACGGTCAGACCGTCCCGCACGAGTTGGTACAGAATCGCCCAGAAATCGCGACGGGAAACAGGGTCCACACCGTTGGTTGGTTCGTCCAGAAACAGCACCTGCGGATGGTGCAACAACGTGCACATAAGAGCCAGTTTCTGTTTCATTCCGCCGGAGAGCTTCCCGGCAGCGCGGCCGCGGAACGGCTCCATGCGCGTCATGCGGAGCAGGCGGGCCGCCAGTTCCTCGCGCTCGGCGCCCGCCACGCCAAACAGATCGGCGTAGAACCGCATGTTCTCCTCGACCGTCAGATCCACATACAACCCGAAGCGCTGCGCCATGTAGCCGATGCGGTCTTTCACATCGTCGGGCGAGCGCCCCACATCAAAGCCCGCTACTTCCGCCGCGCCCTCCGTCGGATCGAGCAAGCCGCACAGCAGACGCAGCGTCGTGGTCTTCCCCGCCCCGTCCGGCCCCACTAATCCGACGATCTCGCCGCGCTGCACCTCGAGGTTCAGGCGGTCCAGCGCCGTCAGCTCGCCAAAGCGCCGCGTGAGGTTCGCCGCGCGGATCACGATTTCGCCGTTCACTGGCCCACCTGAATCTCGGCGTCGGCAGGCATATTCGATTTCAGCTCGCCGCTCGGGTTCGCGACGTCGATCTTGACGCGATACATCAGCTTGGCGCGCTCTTCGTTCGTCTGGATCTGCTTGGGCGTGAACTCGGCTTCCGAGGAGATGAACGACACGCGGCCCCAGTAGACCTTCCCAGGGAAGGAATCCGTAGCGACCTTCGCCTTATCCCCCAGCTTGACGCGCCCGAGGTCGCGCTCGGTGATGTAAGCGCGCACCCAGGGCCGCGCCACGTCGCCCACCGTCAGCACGGTCGTGCCGGCCGCGAGCACTTCGCCAGGCTCAGCCGCCTTGACCAGCGCCACGCCGTCAATCGGCGAAATCGCGTCCGCGTCCCGGAGCTGCGTCTCGATCACGCGCAGATCGGCTCGCCGCCCGGCGATATCGGCTTCGCGAGTGACCAGCTCTTCCTGGCGGCGCCTGAGCTCGAGCCGCTGCGCCTCGGCCAGCCTCAAAAAAGCTCGGGCTTGGCCCAGCATCGCGCGCGCCTGGTCGATGTTCTCTTTCCGAGGTCCCTCCAGCACCAGCGCGAGCTGTTCTTTGGCGGTCGTGAGCTGCGCGTCCGCCGTCTCGTACCGCGCGCGGAACTGGTCGTGATCGGCCGCCGAGATATCTTCGTTCTTGAACAGCGTCTGGGCGCGTTTCCAATCGCGCGCGGCCCGGTCATACTCCGTTTGCGCCCGGTCGACAGCCGCACGCGCCTGCTCCTTCTCCTGCCCGCGCGAGCCTGCCAGCAGTTCGGCCAAACGCGCTTCGGCCGCCTTGACCTCCGACTGCCGCTGCTGAATCTGCCCCTCCAGCGTCTCGCTCTGCAGCTCGACGGCGGTTCGCTGCTGCACGAGCATCGACTCGGAGCCGTCCAGCGCCGCCTTTGCCCGGTCGCGCTGGGCAAGGAGTTGGTCCTTGTCGAGCCGCGCCACTACCGCCCCCTTCTTCACCGGGTCGCCCTCATTGACCGCGCGCTCCGCCAGGCGTCCGGGAATCTTGAATGAGATGTTCACTTGCGTCAGCTCGATGTTGCCCGAAACGCGCACGGCGCCGCTATTGCCGCCTTTGAACCAGCCGCAGGCCACCACGACCACCGCCAGCGCTGCCACTCCGATTACCGGGACGACGATTTTCTTCGACATGATGGATTCTCCCGCTACTGGATGAATTGACTGATGACGCCCCTCGCCTGCGCCAGATTGATGCGCGCCAGGCTATAGCTCAGCAGCGCAGCGATCTGGTTGTCGCGAGCGCGCGCCAGGCGCGTCTGCGCATCCGTCGGCTCAATGCTGTTCGCGACGCCCGCTTCATAACGCCGCTGCGCCTGCTCGACTTCGCGCTGGGCTTGCGCGAGTCCCTCGGCCGCTACCTTCACCTGGTCCTCGGTGGAGGCCACGCTGTCGAGCGCCAGGCGGATTTCGAGTTCCACCTGCTGGCGCAGATCCGCCGTACGGATCTCCTCCTGCCGAAGCTGCGACGCGCCCTCGCTGCGCCGCGCATCGCGCCGGCCCCCATCGAACACCGGAACGCGCAGCGCGACTCCGTAGGTGCGCGTCGGCACTGCATTGTTCCATCCCGAGCCAATCGCACCGTAATCGGCAAAGCTGGCAACCGACGGCAGGCGTTCGTATTTCACCGCCGAGTAGCTCAACCGTGCGTTCTGTTCCCGTTTCTGCTGCGCCTTCAGGTCGGCCCGCGACGTCCAAGCCTGCTCGAGCGCCCGCTCCATCGTCACTGGCTCGGAAGGCTTGTAAGCGAGCGGCTCGGAAAGCTGAAACTCGGCGTTGAGGGTCACGCCCATGGCGCGCAGAAGCTGGAGTTGCGCCTGGCGGCGCTGGTTCCGGGCCACCAGCAGCCGTTGGCGGTCGTTGGCGAGCTGTACCTGGGCGCGCGTCACCTCGATCCCCATCCCCGTGCCCGCGGTCTTCCGATTCTCGGCCAGCCGGGCCAGAGCTTCCGAGAGCCCCACGTTCGCCTCGGCCGCCTCCACGTTGGCCTGCGCCGCGACCGCCGTCATGTACAACGACGCGACCTGGGCCGAGACCTGATCCCGCGCGCTCTGATCCTCCGCTTGGGCGGCCCGCACGCCCTCCCGCGAAGCCTGGTACCGCCGGATCGCGCTGAAGTCGAACACGGTTTGCGACCCGCTGACTCGAGCGTCCATTGTGGTGAATGGGCCGACGAACGCCGGGATGCTCACGCCGGGAATCGGCAGCGTAATTCGCAGGCCAAAGGCATCCAGGTTGCGCGTCTGGCTCTGGTAGGCGAGCGATGAATCCACGTTGGGCAACAGCGCCCCGCGCACCTGCGCCGAGCGCGCCCGGCTCTGCTTGACGGCTTCCTCAGCCAGCCGCACCCGCGTGTTGCCGTCCGGCGCCAGCGCGATCTCTACCGCCTGCTTCAGCGTGAGCTCGGCGGGCGCTGTGGCTTGCGCCAGGACGATGGCTGGAGTTAACGCGATGATAGCTGCGAAACGCACGGACCTTCTCCTTTCTTGACGGGCGCAGGCGCCCGGAAACCGGCGGCCAGAAATACAATGAGGCGCTCGAGGATGGCGTCAGCGTCGGTCACGTCCACCAATCCGTCCGAGGTCGCCTTGATGTGGTGCAGACCCGACATGGTGTGCGCCAGCGCGCCAATCAGAAAATGCATCCGCCAAAAGATCTCCTCGAGCGGCAGGCCGGGCAGCGCGCGCTGCGCCGCGCCCAAAAAGCGGTTCCGGATGGGGGCCATCTGGTCCCGGAATACCCGGCTGAAGAGATCGCCCGGTTCAATGTACATCCGCCCCAGGAGCCGCCCGAAATTCGGGTTGACCACGCACGGAGCGCCCCCGCGAAACAGCGGTTCGAAGAACGCCCCCAGAATATCCTCCAGCGGCAGCGGACCCTGGCCCGCCCGCGCCTCCACGGCGTCCAGCAGCGCCAGACGCCGCTCATTCAACGGCCCCATACGCCTGGCGATAACCGCCAGGATCAGCGCGTCTTTCGATTGGAAATGGTAGTTGACCGCGGCAAGATTCGCGCCGGCCTCGGCGGTAATCATGCGCAACGACGTGTCGGCGAAGCCGCGGTCGGCAAACAGGCGCTCGGCCACGTCCAGGATGCGTTCTTTCGTATCGGTGTGAGGCATAGCCGTTGTCAAATGTTAGTTTGAAACCTTCGTATGATTAGATTATACGTTTGACACAGTAGTGTCAACCCGCTTGTACTTTTGCTCTCGTTTCGGTTAAAATAGTTTAACTGAATGAGGGACCCGGCACTGGGTTTAGGTAGACTGCGCGCGATAGGTTCTCGGGAGCGTCACGCGCGAGCCGTTTCCGACACCAACAAATCAGAGGAGGACGAGAAGGATGGCGTGCCTGATCAATCACCAATGGAGTTGGCCTCGCCGCAGGAGCGGAAAAGACATGCAGATTTGTGTTACGTGTGGGTCGGAGCGCGAATCGCGCGTGCGATTTGACGGCCCGCGCTACAGGAAAACACAAGAGGCGATCCCAGGCTCTTCGAAGCTCACCGTACGTATTCGCAAGCTGCTGCAAACGGCTCCGGCCTCAGCAAACTGAGCGGCTCGAGTCGGAAGCAGTTTCCGCCCCCCTGGGAGTTTCCGGTTCTTAAGGGAATTTAAGAACGAATCGAACTCTATCTGCGTCACAATGGCAGAGGGGCTGGGCGCCTTCCTGGCCCTTGTCTATGCTGGAAAACCTGAATTTACGCGTTGGCGCCGGAGCCGTGTTCGCGCTCCTGGCCGCGTTTGCGCCAGTCCTGGCGCAGGATGAAGCCGCGGTCTTCCGCAGCGACTCCAAACTGGTTGTGCTGCACGCCACGGTCCTGGACGAAACCGGCCACCGCGTAACCAGCCTGTCCCAGTCCGCCTTCAAGGTACACGAGAATGGCGTGGAGCAGGCGATCAAGGTCTTCCGGCGTGAGGACGCCCCAGTCTCGATCGGTCTCATCGTTGACGACAGCGAGAGCATGGTGCGCAAACGCGAGAAGGTGGCAGCGGCGGCGATGGCCCTGATCAAGGCGTCTCACCCCGACGACGAAGTCTTCATCCTGCATTTCAACGAGAAGGCCTACCTGGACACGGACTTCACGGGCGACCGCGCCCTGCTGGAAACGGGGCTCAGGACGTTCGATTCCCGCGGTGCGACCGCCATGCGGGACGCTTTGCGACTGGCGATTACGCATTCTGAGCGGCGGGCGCGCGAAGACAAGAAAGTCCTGGTGGTGGTTACAGATGGGGAGGACAACGCCAGCCTCACCAGCCAGAGCTATCTTGTCAAGAACGCCCAGCAGAGCGGCGTTCTCATTTACACGATTGGCATCCTGGGCGAGGAGGGCGCCGATAGCACGCGCCGCGCCCAGAAGGACCTGGATTCGTTCACGCAGGCCACTGGCGGCAAAGCCTACTACCTTGACGACGTCTCGGGCGCCGACGCGACCGCCCAGGAGATCGCACGCGAGGTCCGCGATCAGTACACCGTCGCTTACACCCCTACCAACGACCGCCTGGACGGGACCTATCGAAAGATCCAGGTCTCGGCCGCCGGGCCCAATGGCCTGGTCGTGCGCACTCGAAGCGGATACTACGCCGGCGGAGAGAACGCGGCGCGCAACAGTCCGCCCTCGGACGACGCCAAGTAGTTTCCTTCATTCGGCGACCCAGTATCCGAGGTATCCTGAGCCGTGGGTGACCGACGCCATGACCCGAATGAGAATCCTGGCAGCTTTCTTGTGCTCCACCCCGCTCTGGCTCGCTGCGGCCTCGAGCGGCGCTGCTTCTAACGTTGTTACGTTTGAAGCTTCTGGCTATACCACCTACGGCGACTGGAACGTGCAGGCCCGAGTAATCCCCGCAGCCTGGAAACCCGGCGCCGCGCTCGGCGTGACCGCCAACCTCACCATCACCGACAGCCACCTCGCGCTGCTCGACCGCGCAGGCATCAAAGTCAGCAGCCTGTGCATGCTGGTCACGGCCGAACGCACCTTCGACGCCGATGGCTGGTTTCGCCAAGGCAGCGACGAACGTATGTCGACGCTGCTCACTCCTGCGGGCCTGCCGATTGAGGGCGGAGTCCAAGGGGCCGTGACCAACCGCTATGGATATGGCTTCCGAACGCCCGTGGACGTTTACGTGGTCCGTTCTCTTGAAAGCGCCGAAGTGGAAGCCGGAGAGTACCGGGTGAGGTTCATCGCCCGGCCGAAGCTTCCCTCCGATCTGCCTCCAGGCGTCTATCGCATCCGGCTGGACTTTGGGGTTGTCGCAGGAACCCGCCGGTACAGCCTCGATGGCGCATCGTTCGCAGCCCGCCCCTTCTTCCAGGGAATCCCGGTCGAATCCCATGTCTATTCTCCTCCGATTCGCGCCAGTGGAAGACACGTGTCCGGACGCGATGTGGACGCCTCGCTCATTGAGCCGCGTATGCCCTGGGTCCTGCTCGCCAACTACAACTCGAATGGCTGCCGCGGTGTTGTGGCGCAGGAAGACCAGGGCCGCTTCGGCATCTCCGGACGCAACCTGATCCAGGACGATATCATCCTGCCCCTCTACTCCGGGACCACGCGGCTCAGCTACTCTCTCGAGCCGCTTTTTCCCACCGACATCATCGAGGAACGTACGAACATTCCCTGGGACTATTCGAGCGGCGAGCTTTCCATCCAGGTAACCAATCCCGACGGAACCACCACCGATCTCGGGTCCGCACCGTTCGTCGCGCGCGCCGCGGCGGGCGCGCCCACCACGAAAAAGCCGGCGTTCACGCCATGGAAACCGCCAGCCTACGGGCCGTACACCGTCGTAGCCGCCGGCTGGATCGCGGATATCTGGGGCAATCGTTACAACGGCGGCGGGACGTACCGCTTCTGGATCGCCAACCGCATGACGCTGGCGACGGCCACGTTTCAGGGAATGTCCTATCCGGCCGGGGCGAAGTATGGCCGCGATATCGCATTTGCGCCGGCGCTGCCTGCCGACGTCGAAGTGAAGGCTGTCCTGCTGGTCAATTCCGATCCGAATGACCGGCGGGAGATCTCATACAGCGGCAGGGCGTCGGCGGGTGGCGTCTTCGGCGCCGCCCAGGGCCTGAAGCAACTCACGCTCGAAGCGCCCGGAGAATACTACGCGCACATTCTGGCCCGCTACACCGACCAGAGGGGCGCGCTGTGGGTCTCGAGCATGCGGCACGCCGGCATTGTCTATCCCGAAGACAGCGCTGTTGTCGCCCGCGGCAAGAAGGTCCTGGTGAACGGCAAGGCGCAGGACCGCGGCGAGACCAACTTCGAGGGCTGGGTCGATACGGAGGCGAACGTGAACCACCTGGCCCACCTCGGCTTCCCATACCAGTCCGGGGACGTTCTCCTGATAGCCAGCGAGGGCCAGGGCGCCAACAAGATCGAACCCGTGCTGACCTGGGAAACGAAGGCGACGCCGGCACCGTGGGACAGCCGTCTCAACGGCGTTGGGACCAGCAACCTCCAGTTGAAGACGTCGAACGGTTTGTCGCCCCATATGTTCCCCGAGTACATCACGGACTGGGCGTATTACTACGGCGCGGCGCCCCGGCCAGGCTTCATGTCGCGTTTCGTGGTCGGCGAAGACGGCGTGCGCGCGCCCTACTGGCCCACCAGCCCCAACAGCTTCGGAGGCCAGATCAACGCCTCTTCGAACGGCGACATGCCGGGCGACATCTACCGGCTCATCGGGGGCGTCGCAGTTCGCCGCCAGGGACAGACGCCGCTCTACGCCGGTTATCTCTCGAGCGGCTTCATTCTGCCCAAGGGGTCGAACAACAATCGCGTGGTCGCCGCCGGGTCGGAAGAGCTGATCGGTTCGACCGGCGAGAAGGCGCGCTTCTTCCTGGTGGGACTGCGCCCCGGCATGCTGTATGAGACCGGCGCGACGTTTGCGCCCGCCGTGCAGATCGACCCGATCCTGCCAGCCAACGTCAGCTTCACGCTCGACTACCCGGATGGCAGACAGATGATCGCCTCCGGCACAGGCGACAAGTTCGGCAGCTTCGCCGGAACCACGCGCTGGCCTCTGGACGTTCCGGGCGTCTACCGCTATCATCTCACCGCGGAGTGGCAGCGCTTCCCCGGCGGGATGCCAGGCTTGCCGCCCAGCGGAGGCGAGTTCTACGTCATCGAGAAGGACCGCCCGGCCGGCGCCGCCGGCCTTTCGCTCAACCTCGCCCCGGAATCGTCGTTTCGCGCCGACTCCTTGCTCACGATCAACGGAACCAGCACGGGCGGGAGCGTCTACTACGCCGCCGTGATTCCGGGTTCGGTGATCGATCAGGGAACGCTCACCGTGAGCGGCGGGAAGTTCCAGTACGTTTTCGATCCCAAACTGATCCACCAAAAGACGCCTACATACGACGTCGCCTACCGCGTCACTGGCGCACCGGAGATCAAGGAGGTTGTGCATCTGAGCTTCTTTTCGAAGGAAGTGACGCCGAAGGGCGTCGAATACCACTCGTTTGCCCGTGTGATCATCCGGGGAACACAGGCGCTCTACGCAAAGTAAAGCGTTCGCGCTCGCCCTCTACGGCAAGCCTCGGCGATGATGATCGCGTTCGCCGCACGTCCGGGAACTACTCCGCCTCCCAGCGGTCTCGATCTGCTCGGCGTCTTCCGCGACATCGGCCGCCTCGGCAAAGCGAATGCCGCGGTGGCGTTCACTGAGTTCACCGGCGGGCCCATCTCTCGTTCGTGAAGCAGCGCGGGCTGGAGGGCGCGATCTCGCGCCTCGGGGAGGAGTTGCACGCACCATGGCGCGACGGATCGAGGCGGCGCCGGCGCCAGCGCGCTACCGTCCGCACGCGCCCGGGATATTGGATGTCCGGGCCGGGATAGCGCGGCCTACTCCTCGGCAGGCGGCGCGTCGTCTTCCGCTTGGGCTTCGTGTCCGTACTTCGAGTAGTAGTAGGTGTACTTGCTGTAGAGTTCGCCGGCCCGGGCGCCGTTGACAACGATCCCCAACACGTTGTTCTCGCAGAGCGACTGCATGGCGCGGTGCACCGTGTCAATCGTGGTCGCGCCGATGCGCACCACCAGAACCGTACCGTCGGTCAGCGTGCCGAGCAGGTTTGCGTCGGCTGAGAACAGCAGGGGCGGACTGTCCAGAATCACCCAGTTGAAATACTTCGGCAGTTCCTCGAACAGGGTCTTGACTTCCCGCAGGTTGAGCAGCTCCAGCGGGTTCTTGACGATGGTCCCCGCCGGCATGAGAAACAGGTTGGTTCCCGCAATGCGCCGCATGCACTCGATCAAGGGTGCGTTGCCGAGAAGGTAGTCGGTAGCGCCGGGAGCGCGCTCGGTCTGAAACAGGTTGTGCACGACCGGGCGGCGGAAATCGAAATCCACCAGCAGCGTGAGGTTGCCCGCAAGGTGAGACTCGGAGATCGCCAGGTTGGCCGCCGAAAACGACTTGCCTTCGGCAGGCGATGCGCTGGTGACCACCACGGTGTGGATCGGCTGAAGCGTCTGCAGATGGTTCAGACGAGTGCGCACGCTGCGGAACTCCTCGCTCGGCACCTCTTGCGGGCGATTCTGGTCGATCAGTAACGCCTCGGGCGCCGGCCTAAACGGGATCTCTCGCACACGCTCGAGCAAGCCGCTGACCGGTGTGATCGAGCGTCTGGGAGCGTCCGCCGGCGGCGCGCCCCCGCCCTCCAGCCTGGGTGAACTAGGCGCGCCCATCTGCTCGGCGCGGCGCATCGCATCGTGAACTCGGCTCATAGGATCTCCCGCTTCACACTCTGTTGGCGTAGTAGTAGTAAACCGACAAGAACATCATGACCACCCCTGAGATGGAGGCCGTGGACCACGCCAGCCAGGCCCGCCGTCTCTTCCGGCGCACCACCAGATCGTTCTCCAGCAAGGGCACCGTGCCCAGCACGGGAAGGTTCGTATAGGCCCGTGCGTCTTTGAGGTTCTTGAGTGAGGCGTCCTTCATCTCCCGCAGGCCCGCGATGAACAAGCCCAGGACCAGCCCGATGCCCCCGCCCGAGCCGACAATCATCAGCCGGTTCGGTTTGGAGGGCGTCTCCGGCAACGAGGCGGATTCCAGCAGCTCCAGTCGCTCTCCGAACTGCCGGTTCTCCAGCGCCGTAGCGGTTTCTGAGAGCGATTTCTTTGCGTTCAACTCTTCGTAGCGCGTCTTGGCCATGCCATAGTCGCGTGAGAGCTCCGCATAGTCGCGCTCCATCAACGGACTGGACTGGATCCGTGCGTTGTAGGCGTTAATCGCTTCGTTGATGCCCTTCTGGATTCTGGTCCGCTCTTCGAGCTCCAGGTCTTTGGCCCGGATCTGCGCCTGCACTCGGGAGATCGCCGCCAGCAATTCCTGCGACCCGCGCATATCCTCCACGCTGGGCTTCCTGGGCGCGACCTCGGGCGGCTTCTGATCCGCTTCCTTGACGAGCGCTTCACGCCGTCTCTTGAGAACCTCGAGTTGCGCCTCCGCCTGCCGCACGTCCGGGTGCGTCCCCTTGTACCGCTCCCTGAGCCCCGAGATGATCGCTTCCATGTTCAGAATCTCGCGCTCGGTCTGCACCACGCGCTCATCCTTCATCCGCGCCGAGACCGTGTCGTCGCCCCTGCCAACCGCCGCCTGCTGGTCCCTGTAAATGCGCAACTGGTTTTCGAACAGGAGCTTCTCCTGGCCAATCCGGCTGATCGCGTCGTTGACGCCGGCCAGTTGGGTTTCGAGCGATCGCAGTGTTTGGAGGTTGGCCTGCAACTGCTCGGGCAAGCGGCCCGCATTCCTCACCCGGAACTCGGTCATCCGGCCCTCAAGCTGCTCCAGTTGCTTCTTGGCCGCTTCCCATTGCTCCTTCAGGAAGTCGGTGGTCGCCGCGGACTGCGAGGCCAGCGACCGGATGTTCGCGTCGATGAAGCTCCGCGCCAACTCCGCCGCCACCCGCTGCGCCAGGTAGCGCTGCGAGTATTCGAACGAAATCTTGAACGCGGAAATCTGCCCTCTGCCCGACACCGTCTGGATGGTCGAGACCGAACTGAGCTTGATGTCCCTCTTCATCTCCTCGATCACGTCTTCGAGCGGCTTGCGCTGCATCTGCGAGCGGTACAGCGAGTAGGTATTGATGATGTCGGTGAGCCTGGCGCGGCTCTCAATCGAATTCGCCATGGCGTTGATCCGCGACGTCATCTCGGTATTGACATTGGTGGGAACGTATTTCTCGGGCACCTGCGGCGGAACCACCTGGATCGTGGCTTCCGAAATGTAGCTGTCGGGCCAGAGAAACGCCGCCACGACGGAGACCACCAGCGCGGCAAACGTCGGCCCCACGATCCAGCTCCTGTGGCGCCGGATGACGTCGATGTAGTCTTCCACATCCATGGCGCGCCGGCTGGTAGTCAGCGCGTCTTGCATCGGTTGCATAATTCCCCTCGCAGATACCACCTAGGCGTGCAGAATGCCGCTACGATCTTATCGGTCCGCCCGCGGAACTCCTTACGGAACGATGATTTTGTCGCCGTTCTCCAGTGGC
>Ga0209683_10000928_pt1 | contig 11298 bp, 8 predicted proteins | sample DOMMetBare2Fresh_FD_187474 | JGI IMG/M metagenome (GOLD analysis project Ga0209683, IMG submission 187474) | Wetland sediment microbial communities from St. Louis River estuary, USA, under dissolved organic matter induced mercury methylation -... | ecosystem: Environmental > Aquatic > Freshwater... | reverse complement strand
AGCGGGTTTACCTTCAGGAGTAAAAGTGTTCAGTGTTCAGTCTCAGTTTGTTTTTACAAGTCATTCATAGTCATTAAGTCATTGATAGTCATTGATAGTAATCGAACGAGAAGCTAATGACAATTATATTTATCCTGAATTCTGACTACAGATAGAAAATGTAATTTGGAACCTTTCAACTATCCCAGTTTGCTGATTTTCTCTAACCTGTGAATATCGAGAATGCGGATTTTCCGGCCGTCAATGGCAATCACTTTTTCTCCGGCAAAAGTTGATAAAGTACGGATTGCATTCGAGGTGGTCATGTTCGAAAGATTGGCTATATCTTCCCTCGAGAGGTAAACCTTTAAAGTAGCCCCATCATTTTCCCAGCCGTATTTTTCTTTCAGAAGAAGCAAAGATTCAGCCAGCCGGCCACGAATATGTTTTTGGGTAAGCGTTACTGTACGCATATTCGAAAAGCCGAGTTCACGGGCTAATTTCTGAATAATGCGGAATGAAAAATTTGGATTTTTTAGCAGTTTTGAATGTAAATATTCCGGCGAAATAGATCCGACCGTTGAGTCTTCAAGCGCGATGGCTGTGCCTATATGTAATTCTTCCGCAATTAAAGCTCTGTAACCGATTAGTCCAAGCGGCTTGGTCATGCGAATGATTTGTTCACGACCGCCTACTCCTTCTTTATAAATGATGACTTTACCTTCGAAAAGGAAGAGAAAACTGGTTGGTTTATCGCCTTCCTTGAAAATGAATTCATTCTTTTTGTAATAGGATAGTGTAATATGGTTTTGCAAATCCTCTTTTTCTTCGGGGGTGAGGCTGCTGAAAATCGATTTAGGATTTTCAAAAACTTCTTTCATTCCCATTTCAAGACTCGGCATAGAAATATATTTACATGTTCTGCAGCATCAAAGTTAAGTAATTTTGCCAATAAAGAAAATTTGAAAGGTTTATTTTCAATTTATTGCCCTGACATTTGAAACATTGAATTTGCGGTTCAAAATCCTTTTAAATGTCAGGAATATCTTGCGACTAAAGGCATTCGGCGGCCAAATCCAAAAGCCTTGGAACTGATCCGAAGAATTGGAGGAGCCTGAAATCGTTTATATTCATTGGTATTGACCATTTTTATGGTTCTCAATACCGTATTTTCATCGAATCCTTTGGCTATTATTTCGGCAGGCGAAAGATTGAGTTCAATGTAATCGAAAAGAATCTGGTCCAGAATATCATAATCAGGCAGAGAATCGGAATCTTTTTGATCTGGCCGAAGTTCAGCCGATGGTGGTTTTGAAATGGTATTTTCAGGAATGATTTCACCATCGCGGTTAATCCAGCGGGACATTTTAAAAATGTCAGTTTTATACACATCTCCCAAAACTGACAAACCACCGTTCATATCGCCATACAAGGTTCCGTAACCAACTGCACACTCGCTTTTGTTGGTGGTATTCAGCAAAATATTTCCAAATTTATTCGAGATGGCCATCAGTAAAATTCCACGTGTCCGGGCCTGAATGTTTTCTTCCGTAATGTCGTTTTGCAATCCGGAAAATACGTCCTGCAGACTTTGGTCAAAACGATCGACCATCGCCTGAATCGGGATGATCTCGTATTTTACCCTGAGATTTTGAGCCAGTTTGATGGCATCATCCACACTGTGGTCGGATGAATATCTGGAAGGCATTAACAAAACACGGACATTTTCATTGCCCAGAGCTTTAACTGCCAGAACGAGCACCAGGGCCGAATCAATTCCACCTGACAAACCCAAAGTTGCTTTCCGGAATCCCATTTTCACAAAATAGTCGCGGATTCCCAAAATCAGAGCTTCGTATATTTTTTCGATGTAGTCAGTTTTGGGTTGCAAAATTCCGGAAGTATTATCGGTATCAATAATCCTGAAATCTTCCTCAAAATAGTTCAGTTCTTCCTGAATAATTCCGTGTTTGTCGAGATAGAAAGATCCACCATCGAAAACAAGTTCGGTTTGAGCTCCAACCTGGTTGACATACAAAATGGGAAGTTGATATTTGACCGCATTTTTAATGAGGATATTCTTTCGCCAATTTTCCTGATTGTATGAAAACGGCGATGCTGAAAGGTTAATCACCAAATCGGGATTTAGTGCTGATAATTCTTTCAGTGGTGAGAGTTGGTAGAGTTTTTCGCGGCCAAATTCGTTTTGAGTTTCTTGCTCGTCCCAAAGATCTTCACAGATTGTAATGGCTATTTTTTGGCTTTTAAAGTCAATGACTGAAAAAGTTTTGTTGGGTTCAAAATGACGGTATTCGTCGAATATATCGTAAGTTGGAAGCAATGATTTGTTTACTGTATGCTCGATGGTTCCATTGTTCATGAAAAAAGCCGAGTTGAAAAGTTTTTTCCCCCGGGGTTCAGGATTGATACTTGGACCTCCAACAATAGCCGCAATTCCAACACAATGTGATGCGATTGTCTGCAAAGCCTGATGCGATTGTTCAATAAATTCCTTTCGTTCCAGCAAATCGTGCGGATAATAGCCGGTTACGGAAAGTTCTGAAAAAACAACCAGATCAGCTCCATCCTTTTTTGAGCGGTGAATGCAGTCGATAATTTTGGAAGAATTCAGTTCAAAATTTCCGATGTGGTAATTGAGTTGTGCTAATGCAATCTTCATAATGTTTTCCTTAAAAGATCAGGCCAAGCTTGAGCTTCAGCGAATTGATAATCGTTTTGTCGTTAAATACATTGTCGGTTGTAACATCAATTAATCCGTTTTGAAAGATCAGACCAGTCGATAGTGAATTACTGGCGCCCAGGTCAAAATCGAATCCAACTCCCACATTCATGGCCAGATTAAACGCATTTACCTCATCGTGAATACTTGTTTTTTTCAGGATTTCATCGTTGGTAAATCCTTTCGATCCGATATTGACCATGCCTGAAAGCCCAAACTGGCCCCAGTAGGCCAATCGCCGGAAATGATCTGTTTTAAGTTTAATACACATTGGTATTTCAACATAACGAAGCTGGTATCTGATTTTACTATCAGCAGGTAAAGTATATCCGGCGAATTGAAAATCGGATTTCGCGTGGTAGCCTGTTTCGCCACCGATGTTTGAAATCAGGATACCTGTCAGCAATGAATACCTTTCATCTGCCGAAAAATACACATCTCCGTTTAATCCGAAATCGTATCCAAGAGTCATGTTTTCCTGGTTGGCATCGTTATTATTGGTGCTCATCCAATTTACCGATGGACTTCCTGAAAAGGAAAGCCGGATGTGCTTTTGGCTAAAACCTGTAACAACCAAAGCAAGGAACAGGAAAGATAGAATGAATCGTTTCATCAATTTTTGTTTTATTTGTCCATGCATTACTAACGCAGGAATCATGTAGTTTTGTCTTCTGCAAATCTCGAAATTTTATATTTAAAATGACAATAAAAAAGCGCTTCGTGCGTATTTACCAAAAATACAAAAGAATGAGCCGGTTCCTTCTCCTGATTACACTGTTGTTGACATTGTTTTCATGTCAACGCAATCCGCTGAAAGTAAATGTATCAGCTATTTCGGTTGATTTAAAAGTCAGACATCTTGATGTTGATCTTTTGAAACTTAAATCTGATCAGATAAATGCTGCAATTCCGGATTTAAAAAAGAAATACAATCAATTCTTTGATCTGTTCACTTACCGCATGATTTCAATTGGTGGATCAGATCAAGAGGATTTTCAGGAATCACTTAACTCATTTATTTCAGATACCCTGATCCGGAAATTAGAATTAAAGGTTGCTGAAAAGCTTGACACCACCCGTCTCCGGAATGAATTGGAATTAGCCTTTAAGCATTACCGTTATTATTTTCCTCAGAAAGAAATTCCGGTTGTTTACACCTGTATTTCAGGATTTAACCAGTCGGTGGTAACAGCCGAAAAATTGATAGGAATTAGCCTGGATAAATATCTGGGCGCCGACAGTCCGTTCTACGAACAATTGGGTTTGGCCGAATATAAACGCCGAAATATGCATCCGTCGAAAATAGTTTCGGATGTTATGTATGCCTGGTCAGTGACTGAGTGGCCAAAATCGGATCATTCAAACAACTTGCTTAGCCAGATGATTGAGGAAGGGAAAACGATGTATTTTGTTGATGCTATGATTCCTGAAAAGCATGACACATTAAAAATTGGGTATACCCATAAGCAGCTTGATTTCTGTATTAAAAATGAAGCATCGATGTGGACCTACCTGGCCGAACATAAACAACTTTATTCTACCGACCGCATGACCATCAAACGATACATGGATGACGGCCCCTTTTCACCTTCCTTTTCAAACGAATCGCCTGCACGAACTGGTGTTTGGCTGGGATGGCAGATTGTTCGTTCGTACATGAAACAGCATCCCGAAACCAAACTGGCCGATTTAATGAATAACCCCGATTTTCAGGGAATTCTGAACCAGTCGGGCTATCAGCCGTAAAAAGTTTCGGGTTTTGGGTTGCGGGTTACGAGTTGCGGTTTTACCATTGTAACACGCATCCCGGCATTGGAAGTAAATGATCCCGAAAGGAAAACAACATTAAAATAATTGGCAGTTCGATAAAACTAAAAGTCAGGGTTTCACTCCAAATTGAAGCCCTGACTTTTTTATACCCGCTTTCCAGCAACTGTTAAGCCAGTAATAACATGATAAAAACACGCACTTCATAAATATATTTATGTTCTCAAAAACTGAACCCCAAACGCAACCATTTGGTGGGTTTAAGAATCTTAGATATATGTTTATTAACTTGGACAATCCTTAAAAACCAAAACATGGAACGATAACCGCATGAAAACTACACTATTTTGACAACAACAAATTTTTAAACGAAAAATCTAGCAACAATGAAAACAACAGTTTCTAAAATCAGCGCTTTTATCCTGCTCTTTGCATTAATGGGGGCAGGGTGCGAGAAAGATGAGGAACTACTTTGGGAAATTTCTCCTGATAGTAAAACCACTGTAATTCAAAAAGAAGTTGACGGCATTGCATTCAAGTTCTGTATCTTAAATGAAAAGGGTGAGCCTTCCACTGTTTTTAATGAAGGTGAAAATTTTTCCTTTTACTTATCTGTTATCAACAACCGTTATAAAAACCTGTATTTTGACCCAGGTTATGCCTACTCGAAGGATATTGAATTTTGCAAAGTTTATAATTCAGAGAATGAAGATCTAGGTAGGCCATATAGTGTGATATCGGTTGTCGACATCGGTCAAGGTGCTTACCCATTTGAGAAGGGGAAAGCTTATGTCTTTCAACAACAATGGTCCGATAACCGGCAATCCCCCTGGGATTGGGAATATGGTTTATATAAGAGCCTACATCAGCCGCCATTAACTAATGGGTGCTATTATACAGGGTTTAAATACAGGTTCAAGTTTACTGGAGATTCCTCTCTTGATACTGATACAGTAATTTTTAAGATCAATTTTAAAATACAATAAAAAAAACATGAAAAAAGCTATAATACTTATTATTCTTATGTCTATTATACAAGTTGTAAAAGGACAAGTTGAAACAAAATTTTTTCCCGAACGAGACGCTTTTGACCAATTTAAACTTATTAAAGACCATCCGAAAGCAAATATGACCATAAAGTTACCTTCATTTGATGCTCAAAAGTTGGTTGATGAAGCCAAATTAAATGACCGAGGAGATTTACCTTTCCAGTTTGGAAAAGGGTTTGATACAGAGATAACACTCTCTGATGGGGAGTGGACTAATGTTGGAAATGGACGGCTTTGGTCAATGGAATTTCAATCAAATGGCGCATATTCAATTAATTTTGTATTTGATCAATTTTTTCTGTCCGATAGCGCTAAATTATATGTCATCAATGTCGATGGAACAATGCTTTATGGCCCGGTCACCTCGAAACAAAACACAAAAAATGGTTACTTCCTAACCGACCTGATCCAAGGAGATGATGTGACTATCCATCTTTACGAACCAAATTCAGAAAAAGGAAAATCTAAGTTAACTATAAAGCGAATTGTTCATGCCTATAAAAACTTATTTCCAGAGCTATATGGAAATTTGGGAGGATCCGATACTTGTAACAATGACATTGCCTGTTTCCCGGCATGGGATGATGAATCGGATGCTGTCGCCCTGGTACTACTCTCGGATGGATCAGAAATGTGTAGCGGATCATTGCTAATGACTGCCAATCAAAGTTTTCGACCCTATTTTCTTTCAGCTTTTCATTGCATTGATGTGTCTAGGAATGGGAGTTTATCTACAACAGAAATTTCCAATGCTGAAAACTGGATGTTTAAATTCCAGTATAAAATGACCACATGCGGGGGAAGCATGGCAACAATGGGAATTACATACAATGGGGCAACGTTTAGAGCTGCATGGGATCCTTCAGATTTTGCATTGTTGGAAATGGATAATTCACCCGTTGGAGATGCCCAATTCACATGGTTGGGATGGGATAGGAGCGGCAATATTCCCTCATCAGGAACAAGTATTCATCATCCTTCTGGTGACGTAATGAAAATATCGTTTGATAGTGGTCAGTTGAATTCTAACAATGTTCAACTAAATTGGGTTGGAGGAACTACATCTCCAACTAATACACATTGGGTAGTTGGACTTGATAATGGAACAGCCGAAGGTGGCTCATCTGGATCGCCATTATTTGACCAAAATAGTAGAGTTATTGGACAGTTGCATGGTGGTGAAGATGGTTGTCCACCTGTTACAAAATTTTATGGACAGTTTCATCGATCCTGGGCAGGAGACTCCACAAACACAACCCGGTTAAGTAATTGGCTTGACGCATGCGGAACTGGGGCAGTAACGACAAACACGGCAAGATCGCCATATATTTCAGGCTCTTCTGCTGTCTGTCCTTCGGGTACAACTTTTACTGTAAACTATGTACCGCCAGGAGGTACCGTGAGGTGGGCTTGCAGTACAAATATTTCGTTTGACAATCAACCAGGCGACTCCAAAGTGTTTACTGCTAATGGCACTAATTCTGGCTGGATTGTGGCCAGAATAGTTACCACGTGTAACGATACGATAACATTGCCAACCCAAGTTGTTTGGGTAGGCTTATACTCAAGTTCCAATTATCCGATAACCGGGCCAAGTTCAGCGCCTTGCAGGCAATATGTATATTACTCAATTCCTACACTCGTAGGTGTCACATCAATTAATTGGGTTTGGCCAAGTGGTTGGACTTATATTTCGGGCCAAGGCACAACCAACCTGGCCTTGCAAACGGGTACAACAGGTTCCGGTGGAATTGTTGGTGCTCAAGCTACTAATGCATGTGGTACAGGAAGTTATGCCACAAAATATACTTCGGTTACCGGAATTTGCGGGTATCGTCTGGATGTTTCACCCAACCCGGCCACCGGAGAAGCAACCATTGAACTGGTCAGCGATAGCGAGGAAGGCCTTGCCGGAGCAGTTGAATGGGAACTTGATATTTACGACTCGATGCAAAGCCTGAAAGAAAAGAAAACCGACATAAAGACTGCTCAAACCATGATAAATACCTCCAGTTGGAAAGACGGCGTTTACATTGTCCGTGCTAAAATTGGAGATGAAGTAATTACCGAAAAACTGGTAGTAAAACACTAGGAAATTAATGGATTCCATCCTTCGAAACGGGGATGGAATTCTTTTTTCTCAACAACCACCCTAAAACCAAAAACATGGAACGGTCTCCACCCAAAGATCACTGCGTTTTGAAAACAATAAATTTGTTAACAGCAAAACTTACAACAATGAAAACAACAATTTTTAAAATTAGCGCATTTGTCCTGCTCCTAAGTTTAATGGGGGCAGGATGCGAAAAAGAAAATCATCTTGATAAGCAGGAGATTAGTGGCTATTGGAAAGTTTTTAAACAAAATATTTCAGGTGAATTCGAGAGTTCTACTACACCTCCTGGCAATGCAATCTATACAGATATTTCAATTGTAATTCCAGATACTACAAAAGGGAATATTAGTGGCAATACATTCTTCAATTCGATTGAAGCTGATTTTGAGATAGAAAAAGAGCAACAGATAAATTTCAAAAATTATGGTGGAACCAGGATTGCGGAAGATAATTGGGGAGCATCTTTTAGGGAAAATTTACTCAATACCGTAGAGTTCAATATTTCAAAGGATGAGTTATTTTTTATTGATTCTCAAAATCAAACTGTTATTGTATTCATAAAAAATTAAAGCAGATAACCATGAAAAAATTATTTACCCTTACTATTTTATTAGTGTTTGTTCATTCAGTAAACGCCCAATTTTCCACAAATAAGTACGTTGAAGATGAATTGATAATATGGCTAAATCCTGGTGTAAGCCCTGATGAGTTTGCAAAGAATTTTCCACAGGATGTAAAACCCAAACGGGAACTGTCAAAAAGATTAAATATTTGGCTATTTGAATTCTCTAGCAGTGCAACTCAGAGAAGGGAAAAAATGAATAATTTACGATTGAATTACAAAGTAAAACATTTGCAGAATAATCATATGGTTACTTCAAGAGCCATTACACCAATCGATGATTATTATGCCCAACAGTGGGCTCCTTCTAAAATTCACCTGCCAGATGTATGGGATGAATACACAACCGGAGGAACATCAGCAGATGGTGATGATATTGTTATCGCAGTTATTGACGGAGGATTTGATTTAGCCCATGAAGATTTGAATTTTTGGAAAAACACCAATGAGATTCCCGGTAACGGAATAGATGATGATAATAATGGATATATAGACGATTATGATGGATGGAATGCCTATAATGGAACAGGGAATATTCCTAATGACAGTCATGGAACGCACGTTGCAGGTATTGCAGGTGCAATTGGGAATAATGATACCGGAATTAGTGGAGTAAACTGGAATGTTGGCATTTTACCAGTTGCAGGTCGTTCTACAACTGAAGCAACTGTAGTTGCAGCCTATTCTTATGTGTTAGAAATGAGAGCGCTATACAATGAAACAAATGGACAATCAGGAGCTTTTATTGTTGTAACAAATGCGTCTTTTGGAGTTGATCAAGGAGACCCAGATGATTTTCCTATTTGGTGTTCAATTTACGATCAATTGGGAAATGAGGGAATATTGAATTGTGCAGCAACGGCGAATGCAAACTGGAATATAGATCAGGTTGGTGATGTTCCTACGGCTTGTTCCAGTGAATTCTTGGTCTCTGTAACTAATACTGATGTCAATGACAATAAATATACAGATGCTGCTTATGGTGTAACCAGTATTGATATTGGTGCACCGGGTACAAATATTTATTCCACTCTTCCTGGAGATAATTATGGAAATTTAACTGGAACATCAATGGCATGTCCTCAGGTGGCAGGGGTAATTGCTTTAATGTATGCCTCTATGTGTCAAAATATGATACAGAATTATAAAAATAACCCTGGAGATTTTGCTTTAATGATAAGACAATATTTATTAGAAGGTGCCGATAATATTTCATCCCTCAATGGATTGGTTGCTCATGGCCGATTAAATGCATTAGAGGCAATTGAAAATATATTTGGAATTAATAGTGCCCTTTCAGGCCCCTCCACAGTCTGTTCTTCCGGTACACAATTTACTGTAAACAATGTACCTGGATGCACCGTTAGCTGGACATGCAGCACAAATATTACATTCGATAACCAAACCGGTAGCTCCAAAGTGTTTACCGCGAACGTAACTGGCGCTGGTTGGATACGCCCAACTGTGATTTCAAATTGTGGGCAGTTTGCAATGCCGCAAAAAAACGTTTGGGTTGGTCCATATTCCAGTACCAATTACCCAATAACCGGACCAAGTTCTGCGCCTTGCAGGCAATATGTGTATTATTCGATCCCTGCTTTAGAAGATGTCATTTCAATTAATTGGGTTTGGCCAAGTAGTTGGACTTATGTTTCGGGACAAGGCACACGTTATCTTGCTTTGCAAACGGGTACAACAGGTTCCGGGGGGTTTGTTGGAGCACAAGCAGTTAATATTTGTCTTAATCCGGGAAGTTATGCTACAATGTACACTTCTGTTACCGGGATTTGCGGGTACAGCTTATCTGTTTCGCCTAACCCGGCCACCGGAGAAGCAACCATTGAACTGGTCAGCGATAGCGAGGAAGGCCTTGCCGGAGCAGTTGAATGGGAACTTGATATTTACGACTCGATGCAAAGCCTGAAAGAAAAGAAAACCAACATAAAAACTGCTCAAACCAAGATAAATACCTCAGGTTGGAAAGACGGCGTTTACGTTGTCCGCGCCAAAATTGGGGATGAAATAATTACCGAAAAAATGGTTGTAAAGCATTAAAATAATTGGCAGTTCGGTAAAACTAAAAGTCAGGGTTTCACTTCAAGGTGAAGCCCTGACTGGTTTTATGTAATGGATTCCAACTTCCGAAAGTGGGATGGAATCCCATTTGTATTCGTTTCAGGGATTAATAACTTTGAGCCACTAATTTATCCTATTCCCAGATGTGGAAAATCAGACGATTTGAGCTAGTTTAATTCTTAAAATTAATTGCATGAAAACTCTAATTTTGGCAATCCTGTTTTTTACTTTGTTTTCATTCAGTTGTAGTGACCCAAAAACTGATTCTCCACCTGCTGACCTCAAAGTTGAGGCAACTGTTGCAGCTAATAAGAGTGGCAATGTGTCGTTTGAAGCCACGGCAACCAATGCCACAACCTTCGAATTCGATTTTGGTGATGGGAGCATTCACGCAGTTTCTGAAGATGGAAAGGCCAATTACAAATACTTTGGTTCAGGAACTTATTCCGTATTGGTAAAAGCCAGCAATTCCAACGGAATTACAATAAACAAAACCATTTCGGTAACCCTTGATGTGGAACTTTCACTGGTTTGGTCGGATGAATTTAACACCGACGGACTTCCTGATCCAACGAAATGGGGTTACGATTTAGGAGCAGGTGGCTGGGGAAATAACGAGGCTGAATATTACACCAACCGAAAGGAAAATGCTTCGGTATCGAACGGAACTTTAAAGATTACGGCACAAAAGGAAACATTTAGCGGGAGCGCTTATACTTCGGCCCGAATACTTACCAAAGATAAGTATGCTTTTACCTTTGGTAAAGTTGAAGTGAAAGCAAAAGTTCCAACAGGTGTGGGAACCTGGCCCGCAATCTGGATGCTGGGAAGTAACATTGGGGCAATTGGCTGGCCGGCTTGTGGCGAAATTGACATTATGGAACATTTGGGAAGAGAGCTAAATAAAATTTACGGTACACTGCATTATGCCGGACATTCTGGTGGCAAT
>Ga0209683_10000927_pt1 | contig 11304 bp, 10 predicted proteins | sample DOMMetBare2Fresh_FD_187474 | JGI IMG/M metagenome (GOLD analysis project Ga0209683, IMG submission 187474) | Wetland sediment microbial communities from St. Louis River estuary, USA, under dissolved organic matter induced mercury methylation -... | ecosystem: Environmental > Aquatic >... | reverse complement strand
CCGCGAACGCGGGGACGACAGCAAAAGGCACCGTGCCTTAAGCATTGACGCCCAAAAACCGTGCCGCGTTGGCGCCGAGGATGTCGCGCCGCAGCGCGTCGGGAATCTTCGTGGCGCTCCGCACGAACTCGACCGGCTTCCATTCGCCGAACGGATAGTCGGTGCCGAGCATGATGTGGCTCGTATCCACTTTCTCGGCCAGCCGCTCCAGCACGTCCGGATTGAACACCACGCTCTCGTAGTAGAACGAGCGCAGATAGGTGCTGAAGTCGCTCTTGATGCCCTTGGTCGTGCCGCGCCGCACCATCCAGTCGAAGCGGCCGGCGTAGTAGGGGATGAAGCCGCCACCGTGCGCGAACGCGATCTTGAGCCGCGGGAACTGATCCATGACCCCATCGTAGATCAGCGAGCACTGCGCGAATGCTTCCTCCAGCGGCTGGCCGAGCGAGATGAGCAGGCTGTGCCGGCGTAGCCGCGCGTCGGGGTTGCCGGCCGGATGGATGAAGATCGGGACGCCCAGCGCTTCGGCGGCCGCCCAGAACGGCCGCAGCGCCTCCTCTCCGAGCTCGGTGTCGTTGACGCGCGAGGCGATCACGATGCCCTTGAGGCCGAGCTCGCGCACTGCGCGCTCCATCTCGGCGACCGCGAGCGCGGCATCCTGCAGCGGCACCGAGCCGAGCCCGATCAGCCGATCGGGCTTTTTTGCAACGGTCTCGGCCACATGCTCGTTGCCGATGCGCTCGAGGCGCAGCGCCTCCCGCGGATCGAGCGAATAGGTGCACTGATGCAGGATGCTCGGGCTGATGACCTGGATGTCGACCCCCATGGCGTCCATGTCGGCAAGCCGCGTGGCAAGGTCGGTCATGCGTGCCATCTGGCCCTCGGGCATGGGGTGGATGCCTTCCGCCTTGGCGCGCAGCCGGCCGATTACCGAGAGCTTGTAGGTCGCGTCGAAGACCTCCGCGGTCGCGACATGGGCGTGGAAGTCGATGACGGTAGGCTTTGTGGGCATGTGTTAGGCTCCAAGGGTGGGACTCTCCACCGTCATGCCCGGCTTTATGCCGGGCATCCACGCCTTTCGTGCTAAAAAGGCAAGACGTGGATGGCCGGAACAAGTCCGGCCATGACGATGGATAGGTCGTCTTTCAATTCGGGAGACAACACCGTGGGCGCCCGTTTCGCCATCATCTCAATCGCCATCGCGGCCGCCTGCAGCGGCGGTGCTTTTGCCCAATCGATGCCCAAGGTCGTGGTCGGCGACAATCCCTCGCTGTCGGGCGCGCCGCTCTACATCGCGATCGAGAAGGGCTACTACCGCGAGGCGGGGGTCGACGTGCAACTGGACATGAGCGGCACCACCAGCGACATGACGGTGCAGCTCGCGACCCGCAGGCTCAACGTGATCGGCGGCGCCATCACGGCTGGCCTGTTCAATTCGCTCAGCAAGGGGCTGCCGATCGGGATCCTGATGTCGCGCGCCACCAGTCCCTATTCGCACTACCTGGTGATCCGTCCGGAGCTCAAGGACAAGCTCAAGGAGCCGTCCGACCTCAAGGGACGCACGGTTGCCGTCGTGGCACGCGGCGCCATCCTGGTCTACGAGCTGATCAAGGTTCTGGAGGCGGGTGGGCTCACGCTCGCCGACATCGACCTCAAATACATTCCGTTCGGCCAGATGGCGACTGCGCTCACCACCGGCGCGGTCGATGCCGCGCTGATGATCTCGCCGCTGCAGGATGCGATCGAGGCGCGCGGCCTCGGCGTGAAATGGATCAACGCCGACACCAAGATCAAGACGCAGCCGGTGCTGGTCTCGGTCTGGTGGATGAACACCGACTGGGCGCGCGAGAGCGAGGACGCCGCCCGCGGCTTCGTGCGCGGCACGCTGCGCGGCGTGCGCGACTACTGCAACGCCTATCACCGCGGCCCCAACCGCGGCGAGGTCACGCGCATCCTGGCGAAATACTCCGACGTCAAGGACGTGAGCCTGATCGAGCGGATCGAGTGGGGCGCCACCGATCCGCATGGCCGCGTGTTCGAGGCGAGTCTCGCCGACATCCAGGACACGTTCGTCAAGGAAAAGCTCGTCGACCAGAAGGTGCCGATCGGCCGGATCGCGCCGGCGTCGTGGGTCGGCGAGGTTGCGGCTGCCCTGGGGCCGTTCACGCCCGCGCATGACGATGGCGCGCCCGGGTGCCGTTAGCGAATAGCGAATAATCCCGCGGCGGCCTCTCGCTTACTATTCGCTACTCGCCATTCGCCATTCGCTCTTTTTCTGCTCACATCCGCTCCGCCGCAACCGGCGCCATCTCCTTCTCGGTCTCCGGAATGGCCTTCGCGGCCTCGATGATCCTGGGCAGAATGTCCTCGACGCGCTCGGCCATCAGCAGATTGAACGTGAGGCCGGCGCGGATGAACTCAAGCTTGCGCATGTGATCGAGCAGCGCACACAGCGGATCCCAGAACCGTTCGATGTTGGCGATCAGCATCGGCTTCCTGTGGCGGCCGAGCTGCGCCCAGGTGAGCTGCTCCACCAGCTCCTCCAGCGTGCCGATGCCGCCCGGCAGCGCCACGAAGGCGTCGGCGCGCTCGAACATGATACGCTTGCGCTCATGCATGTCGCGCGTGATGATGCGTTCCTGTGCGCGCTGCAGCATCAGCTCGCGGGCGACCAGGAAATCCGGAATCACGCCGGTGACGTGGCCGCCATGGTCGAGCACCGATTCCGCGAGCGCACCCATCAGGCCGATCGACCCGCCGCCATAGACCAGCCGAACGTGGTTTTCCGCCAGGATGCGGCCGAAGCTGCGGGCGGCGGCGACAAAGGCCGGGTTGGTGCCCGGCCCGGATGCGCAATAGACGCAAATCGCGTTGATTCTGCTCATTGCAAAGATGTGGCATCCGGGGCGGCGCTCCGCAAGCACCCCGAAAGGGCAGGGGATGGCGGCAGTCCCGGGGTTATTGTCTTTTGGAAAATTTCTATATCAATAGGGTCGCCTGACGGTCCCCTCGGCCCGTCTGCCACTGGGACGGCTGCTGGGACGCCTTATGTCTGATGGTACCTTCCGATCGACCCGCGCGCTGAAGCGCGAAATCTCCTCCGAGCGGAGCGGCGCGCTGCTCGCGACGATCGTCGGGCTGTGGCCCTATATCTGGCCGTCCAGTCGCCGCGACCTGAAGCTGCGGGTCATGATCGCGATGGTCCTCCTGCTGCTGGCCAAGCTTGCCACCATCGCGGTGCCATTCACCTTCAAATGGGCGACCGACGCGCTGGCCGGGCAAGGGAGCGTCCCCGCCGCACCGTCAGCATGGCTCGCCTGGGCGCTGGCGGCGCCGATTCTGATGACGGTCGCCTACGGCGGCATGCGCATCATCATGGCCGTCTTCACCCAGATGCGCGACGGCGTCTTCGCCGCCGTGTCGATGAATGCGGTGCGCCGGCTCGCCTATATGGTGTTCGAGCACATGCATCTCCTGTCGCTGCGCTTTCATCTCGAGCGCAAGACCGGAGGCCTTACCCGCGTGCTGGAACGCGGCCGCAACGCCATCGAAACCATCGTGCGGATGGTGATCATGCAGGCGGTGCCGACCATCATCGAGCTGTCGATGATCGTGGCCGTGCTGCTGTATCAGTTCGATTGGCGCTACGTCGTCGTCATCATCGTGACGGTGATCTGCTATACGCTGTTCACCTATCTCGCTACCGAGTGGCGGATCGGCATTCGCCGGCGCATGAACGACAGCGACACCGACGCCAATGTCAAGGCGGTCGATTCGCTGCTCAACTATGAGACCGTCAAATATTTCGTCGCCGAGGAGCGCGAAGCAAGCCGCTACGACCGCTCGATGGAACGCTACGAGCACGCGAGCGTGCAGGCCTATGTGTCGCTTGCGGTGCTCAACGCCGGGCAGGCGACGATCTTCACCATCGGCCTCGCGATCTGCATGGTGATGTGCGCCATGGGCATCCAGGACGGCCGCAACACCGTCGGCGACTTCGTCATGATCAACGCCATGATGATCCAGCTCTACCAGCCCCTGAATTTCATGGGCATGGTCTATCGCGAGATCAAGCAGGCGGTGATCGACATCGAGACCATGTTCGGGATTCTCGCACGCAAGCCCGACATCGCGGACAAGCCGGGCGCTCCGCCGCTCGCGGTCACGCACGGCTCGATCCGGTTCGAGAACGTGTCGTTCACCTACGATCCCGAGCGCACCATTCTCAAAGGGCTGAGCTTCGAGGTGCCGGCCGGCAAGACGGTCGCGATCGTCGGCCCCTCGGGCGCCGGCAAGTCGACGATCTCGCGATTGCTGTTCCGCTTCTACGACGTGACCGGCGGCCGGATCACGATCGACGGCCAGGACATCCGTGATGTTCAGCAAACGACCGTGCGCGCCGCCATCGGCATGGTGCCGCAGGACACCGTGTTGTTCAACGACACCATCCGCTACAACATCCGCTACGGGCGCTGGGAGGCGTCCGACGCCGAGGTCGAGGAGGCGGCGCGGCTCGCCCAGATCGACGGCTTCATTCGGCTTTCGCCCAAGGGCTACGAGACCGAGGTGGGCGAGCGCGGCCTCAAGCTTTCCGGCGGCGAGAAGCAGCGGGTCGCGATCGCGCGCACGATCCTCAAAGCGCCGCCGATCCTGGTGCTCGACGAAGCCACCTCCGCGCTCGACAGCCACACCGAACGGGAAATCCAGGACGCGCTCGACCGGGTCTCGCAAAACCGCACCACGCTCGTCATCGCGCACCGGCTCTCGACCATCGTGGGCGCCGATGAGATCATCGTGCTCGACCAGGGCGCAATCGTGGAGCGCGGCACGCACCAGGCGCTGCTCGCCAAGGGCGGGCTTTACGCCAGCATGTGGAACCGTCAGCGCGAAGCGGAAGCGGCGCGCGAGAAGCTCGCCGAGATCGGCGACGATCCTCTCGCGCCCAACCGCAACCCGCCGCCGGTCGAGGACGCGGCGGGCGCAGTCGGAGTGGCGAGAGTCCACGCAGCGGAGTGAGCATGTCGATTATCGCCTCGATCCGGCGGCAGATCGTCCCGGTCCATCGCGAAGGGCTGCCATTCATTGGCATCTTCGCGATGGTCAGCATTGTCCTGTTCTGGCTGTGGGCGCCGCTTGGATGGATCGGCACCGTGCTCACGATCTGGTGCGCGTTGTTTTTCCGCGATCCGGATCGGGTGACACCAACGCGCGAAGGCCTCGTTGTCGCGCCCGCCGACGGCCGCGTGAGCAAGATCATTCACGCGGTGCCGCCGCCCGAGCTCAATATCGGCGAGCGGGCATTGCCGCGCGTATCGATCTTCATGAACGTGTTCAACTGCCACATCAATCGCAGTCCTGTCACCGGCCGGATCGAGAAGATCGTCTACAAGGCGGGCGCCTTTATCAACGCCGAGCTCGACAAGGCGAGCGAGAACAACGAGCGCAATTCCTTCATCATCAGCGCCGGCTCGACGCGCATCGTGGTGGTGCAGATCGCAGGCCTGATCGCACGGCGCATCGTGACGTTCGCGCGCGAGGGTGCCAGCATCCGGGCCGGCGAGCGCATCGGCATGATCCGCTTCGGCTCGCGTGTCGATGTCTACCTGCCGGAGGGCACACGACCGCTGGTGGCGGAGGGGCAGACCGCGGTCGCAGGCGAGACGGTGGTCGCGGACCTGCGCGCCGGGACGCGGGAGCTCACCTTTCGGGTCGGCTAAGCTTTTGTCGGTCTTGGGTTAATGCTGGCCGCCATGGTAGCGACAAGAATCTCTCGCTATATTGACAGCCATGGACGCAACCCCCTTTGAGCCCGCCCGCCCGCCGCAGAAGCGTCGGCGCTTTCGCCAGATCCCGGTGCGGACGCTGGTGCCGAACCTCATCACCTTGCTTGCGCTGTGCGCAGGCCTGACCGCGATCCGTCTCGCGATCGAGGCCAAGCTCGAATGGGCGGTGGCCGCCATCGTGTTCGCCGCAACGCTCGACGGCATCGACGGGCGGGTGGCGCGGATGCTCAAGGGCACCTCGCGCTTTGGCGCCGAGCTCGACAGCCTTGCCGATTTCGTCAACTTCGGCGTGGCGCCCGCGCTGATCCTGTATTTCTGGAGCCTGCACGAGCTTGGCCATGCCGGCTGGATCGCCGCCATGGTGTTTGCGATCTGCGCGGGGCTGCGGCTGGCGCGCTTCAACGTCATGATCGACGACCCCAATCGTCCGGCCTGGGCGGCGAATTTCTTCGTCGGCATGCCGGCGCCGGGCGGCGCGATCACGGTGCTGTTGCCGATCTATCTGACCTTTCTGGGCATGCCGCGGCTCGCCTTTCTGGAGCCCGTGATCCTGCTCTACACGCTGGCGATCGCGTTCCTGATGGTGTCGCGCCTGCCAGTCTTCTCCGGCAAGCGGGTCGGCAAGCGGGTTGCACCGGAGCTGGTTCTGCCGGTCTTTGTGTTCGTGGTGCTGTTCATTGCGCTGCTGATCGCCTATCCGTGGCCGGTGCTCGCCAGCGGCACAGTGATCTACCTCGCGAGCCTCCCATTCGGCTTCATCTCCTACCGCAACCATCAGCGCAGGGATGCGAGCGCGCCGGCGCCACAGCCTGGTGTCGCGCCAGCCGCCAACACGCCGGCCGCCGCACCGCCGAGCCAGCCGCCCTCCGAGCCGGAGCGGCCGGCACGTCTCAACTGATATGCATGCTCGCCGTTGTCGGCACCTTGTCCCTGCGCCGCACTTCGGTCACACTGTAAACGCGTATTGGCGAGGGGCGGCGACAATCCTCGGAGGTTGCCTCATGAGCGCACGTCTTGCTCAATCTGCGGCGGCGTTGTTGCTTGCTGCCGTGCTGGCGATGCCGTTCTCCCCAGCCTTGGCCCAGGCGCCAAACCAGGCCGACGCGCTCACCCCGGTCGAGGAGTTCTCCAAGCAGCTCGATGCGTTCAAGAAAAGCATTCCCGATCTCAATAAGAAGATCGAGGAGAGTGCCGCGGCCGTCGATCGCTGGACCGATGTCGCGAAGGCGCGCAAGGAAATCGAGGAATTGCGTGCGATCGTGGGCGCAGCGCTTGGAGCGGTCTCGGATAACGGTGCGGTGTCGAATCTCGGTGTGCAGGCGCTCAACCATGCCCGCACCAAGCTGCGCTCCCTTGAGCAGGAGTCCCGCTTCAAGCCTGAGGAAAAGCAGTTCCTGACCGACCAGTGGCGCAGGCTCCGGGACGAGACTGAGCGCGCCACCGAGGAGCTTGGCACTGCGCGGCGGGAATTCGCGGAGCTGTTACGGACGCTGCAGTCGAACGAGGATTTCATCGACGAGCTCATGCAGATCCGGCAGGCCCAGAAGGCGCTTGAAGTGATCCAGCGCCTGACCAAGGACATCCGCGAGGCGTCCGATCAGCTCAAGCGGCTCATCGGCGGGATCAAGCCGCCTGGGGCGTGAGGATGCGCGCCCTGCTGGCTGTTGGTGTTGTGCTGGCGCTGGCTGCCTGCCAGCCCACGTCCGACGTCGGCTATGTGGAGATCAGGACCGTTCCGGCCTCCTCCAACGTGGCGCCGCCGTCGCTCTATCTCGATGCGCTCAAGGTCGAGCCCTCGAAGAGGGGCAGCGCCGTGCTCACCCAGCGCGTCGGCACCACCAAGCTCGCAACCGACGGCGCCGGCGGCCAGTTGACGCTATGCGAGATCATCGTGAAGAAGAACCGCATCACCACGGTGACCATCTCGGTCCTGGAGCGCCCGCCGCGCTGCCAATGCCGCAATGGCGGTAGCGCCAACCGCATCTGCGTGAGCTAGCTTCTCTGGCTTGTGATGCCCGCGAAGGCCGTAGGGTGGGCAAAAGGCGCAAGGGACAAGTCTCTCCCAGTCGCGAAGTCCGTCGTGCGCCGTGCCCACCAACGATAGCGTGGCTCGCATCGATGCCCTTGGTGGGCACGGCGCACGAGAGTCCTTGCCGTCAGGAGACGCCATGCCAGCGCCTTTACCCACCCTACCGCCTGTGGGTTGTCAGCGCCCCGGCAGCGGATGGCCTGGCATCAAATCATAGGGATGCTTCCAGCCCGGCAATGCTTTGATGCGATCGAGCCAGCCTGCGATGTTGCTATGCGTCGCCGCGATGTCGAAGCCGAATTCCTCGGGCGGGTAATACAGATAGGCGACGAGCGAGAGGTCGGCGATGGTCGGCCGCTCACCGATGACATAAGGTCGCCCAGCCAGCCGCTTGTCGAGAATCCCGAGCACGTTGTCGATGCGGGCCTTGAGAAAGGCGAGCACCGCGGGATCGCCCGGCGGCTTTGCGATCCAGCGCAGGAAGCGATAGGGCCCGAGAAAGCCGTTGACCTTCTGATTGTCGAAGATCAGCCAGCGCAGCGCTTCCAGCTCCTCGTCCTCGCCCTCCGGCTTGAATTTCCCCGAGCGCTTGGCGAGATAGGTCAGCGCCACGCCCGACTGGCTGAATTTCCTGTTGCCGTGGACGAGGACCGGCACCTCCCCCATCTCGTTGACGTTGGCGCGGTACTCAGGCGTGCGCGTCTCGCCCTTGAAGAAGTCGACGAACACGGGCTGCCAATCGGCGCTGATGAGATTGAGCATGAGCGCGACGCGGTAGGCGTTGCCGGACTGGGCGAAACAGTAGAGTTGATACTCGGGCATGGGTGATATTCCTCTCCACGTCATGGCCGGGACAAGCTCGGCCATGACGGCGTCTCTGTTCACTTCATCGTTGGGATCACGAACTCGGCGCCTTCCTTGATGCCGGAGGGCCAGCGGGCGGTGACGGTCTTGGTCTTGGTATAGAAACGGATCGAGTCGGGCCCGTGCTGGTTGAGGTCGCCGAAACCGGAGCGCTTCCAGCCACCGAAGGTGTAATAGGAGAGTGGCACCGGGATCGCGAAGTTGACCCCGACCATGCCGACCTCGACGCGGCTGGTGAAATCGCGCGCGGTGTCGCCGTCGCGCGTGAAGATGGCGACGCCGTTGCCGTAGTCGTGCTCGGAGGGCAGCCGCAGCGCCTCCTCATAGTCTTTCGCGCGCACGACCGAGAGCACCGGCCCGAAGATCTCCTCCTTGTAGATGCGCATGTCGGGCGTCACCTCGTCGAACAGGCAGCCGCCCATGAAGAAGCCGTTCTCATAACCCTGCAGCTTGAAGCCGCGGCCGTCGACCCTGAGCTTGGCGCCTTCCTTGATGCCGAGATCGACGTAGCTCCTGACCTTGTCGAGGTGCACGCGCGTGACCAGCGGCCCGTAATCGGCCTGCGGGTCGCTCGATGGCCCGATCTTGAGGCTCTCGACCCGCGGAATGAGCTTCTCGATCAGGAGGTCGGCGGTCTTCTGTCCGACCGGCACGGCGACCGAGATCGCCATGCAGCGCTCCCCGGCGGAGCCGTAGCCCGCTCCGATGAGGGCGTCGACGGCCTGGTCCATGTCGGCGTCCGGCATCACGATCATGTGGTTCTTGGCGCCGCCGAAGCATTGCACCCGCTTGCCGTGCGCGCAGCCGGTGGCGTAGATCGCTTCCGCGATCGCGGAGGAGCCCACGAAGCCGATGGCTCTGACGCGCGGGTCGGTGATTAGCGTGTCGACCGCTTCCTTGTCGCCGTTCACCACATTGAGCACGCCGGCGGGAAGTCCGGCTTCGACCAGAAGCTCCGCTAGCCGCATCGGTACTGACGGGTCGCGCTCGGACGGCTTGAGGATGAAGGCGTTGCCGCAGGCCAGCGCGGGCGCGAGCTTCCACATCGGGATCATGGCCGGGAAGTTGAACGGCGTGATGCCAACGACCACGCCGAGCGGTTGACGCAGCGAATAGAGGTCGATGGAGGGGCCGGCGCCTTCGGTGAACTCGCCCTTGAGCAGGTGCGGGATGCCGCAGGCGAACTCGACCACCTCGAGGCCGCGCTGGATGTCACCCTTGGAGTCCGGAATGGTCTTGCCATGCTCGGACGACAGGAGCTTGGCGAGGCTGTCGAACTCCCGGTGCAGCAGCTCCAGGAACTTGAACATGACGCGCGCGCGCCGCTGCGGGTTGGTCGCGGCCCAGCCGCGCTGCGCGGCGTCCGCATTGGCGATTGCTCCCGCGGCCTCCGCCCGGCTCGCATAGGCAAGCCGCGCCTGAACCTCACCCGTATTCGGATTGAACACGTCGCCGAACCGGCCCGAGGCGCCCTTCACCTCCTTGCCGCCGATAAAGTGGCCGATCTCGCGCATGCCTGTCTCCCTCGGATGGGCGGGGGGCGTTGTCGGCGACGGGTATAGGGCCCAGGATGGCAAAGGGCCAGCGCCTCGACTACCATTCCGGCAACAGATGAGGGAGGGCGACGTGCGGTCAGCTGCGGTCTTTGGTCTTGCCGTTGTTGCTGTGCTGGTTGCGGCCGCCCATGTCCGCGCGCAGCCGTCCGGCGTGGACGCCATCGCCAACTACGCCGGCCCCGACCGGCAGAGGCTCCTGGAGGACGGCGCCCGGCGCGAAGGCAGCCTGCTCCTCTATACCACCGGCACTCAGCTCAAGCCGCTCATCGATCGCTTCGAGCAGAAGTACCCCTTTGTGCGCGTCGAGCTGGCGCGCGCGAGCTCCGCCGACACCGCGCGCAAGGTGATCGAGGAATATCGCGCCGGCTTCGAGAAGGTGGATGCATTCGAGCTGGCCTCGCATGGCCTCGTGGTGCCGCGCGATGAAAACATCCTGCAGCCGTTCCGCTCGCCCGAGCTGTCGGCGTTCGGTGCCGAAGCGGTCGAGCCCGGCCGCCACTGGGTGGTGGTGCGCGAGTCCTATACCGGCATCGGCTTCAACACCAAGCTCCTGCCGCCGGAGCGGGCGCCGAAGACCTATCTCGATCTGCTCGATGCGCAGTGGCGCGGCAAGATGGCGATCTCCGGCGTCTCCACCACCGCGGTCAACTGGGTCGGCACCATGCTGATCGCACACGGCCCCGAATTCGTGCGCAAGCTCGGGGCGCAGAACATCCGCATCTACAATCTTACCGGTCGCGCGCTCGCCAACCTGATGACGGCGGGCGAGGTGGTGCTGTCGCCGACGATCTACAACTCGCATGTGGCGGCGAGCGCCGAGAAGGGCGCGCCGCTCGGCTGGTTCGCGCCCGGCCCGGTGCCGGTGACCGACTCCGGCGTCGCGATCGCCCGCAAGGCGCCGCACCCGCACGCCGCCATGCTGTTCGTGGATTTCCTGATGTCGAAGGAAAGCCAGCTGCTCTACCAGGAGCTCGGCTACGATTCCCCGCGCAGCGACGCGGCCGGCGCCGGCGCCAAGCTGCAGCGGCTCTATCTCACCAATCGGCCGAGCTACATCCGCGAATACGAGGAC
>Ga0209683_10000925_pt1 | contig 11315 bp, 8 predicted proteins | sample DOMMetBare2Fresh_FD_187474 | JGI IMG/M metagenome (GOLD analysis project Ga0209683, IMG submission 187474) | Wetland sediment microbial communities from St. Louis River estuary, USA, under dissolved organic matter induced mercury methylation -... | ecosystem: Environmental > Aquatic > Freshwater... | reverse complement strand
AAATCTTTCGCCATTATATGTTATATCAAGTGCATAACTATAGTTGTAATTTTCTTTCGTTGGTTTATTAATTTTAAAAAAACCGTTTGCATCCGTTTTATAAGTGTTTGTCTTTTCTTTTATATACTTTCCCAGTTTGTTATCATAGCGCTGCTCCCACACTTGCACAGCCGCAGTTTCAAGAGGTTTGCCGGTTTCACGGTTTAAAACAAAATAATCTTTGTCCTGGTTTACAAAACTGATATTGGAAACATAAAACAATCTTGCACCCATTATTGCTTCTTTAGAGAAATTATCAGAAGCTGCCAGTAAAATATATTCACCCGGTGGCAATACATCAATTTTTACTTCCACAGCATGTTGCTGGTAGTCGTAAGTTTCAGGAAGGGTTTGTTGCCAGCTTTTAATAGGAGCGGCAGCAATCATTTCATTCCATACTTTCTGGTCATAGTAATTGATCAACATTTCTTTCAGTTCAGCGCCTGGTTTTATCAGCCTGAAAAAAACCGTACCAATATTTTTATAATGTATCAATGACCGGAATGGCTGACCGGGCACATTTACTTTTTCCACTGTAAATTTCAAATCTTTACTTTTTATTTCATTCAGCAGGTTGTAACAGTTTGTTTTTCCTTCTGAAGAATCTTTTTGCTGCAGAATATTTTCACAAATATTTTTTGCTTTCAGTTTCGCAAATCGGTGCGTTGAATCACCAAATGGTTTGTATTCATCTGCATCAGATACAAATTCTTTTGCCAGCAGGTACCATGCCTGTGCGGCTGCGGGAACCAGCTTATATTTATTACCAAGTTGCTCCAGCGCTGTACGGTATAATTCCTTTTTATTTTCATGTACTGAATTTTCATTCACAAATTCCAGCCGCTGAATATCCGCATCTATTAATGCATCTAGCTTTGCATCTTTCAGGTGAAATGAAATCAGTTCCTGGTATACCAGTAAAGCTTTATGTTTAAGCGAAGCAGAATCTTTTGTTATAAATTTTTGGCGGATGAAATCTGCTGCGGGTTCAAACGCAGATGCCTGGTCTATTTCAAAAGCATAAGCCGGTTTTGCAATATCCCGTTCATCATTTTTGAAGTAATCCAATGCCCGGTGTGCAAGCAGATCATAAAGCGTTGGGCGCAGGTGCCGCACATTTCCTTTTATAATAATGGCATCAAAAGGATCCAGTTTTGTTTGCTGTAAAAGGGTTTCATTTTTTATTGACTGCAGGTAGAGTTCAGTTATTTTTTTATGAAAATCCCCGGCACTCCAGGTGCTGATATCTTCTTTCTTAAATTGTTTGGTTTCGGTACGGTCATAAAATATCCAGCGGTTATTTTTAAAATAATTCCAATACTGCTCTGCCAACAGGCTTTTAAAAATGGAAACAACAGGCTCTTTGTTAGAAATAATTTCTTTTTCTATTTCCTTAATTCCGGCAATTTGATTGTCTTCCCTTATATCAGCCTGCAACCCGATCATATAAACAACCGCTTTTATCACCTGTGCATCCTGGTTTTCTTTTTTGGCTAAGGCATATATATTTTTCACCTCTGTTAATGCAGATTTAGGAAGATTTTGTTTGCTTACCAGGTCATCTACTTTTTTCCATTTTGCAACATATAGTTTCATTGTTGTTTGTGAAAAAATGCTAAAAGATAATAAAAGCAGAAATGTAAGAAGTGGTACGAAGGGTTTGAATGGTTTCATCGTCATCAGGTTTTTTACAAGGTAATTAAATGTGCACTAGTATGATGCAGGATTGTTTGTTTTTTCACAAATCTGTTTTTTAAACACGGAGGCACAAAGACACAAAGGCACGGAGGGATTTTCATTTTGCCAAACAAATTCCCAATTCCTAATTCCATTCCAGCCCTTTCAATCCTTTAACTTTTTCTTGCACCGCGTGGCATGAGTTTGGAAATAAAGGAATGGAGTAACAAAATATTTCACTTAAAACAGAAAACATGAAGACAATTTTTACCCTTTTACTAAGCACATTATTCACCCTGGCTGCCATGGCCTATGATGCCACCCGGCTTACCATCTCCAGTATCAGTACAAATAAAATGAATGTTGAAGTTGACGGGCAACGTTACAAAATGGATGATAAAGGAATTTACATTCATGATCTCCGTTCCGGATATCATTCAGTAAAAATTTATAGGGATGTAAAAAAGAAAAACGGCCGCTGGTTTGATTTTGGTAGAAACAACCAGGAAACAGTATACAACAACCGTATTTATTTAAAAGAAGGATTTCACTACGACATTCTTATTAACAGGTTTGGTAAAACTTTACTGGATGAACGCCGCATTGATCGCAATGATGATTGGTATAATGACGAAGATGATAAAGGATATGATGAACGTGACAACAGAGACTACGATAGAAACAGGGATTTGGAAAATAACCGTGACAACAGGGATGGCAGGGACAACAGAGACAACAGAGACAACAGAGACAACCGGGACAACAGGGATAACCGTGGCAATGGCGATAACCAATATAATAATAACAACCGATCCATGGATAACCGGGATTTTAACCAGGCAAAAGAAACTTTGCGTAATGAGTGGTTTGAAAACACAAGAGTAACATCAGCAAAACAAATTATCAGCGCAAATTATTTCACTTCACAGCAGGTTAAAGAACTGTTGCAGTTATTCACTTTTGAAAACAATAAACTGGAACTGGCAAAACTTGCGTATAGCAGGAGCACAGACAGGAATAATTATTATTTAGTAAATGATGTTTTTACCTATAGCAATAGTAAAGATGAACTGGCCCGTTATATCCGTGACTTTCGATAAAATGAAAATGATGATACCGCTAAAAAAATTGGCCCGAGCTTATCCCGGTTTTCTCCGGCCATTAATTTTAAAACAAACAAAATGAAAACACTATTAATTTTTACAGCAGCTTTCCTGGTTACACTTAACTCAATAGCTGCAGGCAGATCTCCTTCAGTGACTATCAATTCAAACAATAACTTTGAAATAGTTGTGGATGGTCAACGGTATTCCAACGATAATAATATCCGCATTGACAGGATGCAAAGTGGTGCCCATACCATCCAGGTATATGAAAGACGGCGTGGGATATTAGGTACCCGCAGGGTCGAAGTTTCTTCAAAGAGGTTTTTTGTAAGAGATAATGACATCTACATTAATGTAGATAATAATGGTAACCTGCAAATAGATGAAACCTCAAACGGCGGGGATAGAAACTACGATAGAAACAGTGATAGAAACAACGATAGGAACAGCAATAGGGACAGAGACAGGGGATGGAATGACGATAACAGATATTCAAATGACAATCGTGATTGTGAAGACAATCATCATCATGACAACGGTATGGATAAGAACAGGGGCTGGGGAAATAGTAAAAATCAGGGACATGGTAATGGGCATGGTAAGGGACATGGAAATGGTAAACAGAAAAGTTATTAAACTATGAAGTAACTAATCAAATAAGCCTCCACACGGAGGCTTATTTTTTTATTTTATCAATTCTTTCATCGTCTTTCCAATATCTGCGGGGCTGTTTACCACATGTATTCCGCATTCTCTCATAATTTTCATTTTAGCGGCAGCAGTATCATCAGCGCCACCTACTATGGCCCCGGCATGACCCATACGACGACCGGGAGGAGCTGTTTGCCCGGCAATAAAACCAACTACGGGTTTTTTATTACCATTAGCTTTTACCCAGTTGGCCGCTTCCGCTTCCATACCGCCACCAATTTCACCAATCATTACTATTGCATCTGTTTCCGGGTCGTTCATAAAAAGTTCGATCGCATCTTTAGTTGTTGTTCCGATAATCGGGTCACCACCAATGCCAACAGCTGTAGAAATTCCCAACCCGGCTTTTGCTACCTGGTCGGCAGCTTCATAAGTCAGCGTGCCGGATTTTGAAACAATTCCAATTCTTCCTTTAATAAAAACAAATCCCGGCATGATGCCAACTTTGCATTCATCTGCAGTAATAACGCCCGGGCAGTTAGGGCCTATCAATCTTGTATTTTTACCCAACAAATAATTTTTCACTTTCACCATATCCTGCACAGGTATTCCTTCGGTAATGCATACAACAAGTTTTACTCCTGCATCTGCAGCTTCCATAATGGCATCTGCGGCAAATGCCGGCGGTACAAAAATTATACTTACATCAGCTCCGGTTTGTTTTACACAATCTTCAACGGTATTGAAAACAGGTTTATCCAAATGCTTCTGACCTCCTTTGCCGGGTGTTACTCCACCTACTACATTTGTTCCGTATTCTATCATCTGTGTGGCATGAAAAGTTCCTTCACTGCCGGTAAAACCCTGGACTAATATCTTGGAATTTTTATTGACTAAAATGCTCATTCGTTTATTATTTATTTCCGATAGCTATCGGGACGGCAAAAATAGGGGATTTAATTTTTTTGTTAATCGTATCGGGACAGAGAGTAGCTTTTTATTGAATTTATTTTAAAATCATCAATCTTTCGGATTCTTGTCATTCCGAGCCGAACAAAAGACTAATCAATACAAAAGAATCTCAGCAAGGAATCTCTAAGGGATAAAGTAGTTTGAGATTCCTCAACTATTTTTTCTTATTACACGGTGTGTCTTAAATTCACCGTTTCGGAAAGACAAGACTCTGATGGTTTAAAATTTCAAACTGATGCATTACCGGAAGCATTCAAAGATTTAACCAGTAAGTAAACTTGGCAACAATGGCCCTGTTCTTGGGCATAAATGATGATACAGGCCGACCATTAACAGTTGTCAACGGATCATACGTAGCGAAATAATTATCAGTATAAACCAGAAAGATATCACTAACCGGTTTAAACCGCCATTGCAATCTAGCATTGATGTTGAAATTATTTGCCTGTTTATTATACTGTAGAAATGCATTGAAGAAAACACTCCGGCTGAATGACAGCTCAGCTCTTGGCCCTATCAGCCAGATGTCAGCTTTACTATACGGTGTTGGCAAATTAATACGGGTATAACTGGCATCAATACTAATGATACCCAATGTATGCATCCGGTAACTCCACCTGGTTTGATATTGTCCTACACGGCCATTGTAATAATTTCCAAATCGTGAAGTCATTGTAAAGTAGAAATTTTTCCGGGGGTTACTTACAAAACTTAATCTGTTGCTGAAATAAGTATAATTGCTTCCGGCTGGCAACTCTGTTCCTCCTGAATTAGTGGGATCGAAAGGTTCAAAAAGATAAGTGTAGTCCCAACGTAAAAGGGCGCCCTGTAATTCAGCACCATTTTGAAAAAATATTCTGAAAAACAAACCGGCATCAAAATCGGTTACACGTTTATCAAGCTTACCATAAAAAATATCATAATCGGGCCCGATACGAAAATTGTTTACCAGTTTACTTAATTTCTTTTTTGGAAAGAAAACAAAAACCTGTGAACCTTCACTACGGTAATATCCATTCCGGGGCACAAAGCCGACATCTGCTTTATAATTGACGCCTATATTTTCAAAACCTATATCATAAATAAGTTTTGAAGAATTATATTCAAAATAACTCCCCAGAGCATATTGCCCTTTTAATATTTCCGGGGAAATGCTTTTGTGCAGGAAAAATTTACCTATTGTTTTTCCGCTCTTTGATGCAAGGTTGTAATCAAGCCCTGCTATCCTGTTAAATTTTGTAAGGCTTGACTTATTATTCAGTTCATCTTTATTTACAAAAATAAAACCGAGATTATTCCGCTGACCGATTCTTCTTTGTACTGCAATCGTTGAAAAATTTGTAGAGGGCAGGCCAAAGACTGTACTTTTATTTGTTTGAATATTCAATAACCCGATTCGCCAGTCTTTATTAATACGTCCGCTGAGCCTGGCGCCTGCTATTATTGGTACTCTTACATTTTCCCCGGTATTTACATTGCTGCCAATACCAATTCTTCTTGAAAAAAACGGGTTGACATTACTGAAACCAAAACTTCCGAAGAGATCATTATTCTCCAGGAAAAATTGCCTCCTTTCAGGAAAAAATAATTCAAACCGGCTGAGGTTGGTTACCTGTTGATCCACTTCTACCTGTGCAAAATCAGGATTAACTGTAAGATCAAGATTAAGAGAAGGAGTAATTCCAATTTTGGCATCAAACCCGGCTTCAATATCATTATTACCTTGGGTGTTTGCTTCAAAGTCTTTACTTCTTCCGGTTAATACAAAAGGAATGATAGAGAAATTTTTTCCTGGTGATGGCGGTGCATCATCCCAGATAAGTTTTCCGCTGAAATTTAAATCTAACATGCGGAAGTTCCTGGGAATTGGTGACCAACTACTTCGTTCATTAAACGTATGTGTGTAGCGGCAGAAATTTATGTTCCACTCATTTTTCCCATCGGCCTGTAATTTATAACGAAGCGTTTTGAATGGAATGGCCATTTCTATAATAAACCTGTCCTCGTAACGGGTAGCTTCACAATACCATTTATTATCCCAATCGATATTGTTATCAACACCTGTGGTGCCATTAAAAATCGTTGCTTCTTTTTGAACGCCATAGGGTGTGACAGAAAAATAAAATCCATTTAGTTTATCCCTGAAAGGATCAATAGTTACAAAAAAAATATCAGAACTGGCATTGGGATAATCCCTGCGGAGACTTTGCACAACATATTTATGGGGTTGATAACAAACAGCACTTATATAAAGAAAACGATCGTCAAATAGAATTTTTGCTTTAGTTTGCATACCTGCAAGCGAAGTATCTGATGGATAATTTTGCCGGAATGATCCGGCGGGTAGTGCTTTTTGCCAATCTGGTTCATCCTGTTTCCCGTCAATAGTAATTTTCCCGGTTGCTTTTTTTATATGCTGAATAAATTGCTCATCATTTGACAGGTCATTCTGTGAAAAAGATAAAACGGCAAAGCATAAAAAAATGTAAAGCAGAAAAAATTTCATAAAAGTGATTGCAATATAATCAAGCAGGATGAATCGAAATATTCATTTTTCAAAATTTATTGTCACTGGTAACCCCAGGTAAGTGAACCCCAATAGCTCTGCCACTGAGCTTGGGTATCATTCTCAAGTCTTTCCATTTTCACTACACTCAGCATCCATTTACCGGAAATAGTTACCGGGAATTTTATTTCACCATTTTCATTACTCACCAGTTCTGATTTTTCAGTTTTATCATTTTCCCTGTGCCATATTTTTACCAGCGCATTTGCCAGCGGGAAATTGCGAAAAAGAATTTTTACTGTAAGCGAATCTTCATTTTTTAATGTATAGGGATTGGTTATTGGAATAATATCAACTGGTAAGTCTGTGTTAACAGAAAAAGTTTTGTCTTTAATATTTCCTACCTGGATTAAAGTCTTTGCACAACGCTGGTAAAATTCTTTACCAAGGCTGTCTGTTTCATTGTTCTGTTTACGGTATTCAATCGTATTGTACAATCCGTCTTCCTGCAGGTATTCATTAAACTTTGTGGCTTCCAGTTCAATAAATGAATTAGTACTGTTGAAAGCAACCAGGTTTGTGCCTTCATCCAGCATGGTGAGTTCTATCGAATCTCCTTTTTCTTCATTGATATTTTTTGACAGATCATCACTCACTCCACCATAATAAAGTTTCAGTGATTGTATTTTTTCATTGTTCCCATTCCAGTTTTCGCCATCAAAGTTTTCACCAACAAAAAAGCGGATATTTATTTTTTCGCCACGGTTGTAAATAAATTTATCCGGATTTAACCAAAACTCATGGGAGCTGAATAGTGTACTTAAGCCAAGCAGTACAAATAAGAATTTAATTTTTTTCATAGCAGCAATTCAGGAGAAGACTGTTGTTAAACTTCTCCGCCTAAGGCGGAAGGGTTTATAGGACCAATCATGTCATCAATATTTCTGTCGTTTGGCATTTTTCCTGTTTCTTCCAGCATGCGCATATCTTTTGCATCTTTTAAAAACTCGGATGCAAAAATAAATTCATTCAGCAATTTATTTTTGGAGAAAATTATTTCCCGGTTATTGCCTTGCCATTCTTTTTTGCCCTTGTACATATAAAGAATATAGTTGCCGATTTCCATTACACTATTCATATCATGTGTATTGACTACTGTAGTAATATTATATTCCAGTGTTATCTCTTTTATCAGCTTGTCTATTACTAATGATGTTTGGGGATCAAGACCTGAGTTTGGCTCATCACAAAAAAGGTATTTTGGATTCAGCACAATGGCTCTTGCGATGCCCACTCTTTTTTTCATACCCCCGCTTAATTCAGCTGGAAATTTTTTATTTGTGTCTTTCAGGTTTACCCGGTCGAGCACTTCGTTTACACGTTCTGCTTTTTTTCGTGTAGTCCAATCTGTAAACATGTTTAAGGGAAACATAACATTTTCCTGTACCGTGAGACTGTCAAATAAAGCAGAACCCTGGAAAAGCATGCCTATCTCTTTTCTTACTTCAGTTCTCTCTTTATTACTCATTTTGGTAAAATTTTGCCCGCCAAATAACACATCACCTGAGTCTGGTTCAAAAAGACCAACCATGCATTTCATTAAAACCGTTTTGCCACTGCCACTCGTTCCAATAATCAAATTACATTGACCGGCTTTCATAACAGCACTGACATCGTCAATAACTATTTTATCATCAAAAGATTTAATAATATTTTTTACTTCAATCATATTTAGTCATTAGGTCATTTAGTCAATAAGTCAAAAGTCATTAAAGTCAAATAGTCAATAAGTCATTTAGGGGTATCACCAGGTTTGTTTTTATTTTTGCCAATTGATTTTATATAAGGATTAATTAATTTTAAATAAAATGTAAGTTTGTTTTGAAGCGCAATTTTTTCTTCTTCTGTGATTAATTTTCTTTTTGATGCTTTTACAATCGCTGTCGCCGTTTCAAATGCAGAACCCCGGCTATAATAACAGAAATTCCTGTTTTCTGCATAATGAAATCGGCCATATCCTTCGCTAATATTAAATGCAATTGAATCGGCTGCCCGGGTAATTTGTTTACCTAATGTATCTTTCTGAAAATAATTCCATCTCTCAACAATTTCCCAAACATAATCACCTATTTCCATTGCAACTTTATAAACCTCTAAATCTTCCAGTTTAATCATAATCGGAATTTTGGGTATAATGACTAAATGACTTATTGACCCAATGACTTTCTTACGAATCAGGCAGAAGTAATGCCGCCAGTATATAATCTGCAAATAATATCATGATGCAGCTTATCACAACGGCCTTTGTACTTGATCTGCCTATTTCCAATGCACCACCTTTTACATAATAACCATAGTAAGCAGGCACACTGGATAAAATAAATGCAAACGTATAAGCTTTAGCCATAGCAAATACAACATTGAAAGGCATAAATGCTTCAAGTAAACCCTGGTCAAATGTTGATGCTGCCAGTATCCCTGACATGGTTCCTGCCATTCTTCCTCCCCAGATTCCTACTACGCCGGCGATAACAACAAGCATTGGTATCACCACCAATGCAGCAAGTATTTTTGGCATGACCAGGTATGCTTTTGAATTGATGCCCATTATTTCCAATGCATCTATTTGTTCGCTTACCCGCATATTGCCGAGTTCGCTGGCAATTTTACTGCCCACTACGCCTGCTAATACTATACACACTAAGGTCGGAGCAAATTCAAGAATTACTGTATCCCGTACTACCTGTGCAATGACTGAAAGCGGAATAAAAGGACTTACCAACTGGTAAGCAGTTTGCACAGTGGACACGGCACCCATAAAAACGGAGATGATAACAACAATACCTAGTGAACCAATACCGATTTCTGAACATTGATGAATAAATTCTTTCCAATACATTTTTCCGTTTTCCGGTTTGGAAAACATTCCCTTAATCATCAAAAGATATCGGCCAATTTCACGAAAGATGCTCATGTATGCAAGATACAGGAAGGGGAGGAAAGAACAAATGGCAATGCGTAAAAAGCGATTGCCAGATAACAATAGTCAATACGATAAAGAAAATGTTCAACTCGCAATGTTCAATATTCAACGCCAGGTAAACTGCAGTTCAGGGCTCATAGCTTAAAGCTAATAGCTAACAGCTTTCCTAAATCTCATGCGTCTGTTTTCTGAATCTTTTCCACCAACGTGATTTATTTACAATTTCTTCTGTTGGAGCCTTGCTCTTAAACTGTGCATCCACCACGGCTATTAATGCCATATTGATAATGCTTCTTACAGAACTACCGAGCTGAAGAATATGAACAGGTTTTTTTAATCCTAATAAAATAGGGCCAATGGCATCTGCTGTATCTAGTTCTTTCAGCAGGTTATAAGCTATATTACCGGAAGCAAGATTGGGAAAAATCAACGTGTTTACATTTTTATCAACCAATTCGCTGAACGGATAATTTTCTTTCATCAGTTCATTATTGAAAGCAACGCTTGCCTGCATTTCTCCTTCCACAATCAGCGAAGGCATTTTTTGTTTTACTAATTTTCTTGCATCTGATACTAATCTTGCTTCAGGTGAAACACTACTGCCGAAATTGGAATAGCTCAGCATGGCAATCCGCGGTGTGATGTTAAAATGCTTTACTTCTTTTGCCACCATCAAAGTTATGTCGGCAAGTTCTTCAGCTGTGGGATTAAAATTTACGGTAGTATCTGCAAGGAATAAGGGCCCTTTTTTTGTAAGCATCAGGTACATACCGGCTATTTTCTTTACACCTTCTTCCGTACCTATTGTTTGCAGTGCGGGCCGTATTGTATCCGGGTAATTTTTTGCCAAACCAGAAATCATACAATCAGCATCACCGCATTCCACCATCATACATCCAAAATAATTACGGTCACGCATGACTTTTTTTGCTTCATAGGCATTAAAACCTTTTCTTCCTCTTTTTTGAAAAAATATTTCTGAATAAAGATTTCTTTTTTCTTCTGTGGCTTCATTCCTGGGATCGAGTATAGGCAGGCCATCCAATTCAATTCCCATTTCATCTGCTATCCGTTTTATTTTAGTTTCATCTCCCAATAATATCGGGTAGCCCACACCTTCATCAAAAACCAATTGAGCCGCTTTTAAAATTTTTGCATTATCTGCTTCTGCAAATACAATGCGTTTTGGATTTCTCCTTGCTTTATTGCCAATTACTCGCAGCACCTGGTTGTCCAGTCCCAACCTGCGGTTCAGTTCATTTGTATATGCTTCCCAATTTAGTATTGGAAATTTTGCCACACCACTATCCATCGCTGCTTTAGCTACAGCCGGTGCTATAGCAGATAGCAAACGGGGGTCAAGTGGTTTTGGAATTATATA
>Ga0209683_10000923_pt1 | contig 11325 bp, 9 predicted proteins | sample DOMMetBare2Fresh_FD_187474 | JGI IMG/M metagenome (GOLD analysis project Ga0209683, IMG submission 187474) | Wetland sediment microbial communities from St. Louis River estuary, USA, under dissolved organic matter induced mercury methylation -... | ecosystem: Environmental > Aquatic > Freshwater... | reverse complement strand
CTCACCGGCGAGAATCGCGTTCTGGTGAAATTCGGCCTCGAAGGGCTGCGCGCGGTGCGCAACTGCGGCTTGCGCGCGCTGCTCGAGGTAGCCGGCCTGGCGCCGGGCGAGGTCCCGTCCGCGGGCCAAGTGGCTTTCCGCATCGCGCCGCGACTGAACGCCGCCGGCCGCATGGACGACGCGACTGCGATCGTCGAGCTGCTGCTCACCGAGGATGAAGAGCGCGCCCGCGCCCTGGCCGCCCGTTTGCATGAGTTGAATCGCGAGCGCCAGGACGCCGAGGCGGAAATCATACGGACCATTCTCGACGCTTGCCTCACCACCCCGGTGGACGACTCGCAGGCGGCGCTCGTCTTTTGCGGCAAGGACTGGCTGCGCGGCGTGGTGGGGATCGTCGCCACGCGTCTGGCCGAGCGGTTCCACCGCCCGGTCTTCGTGCTCGGGGAAGATGACCACGGCGTCGCGCAGGGCTCGGGCCGCAGCGTGCCGCCCTTCCATCTGCTCGAAGCGCTGGAATCCATGTCGGACTTGTTCGTGCGCTTCGGCGGTCACCGGCAAGCCGCCGGCGTTACGCTCGCGCCGGAGCGCGTGCCGGAGTTTCGGGAGCGCTTGAACGCCTACGCCGCCGCGCGGCTCACCCCCGCCGATTTCCGTCCCGAACTCGAAGTGGACGCAGTGGCGAATCTGGACGAAATCAGCGAACAGGCTGTCCGGGACGTGCTGGCGATGGCGCCCCATGGTTGTGGCAATCCCGCGCCTGTGTTCGCGACGCTCGGCGTCGAGGTGGCGGGCCCGCCCACTATCGTCAAGGATAAGCACCTGCGGGTAAATCTCCGCCAGAACGGCCGCACCCTTACCCTCAAAGCCTGGAATTTCGCGGACCGCGCCGCCGAATTCGCCCCCGGCGCGCGTCTCGACGCGGCCTTCTGCCTCGAAAGCGACGCGTATTCGCTCAGCCGGGGATTCCCCGGCTGGTGCGCCGTGCTCCGCGACGTGCGAAAGTCCTGTTAGAGTGTCCATCGGCCTGATCTGAATGAACGCTGCAAGGAGAGAATCATGCACGCTCGGTTAGTTAGTTGTCACGGGGCGCTAGCCTCTGCTGTTTTGCTCGGACTGTTCTGTCCGTCCCAGTCGGTGGCGCAATCTCCGGCCAGCCCGAAAGCCACGGTAAAGAAAGAGGCTGCGGCTGCGAAGAGCGCCTCCGCCAAGACCGCTGCCAGGCCGGCGGCGGAGCTTCCCTTCGAAGTGGTTTCTGTGAAGAGGATCGACCAGGCTGACGGAATTGCCGGCGCGAGATCCTACTGGAAGAAGGACGCCAAATCCAACGGTCTTGTGGTTATCCTGAAGCGCAGATCGCCCGAGAAGGCTGTCAGGATCTACTCCACGGATTTCGCTCTTCGATTCGGAGACGAAGACGACGTTAACGAGATTCCCTGCAGACCCACGATCGGAATCTCCGACGGAATGAAGACCCCGGACGCAGACCCCTCCTGGAACCTGGGCGGCGCCTACTCCCGTACGCACGCCGATGAAAACGAACCCTACATCGCCATCCTCTTCGAGGCGCCCAAGGCTCTTCGGGAGTTTTCGTTGCGGTACTCGGCGCCGCTGGTGAGCGGGGTCAGGATTCCTCCACAGTAGGATCGCCGGGGATCGGAGACCGGGAGCGCGTCCGGTATAATCTTCAAAGTGCAACTGACTGCGCTGGACTGGTTAGTCGTCGGCCTCTACTTCCTGTTTAATCTGGCCATCGGCTTCTACTACAAGAAGCGCGCCGGGAAGAATGTCGGCGAATTCTTTCTGTCGGGCCGGAATGTTCCCTGGTGGCTGGCCGGCACCTCCATGGTGGCGACGACCTTCGCGGCCGACACGCCGCTGGCGGTCACCGGCCTGGTCGCGCGCGGTGGCGTGGCGGGCAACTGGCTCTGGTGGAACATGGTCGCGGGCGGGATGCTCACGGTTTTTTTCTACGCCCGCCTCTGGCGCCGCGCCGGCGTGATGACGGACGTCGAGTTCGCCGAAATCCGCTACTCCGGCAAGCCGGCCGCCTTCTTGCGCGGCTTCCGCGCCGTCTATCTGGGAATCCCGATCAACTGCGTTGTGCTCGGCTGGGTCAACCTGGCGATGGTGAAGATCCTGATGCTGATCCTGGGGGTGACGAAGTTTCAGGCGCTCGGGATCGTGCTCGGCATGATCGCGCTCACTTCGCTGATCTCCACTCTCTCGGGCCTCTGGGGCGTTCTGGTTACGGACGTCCTGCAGTTTGCGATCAAGATGGGCATGGTGATTGTGCTCGCCGTGTTCGCCGTCGGTGCGGTCGGCGGCATCGGCGCGATGAAAGCGAAGCTCATCGAGAGCGGGCGCGGCGACGCTCTCAACTTCGTTCCCGACCTCAGTTCACCCTGGATGCCGCTGATCACCTTCTTCGTGTACATCGCAGTGAACTGGTGGGCGACCTGGTATCCGGGCGCGGAGCCGGGCGGAGGCGGCTATGTGGCGCAGCGGATGTTCTGCGCACGCGACGAGAAGCACTCGCTGCTCGCCACCCTTTGGTTCAACATCGCGCACTACGCGCTGCGTCCCTGGCCTTGGATTCTGGTTGCGCTCGTCTCGCTGATCCTTTATCCAAACCTGTCGGATCCAGAAACCGGTTACGTGCGCGTGATGATCTCCGAGCTGCCGCCCTCGTTGCGCGGTCTGATGATCGCAGCGTTCGCGGCCGCCTACATGTCCACCATCGCGACCCAGCTCAACTGGGGCGCCAGCTACCTGGTCAACGATTTCTACAAGCGCTTCATCCGCGGCGCCGCTACGGAGCGCCACTATGTGGTGGCCTCGCGATGGGCGACGGTTTTGCTGACGGTGGCGTCCGCGGTCGTCACTTTCTACCTGGAGTCGATCGCTGGGGCGTGGAAGCTGCTCATCGTAACCGGCGCGGGAACCGGCGGCGTGCTCCTTCTGCGCTGGTTCTGGTGGCGCGTGAACGCCTGGAGCGAGGTCTCCGCCATGATCTCGGCGTTCGTCGTTTCGCTGGCGCTTCAGATCGCCGGACATCTCGACAGCGACAAGCCGCGCGACTTCGCCTGGATCATCATCATCACGGTTTCGATCACCACCGTCGTCTGGCTTGCCGTCACGTTCCTCACCCGTCCAGAGAGCCCAGCGACGTTGACTGCTTTCTACCGGCGCACGCGGCCTTCGCTCGCGGGTTGGCGGCCGATCGCGGCGCTGGCGCCCGACGTGCAACCCGCTCGCGACGGCTGGCGCAATTTCCTCGATTGGATTTGCGGCGCGGCGCTGATCTACTGCTGGTTGTTCGGCATTGGCAAGGTGATCCTTGGTGAGACGGGTTTGGGCGCACTGCTCATTGTCATCGGTATGGCCGCGGGTGCGGTAATCTACTGGGATCTCTCACAGCGAGGTTGGAAGACCGTTGCCGAATAGGTTCGTTGTGCTCCTGATAGCGCTCGCCGCGCCGCTGTGGGCCGGCCCTGTCGAATTTGGAATGGCTGAGGTTCAGCGCGCCATCGAGGCGCGCGGCCTGCCTCCACGCGCCATCCGGTTCAACACCGAAATCAGCCTGGATGCGCCCGAAACCTACCAGATCACTCCGTTCGCGATCTCAGGCGGGGATCTGCGCGGGCTGATGTATGGTCTGCTCACCGCCGCCGACCAGATCCGCGACACCGGCCATCTTGCCAGGGCCAAGGGCGCGCCCGCCGTTCCGCTTCGCAGCGTGCAGCGCACGATCTCGGCCGCCGAGCTCGATCAGGAGTGGTGCTCCTCGCACGAGTACTGGAAAGGGTACGTGGCCATGCTGGCCCGCAACCGCTTCAACCGTCTCGCGCTGATTCTGCCGGCCCAGAACCAGCGTAGCGACGATCTGCTGCGCCTGGTCTCGCAACTCGCCGCGGAGTACGCCGTCGACCTTGCCCTGGGAATTCGGCCTCAGGCGCTGGCGCCGGAAGCGTTGAAGAACGCGCTCGCGGCCTGTCCCGCGCTGCGCTCCATCGAGATCCTCGGATCGGCGGACGCCCCGCCGGGCTGGCCTCGCGATTTGCTGCGGGTCGCCGGCGACGCCGGCCGCCGCATCGCCGTCGACCTCCGGGCCGCCGACCCGTCCATCCTCGATGCAGCTCGAGAAGCGCACGTCGCCGTCCGGATCTCCGCGCCGTACGGGCCCGGCGGACTCGGCCGCCCCTACCAGCCGCCGGAAGGGCTTCTCGATCGTCCTCGGTTCTACGATGTGTATTGGGATCTCACCACCAACGGCATCCGCCGCTGGCTGCTTTGGGGCGATCCGGAATTCGTCCGCCGCGCGGCGACGACGCTGGCGCTGGCGGGATCCACGGGCTTCGAAATCGACGCGCCAGGCTGGAAGGACTTTGACCGCCACTGGCTCTTCTATCTGCTGTGGGGCAGGCTGACCTACGACCCAAAAACACCCGAAAAGACCTGGATCACCGAACTTCAGCGGCGATATGGCGACGCGGCGTCCGACATCCTGGCGGCCTATCAGGCTGCCAGCGGCGCCCTGGGCGAGATCGTTGCGGCGAACCTGGCGGTCGATCTTTCCCCAGGCTTGCCGCTCGACTCTTGGCGCGACGCCCGGACGGGAGACGCGCGCTTCATCGAGAGCCTGACCGAAGCAGTCGAGAACCGGCGGCAGGGCGCCGCCTCCGCCAAAGAGACCCCGATAGAAACCGCCGCGTTCCTCGCCGACCGCGCGGCGCGAATTGAAGCGGCGCGGGCGCGGGTGCGTCTTCCCGAAACCCACCGTGAGTGGACGCCGGCGCGATCGGATTTTGAGATCGTCGAGCTGCTGGCGCGATATCACGCCTACAAGCGCCTCGCAGCCGCAGAGACCGCCTGGTTCGACGAGACCGGCGATGGCGCCGCCCTTCCCGTGGCGCGGCGGGAGATCGAGGCCGCGCAGGAGTCTTGGGAAAAGCTCGCCGCCATCAGCGACGCGGCCGTGGCCCAGCGCAAGTCTCCCGAAGTCAGCCGGGACGTCCAGTCGATCCGCGACCGCGAGGAGATCTTCGAGCAGTACGGACTCTTCGAGTTCGGCGCCGATTTTGGCCCGGCGCAACGGGCGCGCAGCGCGGTGACGCCCCGCTTCGAGCCGGCCGATCCCGCTACGAAGTACAGCAGCGCGCGCGGCTATGGATGGGTTGGCGACGCCCGGCGCGAGGCCTACGCGGCGAAGCCGGGCGCGCTGCTCTGTCGCGACGCGATTCGCGGAACCGGCCCGCAGATCTTTCGCATCCACGCCGACGAGGGAGCGTACCAGGCGATCGTGGTCACCCCCGACGGCCCGGCCGCGCCGCAGTCCCTTCGCGCACGCAGCGGCGCGCTCGACGTGAAGTTCCCCGAGGGCGAGTGGGCTGCCTGCGGATTAGTTGTGAAGCGGGAATCGGATCCGCCGCCCGGCGGGGCGCGCCCATGGCCGAAGCGCGGACCGCGGCCGAGCATAACCCACACACCGGTCGTAAGCGCTCCACCCAACCGCCCTCTTGCGCTCTCCATCGCCATACAGCCCGCGACAGGAGTGAAGGCGGTGCGTCTGCACTACCGTCCGCTCAACCAGCTCGAAGAGTTCAAAACGTTCGAGAACGCGGGGGCGCGAGGCGCATTCACAATTCCCGCCAGAGACGTCGCGGGGCAGTGGGACTTGCTCTACTATTTTGAGATTCTGAGCCAGAACGGAAGCGGCTGGTTCGAATCCGACCCGTACACCGCCACGCCCTACTATGTGGTGCGCGTCGAGGCGCCGCCCGCCGTGCTGATTGACCGCTAGGCCGCTACTCCACCCTGTAGTTCGGCGCTTCCTTGGTGATGATCACGTCGTGGACGTGGCTCTCGCGCAAGCCCGCCGAGGTGACGCGGACGAACTTCGCTTTTTCCTGAAGCTCGTTGATCGTCTTCGCGCCGCAATAGCCCATGCCCGATTTCAGCCCGCCGACGAGCTGAAATACGAGTTCGGCCAGCGGCCCCTTGTACGGGACGCGGCCCTCGATGCCCTCGGGGACGAGCTTCGCGGTCTGCTCCTGAGCGTAGCGATCCGCGCTCGACACAGACATCGCGCTCATCGAACCCATGCCGCGATAGCTCTTGAAAGTGCGGCCCTGATACAGGATGGTCTCGCCGGGGCTCTCGTCGGTGCCGGCGAACAGGCTGCCGATCATCACGCAATTTGCGCCGGCTGCGATCGCCTTGGTGACGTCGCCCGAGTACTTGATGCCGCCATCGGCTATGAGCGGCACGCCCGCTTCCCTGGTTGCCCTTGAGCACTCCACGATGGCTGTGATCTGCGGCACGCCCGCGCCGGTCACCACGCGCGTGGTGCAAATCGAACCGGGGCCGATGCCGACCTTGACCCCGTCGGCGCCGAGCGCGATGAGGTCGCGTGCGCCCTCATAGGTAGCCACGTTGCCGGCCAGTAGTTGCACATCCGGCATCCTGCGCTTCACTTCGCGGACCACTTCGAGCACGCGCTCGCTGTGTCCGTGCGCCGTGTCCACCGCCAGCACGTCCACCTTGCGGGCCACCAATTCCTGCGCCCGTTCCAGAAAGTCCTGCCCCGCACCGATGGCGGCGCCAACACGCAACCGCCCTTGCGAATCCTTCGCCGCGTTCGGATACTTCAGTTTCTTCTGAATGTCCTTGACAGTAATGAGACCTTTGAGAATGTAATGATCGTCCACCACCAGCAACTTCTCGACGCGGTGCTTGTGGAGGATGCTCTCGGCTTCTTCGAGCGTGGTGCCCACCGGAACCGTGATGAGGTTGTCCTTCGTCATCACGGCCTCGATGGCTTGATCGTGGTTTACTTCAAAGCGAAGGTCGCGGTTCGTGAGAATTCCTACCAGGCGGCCGTCCCGCGTGATCGGCACGCCCGAGATGCGGTAACGCTTCATCATATCGAGCGCTTCATAGATCCGCTGCTCCGGCCGCATCGTGACCGGATCCACGATCATGCCGCTTTCACTTCGTTTCACACGGTCGACTTCTTCGGCTTGGCGGTCGATCGGCATGTTGCGATGAATGATGCCGATTCCGCCTTCGCGCGCGAGGCCTATGGCCAGGTGGGACTCCGTGACCGTGTCCATAGCGGCGCTGACAATAGGAATGTTTAGGGCGATTGCACGACTCAAACAGGTGCGGGTGTCTGCCTGCGCGGGCACAACCCCGCTCCGCGCTGGCAAGAGGAGTACATCGTCAAAGGTGAGACCTTCCGGAACGCTAGAGACGATCATATTCAATGATACGAGAGGGAACCACCCGCTGCAACGATATGATAGGAGACTGGAGCGGACGCCATGACTGGCAACGACAACCCCTGGGCGCAAGCCGGACGCTATATGTCGCTCGGCATACTGCCGCCGGCGGGCGCGTTGGTAGGCTACGCGATCGGTTACCTGCTGGACCGGCCGTTCCACACGCACTTCCTGTACCTTGTCTTCCTGGCGTTGGGGGCCACGGGAGGTGTTGCGGCGCTGATCCGCGAACTGGTTCGTGAGACTAAGGACGATGGAAGTTGAGACCGCGGTCTACGAAGATGCGATGCGGCGGATCTTCCGTGGCATGAAGTGGCTGGCCTGCGCGGGGGCGCTGGCGGGCCTCTGCTTCCGGGACTGGCGGTGGGCGCTGGCGTTCTTCCTGGGCGCCGCCGCCTCCTATCTCAACTTCTCCTGGTTGCACCAGGCGGTGGACGCGCTGGGGCAGGGAGTAAGGCCTACGCCCAAGGGTTTGTTGGTGTTTTTGATGCTGCGTTACGTGCTGTTGGGCGCGGCCGGGTATGTTATAGTGAAGGTCTTTGGGATGAACGCACTAGCCGCTCTCAGCGGTCTGTTCGTCCCGATTGCCGCCATATTTTTGGAAGTCTTCTACGAGTTGACTCATCTATGGAACATGAAGTCTGGGTAACGGCCCTGTTCAACAAGTTCCTGGCCGCGCCCGCCACCGCGCTCCTGCAGGGAATTGGGATGCCGCCCGCGAATCCCGCCCACCCCTGGACCAATCTGGTCGCCATGGAAGTGGTGGTGGCGCTGATTATCGTGGTCGTTTTTGCGATGTTGCGGCCGCGGTTGTCGATGGACCGGCCCGGGAAGTTGCAGCACATCTTCGAACTTGTCTACACCTTTCTGCGCGATCAAGCCGACGGCGTGATTGGCCACCACGGCCGCCCCTACATTCCTTTTTTCGGCACTGTCTTTCTCTTCATCCTTTTCTCCAACCTGATCGGGGCGATCCCGACGTTCGAATCGCCGACCATGTTCGTCGCGGTCCCGCTCGGCTGCGCACTCTCCACTTTCTTCTATTACAACTTCGTCGGCGTAAGAACACAGGGCCCGATTCACTACCTAAAGCACTTCATGGGGCCGGTGTGGTGGCTGTCGCCACTGCTGTTTCCCATCGAGGTGATCAGCAACTTGGCGCGGCTGCTGTCGCTCACCGTCCGTCTTTACGCCAACATCTTCGCGGGCGAGCAGGTTACGCTGGCGTTCATGAGCATGGCGCCCCTGGTGATCCCGATACCCTTCATGGGGCTTCACCTGTTCGTGGGTATGCTCCAGGCGTACATTTTCGTTCTGCTGACGATGGTTTACGTCGGCGATGTTCTGCCGCACGCGAGCGAGCATTCATAACGGCTTTATCCGCTGCCAGTGTGAGCCCGGCTGCAAGAGGATGACGGGAACCACCTCCTGGGAGCGACTTTATCGAAGGAGAAACAAGAAGTGAAATCGAAATTGCTGCTCATGCTGGCGATGCTCGCGCTCGCCAGTCCCATGTTCGCTCAGACGCAAGGCGGCGGCGCCGCCGCGCCCAATATTCACTGGCTGTGGATCGCCGCGGGGTTCTCGATGGCGATCGCTTCGGCCGTATGCGGTCTGGCGCAGGGCAGAGCCGTCGCGGCCGCTTGCGAAAGCGTGGCCCGCAACCCGGGCGCTTCGAAGTCCATCCAACTCTTCCTCATTCTCGGCCTGGCGTTCCCCGAATCGCTGGCGCTGTTTACCTTTGCGATCATCTTCGCCAAGGTCACAATGTAGGCCTTTGGTCATCGGGGCAGGGCGATCCTCTGCCCCATCGTTTCCCGGAGAGGCCATGAAACTCCACGGTATTTTCCCTCCCATTACGACTCCGTTCACTCTCGAGGGCGACCTCTACAAGGCCAAGGTCAAGCACAACATCGAGAAGTTGAACCTGACCGGCCTGGCCGGCTACGTTGTCTGCGGCTCCACTGGCGAAAGCGTGATGCTCACGCCTGAGGAGAAGCGCCAGATTTGGGAGTGGGTGGCCGAATCCGCCGCGCCGGGAAAGCTGCTGCTCGCCGGCACAGGTTGCGAGAGCGTGCGCGAAACCGTGGCGCTTACCAACCTGGCCGCCGGTCTCGGCTACAAGGCCGCCATGGTGCGCACGCCACACTACTACAAAGGCCCGCTCAACAACAGCGCCGCCCAGACGCTCTTCTTCCGTGCCGTCGCCGACCAGACGAAGATCCCTCTGATGATCTACAACTGGCCGCAGGCGACCGGTCTTGACATCCCGGCCGAAGCGGTCGTCGCGCTCTCCGAACATCCGAATATCATCGCTATCAAAGAGAGCTCGGGCAGCCTCGAGAAGGTGATGCAAATGATCCGGGAAGTGAAGTCCGGCTTCCAGGTGCTGGTGGGTTCCGCGCCAACGCTCTGGCCGTCGTTCATGGTAGGCGCCGTGGGAGCGGTGCTGGCGTTTTCGAACGCCGCGCCCTACGCCACGGTCGCGCTGTGGGAAGCCTACCGCACGCGGGAATTTGAAGCCGCCCAGGACTGGCAGAACCGCATCGCCCGCGCGGCTGTGCTGGTCACCACGCGCTATGGCATTCCCGGTCTGAAGCACGCCATGGATCTCAACGGCTACTACGGCGGGCCGCCGCGTTTGCCGCTCACCCCGCCCAGCCCCGACGCCAGGCGAGAAATCGAAGAAGCGTTCCGCGACCTGAAGAGCTGACTCAGCCTTCCGGCGTGGCGTTCGCCGCCCCTGACGCCGCGCCGGTGAAGCGCTGGTAGTTCTCCTGGAAGCGGGCGTTCAACTCGAGCGCAGCCCGGTCGTAAGCCGCTTTGTCGCGCCACTGCCCGCGTGCGTCGAGCGCTTCCGGCGGCACGCCCGGCACGTTCTCCGGAACCATCACGCCGAATACCGGGTGCGGCTTGGCGGGCGCGCTTTCGAGTGTGCCCTCGATGGCGGCGTTCACCATCGCGCGAGTATACGGCAAGTTGATCCGCTCTCCCACGCCGAACGGGCCGCCCACCCATCCGGTATTGACCAGCCAGCAGGATACCTTGTGCTGTTGCATGCGCTCGCCCAGCATCTTTGCGTAGACGTCCGGATGCCGCGGCAGGAACGGCTCGCCGAAGCAGGCGCTAAACGTCGCCTTGGGTTCTTTGCCCAGGCCACGTTCCGTCCCCGCCAGCTTCGCCGTGTATCCGCTGACGAAGTGATACATCGCCTGCTCCGGGTTCAGGCGCGCGATCGGCGGCAGCGTCCCGAACGCATCCGCCGTGAGGAAGACGACGTGCGAGGGGTGGCGCGCCACGCTCGGAATCACGGCGTTGTTGATGAACGCCAGCCGGTAGGCCGCGCGCGCGTTCTCCGTCAGCTCGTCCGAGTTGAAGTCGAGCAAGCGTGTTTCGGTGTCGATCACCACATTCTCGAGGATCGTGCCGAAGCGGATCGCGTTCCAGATCTGTGGCTCTTTCTCGCGAGACAGCCGGATCGTCTTCGCATAGCAGCCGCCCTCGAAGTTGAATACGCCGCGCTCGCTCCAGCCGTGCTCGTCGTCCCCAATCAGCCGCCGGGTCGGATCGGCCGAAAGCGTCGTCTTGCCCGTGCCCGACAGACCGAAAAACAGCGCGACGTTTCCGTCCGCGCCCATGTTCGCCGAGCAGTGCATCGGGAGAACATTGCGGTTGGGCAGCAGATAGTTCAAAACCGTGAAGACCGACTTCTTCAACTCGCCCGCGTAGCTTGTCCCGGTGATCAGCACCACCTTCTTCTTGAAGTCGATGACAATTGCCGTTTCCGAGTTGGTCCCGTCCTCCACTGGATCGGCATGGAACACCGGGATGAAGAAAATCGTGAACTCCGGCTTGTGGTCCGAGGTTTTCTCCGGATCGGCGCGGATGAACAACTGCCGCGCAAACAGGCAGTGCCACGCGCGCTGCGTGATGACGCGAATGGGGAGCGTGTAGTTCGGGTCAGCGCCAGCGTAACAATCGTGAACGAACAGATCGTTGCCCTGCAGGAAGGCGAGCATCTTCTTGTACAGCAGGTTGAAGCGCT
>Ga0209683_10000921_pt1 | contig 11333 bp, 10 predicted proteins | sample DOMMetBare2Fresh_FD_187474 | JGI IMG/M metagenome (GOLD analysis project Ga0209683, IMG submission 187474) | Wetland sediment microbial communities from St. Louis River estuary, USA, under dissolved organic matter induced mercury methylation -... | ecosystem: Environmental > Aquatic >... | reverse complement strand
CGTGGCGCGCTGGCCACTCCGGGCGCAGGAGGGTCCTTCGGCAACGACCGCCAGCCGTGCCAATAGATGCCGAGGCTCACCAGCATGCCGATGCCGGCGGCGGCGAAGCCGGTGTGCCAGCCATAGGCGACTGCGAGCGTGCCGCACACGAGCGGAGCCAGAAGGGCGCCGATGTTGATCCCGACATAGAAGATAGCGTAGGCGCGGGAGCGTCGAGGGTCGCCGGGAGCATAGAGCGCGCCCACCTGTGTCGAGATGTTGGGCTTGAAGGCGCCGACACCGAGAATGAGCAGCGCGAGCGCGGGCAGGAACAACGCTTCGACGGCCATCATGAAGTGGCCGGCCGCCATCAGCAGGCCGCCGATGACGACGGTGCGTCGCTCGCCCAGCAGTCGATCGGCGATCAGCCCGCCGACGACAGGAGCCGAATAGGCGAGCCCGGTATAGAAGCCGAACAGCTGCGAGGCGAGGGGCTGCGGATCGAGCGGCCCGAACAGATAGTCGAGGCCGGCTTTGACGGCGGCAAAGCCGATGACCCCTTCGATCCGTCCGGGTTGCAGCAGATACTGAACCATGTAGAGGACGACGATCGCGCTGTTGCCAAAATAGGAAAAGCGCTCCCACGTCTCGGTGGCGAACAGAACCGACAGCCCGCGTGGGTGGCCGAAGAGGTCGCGCGGCGCCGCGATCGACGTCACGGGCGCGCCGGATTGAAATGTCGCGGATCCGGCGGCTGGTCCTTCTTGGTCGGCATGAGGTGGCCGTCCGCGCTGCGGAGATAGGTTGGCTTGCCGAAAGAGTAGTATTCGTCGTTTTCGGCCCAGGCGTCTTCGATCCAGATTGGGTTGCCTGGATTGAGTGTATCACAGACAGGGCTGCCTCGGAATCGCAAGAATTGTTGCCTATATGCTAAAGTGGCTGTCCGGCATGCATTCGAGGGAAGCGTGGGAAGGCTGAAACTTCTGGCGTGGTCCCTGGTGGGCATCGCAATTGCTGCGGCCGCCGGCTGGTGGTGGCTGGTGGGCTCGGTGCCGGTGGTGACCGCCGTGACGCCGGTGCGCGGCACTGCGGTCGAGATCGTCTATGCGACGGGCGCAGTCGAACCGGTCCGATGGGCGAGAGTCGCGAGCGTCATTCGCGATCGCATCATCGAGATCTGCGACTGCGAAGGCAAAGCGGTCGCCAAGGGCGACGTGCTGGCTCGCCTGGACGACAAGGACGTACGCGCTCAGCTGCAGGAGTTGCGCGCCCGCGAAGAGTTCGCCAAGCGTGAGCTCAATCGCCAGACCGAGCTGCTCGGCCGCGGCTCCACGACCACGCAGGCCTACGAGCGCGCTTCGATGGATCTGCGCGCGATCCAGGGGCTGATTTCGGTCCAGCTGGAGAAACTTGCGGACTATACGGTCACCGCGCCGATCGACGGCGTGGTGCTGCGGCGCGATGGCGAAGTCGGCGAGATCGCGGATGTCGGCCAGATCCTGTTCCGGATTGGCGTGCTCAAGCCGCTGCAGATCGTCGCCGAGGTGAACGAGGAGGACATTCCGCGGGTCGCGGTCGGGCAGACCGTGCTGTTGCGCACCGATGCCTTTGCGGGCCGGCGGCTGGCGGGCACCGTGCGGGAAGTCACCCTGATCGGCGATCCGGTCGCCAAGACCTACCGCATCAAGGCGGCGCTGCCGGATGACACGCCGCTCCTGCCCGGCATGAGCGTGGAGGCCAACGTGGTCACGCGCGAGAAAGCCGACTCGCTGCTCATTCCATCCGATGCGGTGCAAGGATCGAGCGTCTTCGTCGTCGAGGGTCAGCGCGTGCGCCGGCGCAACCTTGAGCTTGGCATTCGCGGCACGCGGGCCATCGAGGTGCTGTCCGGCCTGGCCGCGAATGAGCAGGTGGCCTCGCCCGCGCCGACGACGCTGGCTGACGGCCGCCACGTTCGCGTGATTGCCAAGGCCGCGGCCGTGCCATGACACTCGTCCTCGACATCGCCTTTACGCATGTTCGCAGCCGGGCGCGCCAGACGCTGGTGGCGATCGCCGGCGTGTCGATCGGCGTGGGCTTCTCGATCATGATGGCGGCCCTGATGCAGGGCTCGCAGGACGATTTCATTCGCCAGCTGGTCAACGCGCTGCCGCACATCACGATCTCGGATGAGCGGCGCGATCCGCCGATGCAGCCCGCCGAGAGCGAATACGCCGCCGCGCGCATCTATGGGCTCACGCCGGAACGCCGCCGGCGCGGCATCAAGAACCCGCTGGCGACCATAGCGTCGCTGGAGGGCTGGGTGCCCGGCGCGGTCGCGCCTTCGGTGAAGGTGCAGGGGATCCTGCGCTACGCCTCGCGCGACGTGGGCACCAGCATCTTCGGAATCGATCCGCACCGCGAGCCGCGCGTGTCCGATCTCGTCAACCAGATGCGCCAGGGCACGCTCGCCTCGCTCTACCGCGCCAACAACGCCATCATTCTGGGCGACCGGCTGGCCGAGAAGATCGGGGCCCGCGTCGGCGCCAACATCACCGTGCAGACGAGCGAAGGCGCGCGCATCGACTCCCAGGTGGTGGGCTTCTTTCACTCGGGCGTGCGCTCGATCGACGAGAGCGCGTCGTATGTCCTGGTTCGCACCGCCCAGATCCTGGCCCGGCAGACCGGGCTCGTCAACGAGATCAGGGTGCGCGTCACCGACCCGATGGCGGCGCGTGAGGTCTCGGCGCGGATCGAGCAGGAGACCCGCTACAAATCCGTCTCCTGGCAGGAAGCGCACGAGGATCTGCTCAACACCTTCGTCATTCGCAATCTCATCATGTACACGATTGTGGGCGCGATCCTGCTGGTGGCGAGCTTCGGCACCTACAACATCATCTCGACCATCACGCACGAGAAGGCGCGCGACATTGCCATCATGAAATCGCTGGGCCTGAGCGAGGGCACGGTGCGAACGATCTTCGTGATCGAAGGGCAGATCCTCGGCCTGGTTGGCGGCCTCATTGGCTTTGTGTTCGGCTATCTGCTCTGCCTGGCGCTCGGCTCGATCGAGATCAAGAGCCCGTTCCTGGATGCGACAAGGCTTCCACTCGCCTATAGCCCGTGGCATTACGCCATCGCGCTGTGCGTGGCGATGGTCTCGTCCTTTGCCGCCGGCTATGTCCCGGCGCGCCGCGCGGCGCGGCTGCATCCGGTCGAGATTATCCGGGGGGCGACATGACGGGCGTGCCGCTGGTCGAGGCCCGCCAGGTGACGCGTATCCTGCCTGGGATCGTGCCCACCACCCTGGTGCGCGACGTCAGCCTTGCGGTCGGCGAGCGGGAATTCGTCGCCATCACTGGGCCGTCCGGGTCGGGCAAGTCGTCGCTCCTCTATCTCTTGGGCCTGCTTGATCTGCCGACGAGCGGCGAAGTGCTGATCCGCGGCCGCGCCACCGCGAGCATGAGTGAGGTGGAGCGCGGGCAAATCCGGCTCTCCACGCTCGGCTTTGTCTTCCAGTTCCATTTCCTGCTGCCCGAATTCTCGGTCATCGACAATGTGATGCTGCCGATGCGGGCGCTCGGAGCGCTGTCGCCCGCGGCCATGCGCGAGCGCGCGTCCTCCCTTCTCAGCGCACTTGGGCTTGGCGAGCATATGAGCAAGCGGCCGGATCAGCTCTCGGGCGGGCAGCGCCAGCGCGTGGCGGTGGCGCGCGCGCTGGCCAACGACCCGCCGCTCATTCTCGCCGACGAGCCGACCGGCTCGCTGGATTCGAAATCGAGCGAGCAGGTGTTCGAGATCCTGCGCGACGTGGTCGAAGGCCGGGGCAAGACGGTGATCGCGGTCACGCACGACCTTGAGCTGGCTGCGCGCATGCATCGCCGCATTCAACTGATCGACGGCGCGATCACGTCCGACGCGCAGCGGCAGCCAATTGTGACTTGATGCTCGGAGGCGTTGCCCAGCGATCCCAAGGTGGGTGGTGACCGCCGGAGCCGGCGGGGCGTCCGGCGGCGCTTGCCTCCGGGCGCGGCAAAAACTAGCATCCAGCCGCTCGGGGCACCCGCTCGCCAACGTTAATCGCGTTCGCAAGCCGCCCTATTGAACAAGCAAGGGTATCGATGATGTCGATGAAGTGCGCGATGGGCGCGGTGTTGACCGCGCTGATGGGTCTGACGATCATGTCGCCGGCATCCGCCCAGCAGGTGCCGGCGGAGCTGCAGAATCCGCAGGTGGAGATCGTCTACAAGGAGCCGCGCACGGCGGCCTTCAAGCCGATCGCCGAGCGCATGAAGCAGCGCCGGGTGCTCGAGCAGCTCAGGGTGTTCCTGGCGCCGCTGCGGCTGCCTCGCAAGCTCACGGTCACGGTCGACGAATGCAGCGCACCCACGCGCGAGTACCAGTCGCAAGGGCTCATCACCATCTGCTACGAGCTCGCCGATCAGATCGAGAAGATCGCCGCCAAGGCCGACGCCAGCGTGCGGGAGCGCGTCCTGGTCGGCGCCTTCGTGCAGGCGGCCTTCCACGAGACCGCGCATGCGGTCTTCGACGTCCTGCAGATTCCCGTGTGGGGCCGCGCCAACGACGCGGCCGACCGGCTCGCGGCCTTCATCATGGTGAATTTCGGTGAGGACGTTGCGATGCAGACGATCCTCGGAACCGCCGAATTCTTCCGGCTGTCGGGCCGCACCTGGAACGGCAGCGAGTTCGCCGAGGTCAATTCGCCGGAAGCCCAGCGGTTCTACAATTATCTTTGCATCGCGCTCGGCGGCGCGCCGAAGTCGTTCGACTTCCTGGTCAATCCGAAGGACAAGGAGGAGCAGCTCTTGCCCGATCGGCGGGCCGAGCGCTGCCAGGGCGAGTTTGAGCAGGTCCGCATGGCCTTCAACCTGCGGATCATGCCCTTTGTCGATCCCGATATTCTCGTGAAGGTGCGGGCCATTCAGTGGCTGCTGCCGCTCAACGGTCGCTAGCCGCGCCTGTCCCGCCGCCAGCATGACCACGCATCTGCAGATGTATTCGAGGGTGTTCAGATGACTAGGATTGTTCGGGTTGCGGCCTTGGCTCTGGTCATGGCGGGCGCCCAGCCAGCCAGCGCGCAAATTCCCGCGGAGCTCAAGAACGACAAGATCTCGTTCGCATACATCCCGCCCGAGAGCGCCAAGTATCAGCCGATCATGCAGCGGCTGAAGAACCGCCAGCTCTTGGAGAAGCTCGCCGCGTTCCTGTCGCCGCTGCAGCTGCCGCACGCGTTCTATCTGATCACCCGGGAGTGCAAGGAGCCGAACGCCTTCTACAGCCCGTCCAACTGGCGGATCGAGATCTGCTACGAGATGATCGAGTTTGTCGAGAAGGTCGCGCCGCGCCCCAACAACCCGGTGGACGGCTTCACGCGCGACGAGGTCGTGGTCGGCTCGTTTGTCGGCGTGCTGATGCACGAGGTGGGGCATGCGGTCTTCGACATGTTCAACGTGCCGGTGTTCGGACGCGAAGAGGACGCCGCCGACGAGATGGCGGCCTTCATCGCGCTGCAATTCAACAAGGACGTGGCGCACATGGTCACCCGCGGGTTCTCGTACCTGTGGCGGGCATTCGCCCGGCTCGGCGGCGAGCCCAAGGATTGGGCCGACTTCTCCGGCGAGCACGGCGCCAACCAGCAGCGCTATTACAACGTGCTGTGCCTGGGCTTCGGCGGCGATCCGCAGCTGTTCAAGGATTTCATCGACAAGGGCTGGCTGCCGAAGGAGCGCGCGGCCCATTGCGGTGCGGAATATCAGCAGGTGCGCGCCGCCTTCGCCAAGACGGTGCTGCCCTTCATCAACCAGGGCCTGATCAAGAAGGTGCAGGAGACGAATTGGCTGAAGTGAAGCGGGTCTACTGCGTATGACGTGGCGATCCCGCCGGTCGCCCGATGATCTCGCGATTTGGACAGCTAGCGACGGCGCTTGAACAGCGTCCCGAGGCTGAGCACAAAGGACGCCCCCACCACGATCAGCGCCGCCATCGCTATTCGATTGGCTCGCTCTGCGGTGATCACCTGGCGCTCGGCTGCCGCGGCGGCGCGCTCGGCGGCGCGCGCTTGTTCCGCCCGGAACGCTTCTTCGCGCGCCTCGGACTGGCGCCCCTGCTCCTGCTGGCGGAGCCAGTCGTGCGCGAGCGCCGACTTTTCCTCGCAGTGGATATTTTGGGCAGGCTGAAGGCGGATTTCTTGTTCGCCGTGTCGCTCAAGCCCGGCAAACGGGGCCTCACGATTCGTGCCAATCGACGGCATGGCTCACTCGATGCGATAACGACGGGCTGCTGTTGATCGAATCTCCCAGCCTGGAGGGAAGATTGCCGGAATTGGTGGTGGGATTAGGGCACCGGCATGGCTCACTCGTTGCGATAACGACGGGCTGCTGTTGATCGAATCTCCCAGCCTGGAGGGAAGATTGCCGGAATTGGTGGTGGGATTAGGGCACCGTCGTGGCTAGGTGCGTGTGGCCCGGCAGACGGAAAAATGGCTCCGCGGGTAGGATTCGAACCTACGACCAGCCGGTTAACAGCCGGCTGCTCTACCACTGAGCTACCGCGGAACGGCGCAGTCGATGCGCAAGTGCGGCTATAACAAAAGCCGTCCCGGCTTGCAAAGCGTGAAATTGGTGTCCGGCATAAGTTCAGCGCCGGCCCACGGAATTCGTGGAGCCGGCGCTGAAGGTGGTGGTCAGGGTTGGGGGATCAGTCCCGAGCGGGCCGAATTACCGGTGGCTGAAGGCGGAAAGGACCGCCTTCGGGATATCCTCGCGCTTGAGGCCGCGGTCGGCCAACTGGCCGTCGCTCATGCGCGACAGGGACTTGAAGCGCTCGGCCATGGCGCGCGCCTCGCCAATGCCATCGAAGAAATCCCCCAGGCTCCGACCCAGGCGCTGGAGCAAGGCCGGGGTACGCCGGATGAGGTGGTTGAGAGCCAAAGTTGTCATGGCCTATTATCCTTTTTGAATCAGTGTCGTTGATCCCCATATAGTCTGGTATTATAGAGATTTCATCGTGGCTTATTGCATAGCAGCAATTTCTCGCCGCATGGCGAGCCGGTAATAATCTCTTCACAATTAAAGGTATTGCGATCAGCGAATCGGTGCCAACCGCCGGGTGCCGCGGCGCTGCTTGCCTGGCCCCCGGGGAAGACCCGGCCCGGGAGGGAAGCTGGGCCTGGAAGGGGAAGAAGTTGGCCCTGGAAGGGGAAAAAGAGGTGGAGGCCACGCCCGGAATTGAACCGGGGTACACGGTTTTGCAGACCGTTGCGTAACCACTCCGCCACGTGGCCGCTTTGGGAGCGCACGATGCGGGCGTCTCGCGCAGCGCATCGCTTGGTCTCGCTATACAGGACCGATAGTTGGGGAGCAACGGGCGTCGCCACAATGGCTTGCGCCACTCGCGACCTTGCCGCTAGAGAGTCCTGAGCTCCCGCCACCCCCAGGGGATTCGCCATGCTCGATTTTGCCGCCGCGCGCCGCATGATGGTCGACTGCCAGGTCCGTACCAGCGACGTCACCGATCTGCGCCTGATCGCCGCCATGCTGGCGGTTCCGCGTGAGCGGTTTGTGCCGAAAGCCGCGGCGGAGCTGGCTTATCTCGACGCCGACCTGCCGGTCGGGGGAGGAGAGGGCGGGACCCGAAGGCTGCTCAAGCCGATGGTGCTGGCGAAGCTCCTGCAGGCTGCCGAGATCGCCGAGACCGACCGCGTGCTTGTGGTGGGCTGTGCCAGCGGCTACTCGGCGGCCGTGATCGGACAAGTGGCGGGCGCGGTGGTCGCGCTGGAGCAGGATCCGGCGCTTGCGCGGCTCGCGAAGGACAATCTGCAGGCGCTCGCCACGCGCCACGCGACGGTGGTCACCGGATCGCTGGTCGAGGGCTGGCCGGCCGGCGCACCTTATGACGTCATCCTTCTTGATGGCGCAGTCGACGTGGTGCCCGAGGCGCTCTTGCGCCAGCTGAAGGACGGCGGGCGTCTGGTCGGCGTCGTTGGTCGCCCTCCCGCCAGCAAGGCCATGCTGTTCCGCTGCAGTGGCGCGGATGCGAGCGGCCGGCTGATCTTTGATGCCACGGCGCCGGCGTTGCCCGGATTTGCTGAGCCGCCCGCCTTCGTGTTCTAGGAGCCGTCGTCGGGGAACGAACCCCGCGCATGAATACCATCCACAAGAAGGGTGTGGCTTAGACGCTCCATTCCCCATCTTTTTGGTGTGCTGCGCGCCTCTTAGGGTTTCATGTTGGATGAATCATTCCTATGCTCGAATCACAAGTGACTTTAACGCCCGATCCGTTAGCGTGATTGCGCGGGCGCTGAGCGACCGGGTGTCGCGTTGGGGCAGGGCATAATGTTGCGGGGCACGCGTCGGTATCAATCTACATTTCGAGCAGGCGTCGCACTGACGGCGCTTCTGTTGGCGGGCTTGCCGGTGAGCGCCGAGACGCTCGAGCAAGCGCTGGTGCAGGCCTATCAGAACAATCCGCAGCTCAATGCACAGCGCGCCTCCGCGCGGGCGACCGATGAGAATGTCGCCATCGCGCTTGGCGGCTATCGTCCACGCATTACCGCGACCAGCAGTCTAGCCGAAGTCTATCTCGAGAACGTTGCCAGGACGACAGCGGCTCCCGGCTTCTCGAAGACCACCGGTCAGAACGCGGTCACAACCCTGGGCGCGACCGGCACGCAGACGCTGTTCAATGGCTTCCAGACCGGCAACCGCACACGGCAGGCCGAATCCCAGGTGTTCGCGGCGCGCGAAACGCTGCGCAGCACCGAGCAGACCGTCCTGCTCAGCGCGGTCACGGCCTACATGAATTTGCTGCGCGACGGCGCCGTGCTGGAGCTCCAGCGCAGCAACGTCAACGTGCTCGAAGCGACGCTGCGGCAGACGCGCGACCGCTTCAGCGCAGGCGAGGTGACGCGCACCGACGTGGCGCAGGCGGAATCGCGCCTCGCCGCCGGCCGCTCGTCGCTGCTGACGGCGGAATCGAATTACACGACATCGCGGGCGACCTACCGACAGGTGATCGGTGTCGAGGCCGGCAAGCTGACGGCCGCAATGCCGGTCGATCGGTTCTCGCCGCGCACGCTCGAGGGCGCTCGGTCGCGAGCGCTCACCGAGCATCCGACCGTCACGGTTGCCAACTACAACGTGGATGTCGCGACCTTCCAGGTGAAGATCGCGGAAGGCGCGCTCTATCCGACGGTGACGTTGCAGGGCAGCCTCAACAAGTCGTTCGGCTCCACCGCCAACGTCAACAACCTGCAGAATTTCTCGGCGTCGGTCGCTGGGCAATTGTCGGTGCCGATCTATCAAGGCGGGCAGGAATACGCGACCATTCGCCAGGCCAAGGAAACCCTCGGACAGCGGCGGCTCGATCTCGATACGGCGCGCGATCAGGTCCAGTCCACCGTCACGCAGGCCTGGGGACAGCTGGCGGCCGCCAAGGCGCAGATCGAATCGACGACGGCGCAAGTCAATGCGGCCGAGATCGCGCTCAACGGCGTGCGCGAGGAAGCGCGCGTGGGTCAGCGCACCACGCTCGACGTCCTCAATGCGCAGCAGGATCTGGTCAATGCTCGGGTGGCGCTGGTGACCGCTCAGCGTGACCGCGTGGTTGCTTCGTACACTGTGCTGGCGGCAACCGGTGCGTTCACACCGCAAGTGCTCGGGCTTAAGGTCCAAGGCTACGATCCGGTGACGCACTATCATCAGGTTCGTGACAGTTGGGCCGGCGTGCGCACGCCTGACGGGCGTTGATGCAATAGGCTGTTGCCAGACACCACAAATCCTTGCGTTCAAACTTCGAACTGCCATACTTATTGCGGCCCGCGTGTAGGCTGCGTGGCTGATTCGCTCCTAGTGCCGCCGATTTGAAGTTCCTGCAGCGGCGCCAGCAAACTCGGTTAGGAACTTCAAATCGAAAGCGGCACTAGAACCATAGATTTGCTAGTGCCCTTTGCTTCCGAAGTTCGTGTCAGAGATTGCTGCGACGTATCACGAACTTCGGAAGCGGGGCACTAGTGTGAGATTGGAATTCCGGCCGGGCGGGCCCGACGGTGGGGGTGCGGCAATGAACCAGCCTGCAAGGGCGCAAGAGCCTTCGATGGAGGAAATTCTAGCCTCCATTCGCAGAATCATAGCCGACGACGACTCCGGCAAGAGTCCGCCCAAGGCTGAGAATCCAATGCCGCCGCCGCCCACGCCGATGGCGCAGCCGCCGCGACCGGCGCCGCGTCCGGTCGCGGCGACTCCGCCGCCTCCGGTCGAGCCTGTCATGCAGCAGGACGATCTTGATTCGATGCTCGGGGACATCGACAAGCCTCTCGAGAAGCCGGACTCCGATGTGCTGGACCTCACCGAGGCAATGGCAGCGGAGGTGCAGCCGCCGAGCGTGCCGCCCGCCTCGTTCGAGGGCATTCCTCCCATGACGGAGCTGCACAGCGAGCCGGTCGTCGAGCAGCGCCCTCTGATCTCGTCCTCCACCAGCGCGGCGGTCGACTCGGCGTTCAACACGCTGGCGCATACCGTGCTGGTGCAGAATGCCCGCACGCTCGAGGACCTGGTCCGTGAAATGCTGCGCCCGCTTCTGAAGACTTGGCTCGACGACAATCTGCCGAGCATGGTCGAGCGCCTGGTCCGCGCGGAGATCGAGCGCGTCTCGCGCGGCCGTAACTGAGCACTCAATCACTGGGCGCCCGTTAGGTGCGATCTGGTTCCTGCGACAGTGCGGCGCGCCGCAGCTCGCGCGCAAACCAGAGCGCGAGCGCCGGTAGCGCGACGGCGGTCACGGCAAACAGCGGCGCTCCACCGAATCGGTCGAAGATGAAGGCGCCAGCGGCGACGCCGCCGGTCTGACCGAAATAGATCGCCGAGGAAAAGATCGCGACCGCAGTTCCACGTGCCTCCGGTGTCATTTGGGTGGCGTTGGTCTGTAGCGTGTTGTGCAGGGCGTAGAATCCGAGCCCGACCATGGTCACCGCGATCGGCGCGAGCCACCAGGCCGCGCCGGCCGCGAGCATCAGGTAGGCGATGCCGCACAGGAGGCCGCCGCCGGTGGCGAGCCCGCGTTGCCCGAGCCGGTTGACAAGCTGCTGGACGCTTGCGGTGTAGATCAGCCCGCCGAGCGCGAACGTGCCGACGATCAATCCGACCGCGGCAAAACCCAGCCCGAAGCGCTGATTGAGGTCCGCGCCCACATAGGCGAAAGCGCCCCATCCGATCGCAGCCTCGATCATCACCGCGCCGATTACGATCCGCGCCCAGCGGTTGGACAGGACCGCAGCGTAATCGGCGATGAAGCCGCGTGACGTCTCCTCCGGCCGCGCCGGCGCGCGGGTGCCTGGATTGGTGAGCAGCTCAAAGATC
>Ga0209683_10000918_pt1 | contig 11344 bp, 7 predicted proteins | sample DOMMetBare2Fresh_FD_187474 | JGI IMG/M metagenome (GOLD analysis project Ga0209683, IMG submission 187474) | Wetland sediment microbial communities from St. Louis River estuary, USA, under dissolved organic matter induced mercury methylation -... | ecosystem: Environmental > Aquatic > Freshwater... | reverse complement strand
CACATTCAGGGCCCGGCGCGCCTCGGGCACCAGCGCCGCGGCGAGCTCCCGGGCGCCGCGCTGGGAAAGGAAGGCGTCGCCGTCGAGGAGGTAGACGGGGCGCGGCTCCCCCGCGCGCGCCTCCTCGAGGCAGGCCTCGAGCGTCGCGCTAGCGGCCGCCATGGAACCACCGGACGAGGAGGCGCTCCAGGGCGAGCACCGGGGAGGCGTTCTGCTTCAGCCCCTCGAGCGTGCGGAGCACCTCGTGCCTCCGCCGGGCCCCCTCGGCCGGCGAGAGCGCCGCGGCCCAGCGCCGCGCCTCGGGGGCGAGCGACTCGAGCGAAGGCGCGCCGCCCGCCTGGACCGCGAGCACGTCGCGGAGGAAGGCGAGCCAGTCCTCGCAGAGCGCGGCGACCCCCTCGCGCTCCCGGCCTGCCGCGCCGGCGTAGGCGAGCCAGGCGCCCGCATCCGACGGATCGAGCGAGAGGCCGCGGGAGAGCAGCTCGCGGCGCGCCTCGAGCGGCCCCGCCCTGGCGTCCGGATCGCCGCCGCCCTTCGCGCGCGCCGCCGCCTCCCGGCGCGCGAGGTCGCGGGCGCGCTCGGGCACGCCGCCGGACAGCTCGGCCGCGAGCCGGGCGACGTCGGGCGCGATCCCCTCCCCCTCGAGTGCCGCGGCGAGGGCGGCGGGCGCCACCGGCGCGAACGTCACGCGCAGGCAACGGGAGCGGAGGGTCGGGAGGAGGCCATCGGGGCTCGAGGCGACCAGCACCAGGGTCGTCTCGTCGGGGGGCTCCTCGAGCGTCTTGAGCAGCGCGTTCTGCGCCTGCGCGTTCATCGCGTCGGCGGGGTCGAGGATCACGAAGCGGCGCCGGCCCTCGAAGCGGCGCAGCGCGAGGCGCCGGTCGACCACGTCGCGGATCTGATCCACGACGATGTCCTTGGAGGGGGTGCGCCCGCCCCTCGGCTCCCAGGTGCCGGCCTTCGCCATCACCCGCTCCTCGGAGAGCACCAGCACGTCCGGGTGGATGCCCTTCTCGATCTTCCGGCACGGGCCGCAGGCGCCGCATGGGTCCTCGCGCAGCCCGCCCGGTCCCGCCGGTCCCCCCTCGCAGTTCGCGGCCTGGGCGAGCCGACGCGCGGCGAGGCCCTTGCTCGCCCCCTCGGGGCCGCCGAACAGGTAGGCGTGGTGGAGCGTCCCGCGCCGGAGGGCGGAGCGGAGCGAGGACAGGGCTCGATCCTGCCCGATGACCTCGGAGAACGACATGGGGCGCGGAACATAGCACGGGGATCCCGCCCCGGCTCGCCGCGTCAACGGTCGAGCCCGCTCGCCCCCGCGCCCGAGCCGGGCGGCAGGACGGGAACCGACGCCTCCTGCGACGGCGGCGCCGCGGCGAGGGCGCTCTCCCCTCCGTGGCGGCGGCGGCGGGTCCCCACCGGTAGCCTCACCGTGAACGTCGAGCCGCGATCCGGCCCGGGGCTCTCCGCGACGACCGTCCCGCCGTGCGCCTCGACCACGAGGCGCACGAGGGCGAGCCCCATCCCGAGCCCGCCGTGGGGGCGCGTGACGGAGCCGTCACCCTGGCGGAACCGCTCGAACAGGTGGGGCAGCAGCTCGGGCGCGATCCCCTCACCGGTGTCCTTCACGCGGATGGCGACCTGGGGACCGTCCGGCTCGAGCCGGACCTCGACGCGCCCGCCCGAGCGGGTGAACTTCACCGCGTTCGCGAGCAGGTTCCACACCACCTGCTGGAGCCGTCCGGCGTCGCCCGCCACGACGCCGGCCCTCGGCATGAGCACCGCGGCGAGCTCCACGCCCCGCGCCGTGGCGGCGGGGCGGACCGCGTCGAGCGCCGCCTCCACCACGGGTACGAGCTCGACCGGCCGGACGTCCAGGCGGAGCTGGCCCCGTCCGATGCGCGCGTCGGCGAGCAGGTCGTCGACCACCGCCGCCTGGGCCGTCGCGCTCCGCTCGATCGTCTCGACGGCCCGGGCGGCCGCGGCGGGGTCGAGCTTGCCCTGGCGGAGCAGGCGCGCCCAGCCGAGCACGAGGTTGAGCGGGGTGCGGAGCTCGTGCGAGACGGTGGCGACGAGGTCGTCCTTCGCGCGCGCCGCCCGCTCCTCCGCCTCGCGCGCCGCGCGGGCGGCCGCGCCGCTGCGCGCGGCCTCCTCGCGGGCCGCGGCGGCGTCCGCGCGCGCCGCCGCCGCCCCGGCTCGCGCCTCGCCGGCCTCGCGGGCCGCCCCATCCCGAGCGGCCTCCGCCCTGCGGCGCCCGGCGACCGCCCTCGCCCGGAGGGCCAGGGCGGCGACCGCGGCCCCCAGCGAGGCCGACACGAGCGCGACGGAGAGCAGCAGCACTGGACATATGGTGTAAGCACCGTACCGAGCGCGTGCCGCACACCGGCGGCGCTGTGCGCGGGGGTGAGCGGGTCGAATGGACTCGCAGGGGGCTCCCGCTATCATGGAGGCTCCGCGGCCGGAGCCCCTCATGAACATCACGCCCCTCGACATCACCCAGAAGCAGTTCCCCCGCACCTTCCGCGGCTACGCCCGCGAGGAGGTGGAGGGCTTCCTGTCCCTGCTCGCCGAGGAGTTCGAGGCGCTCGTGAAGGAGAACCTCTCGTTGCGCGAGGACAACCAGCGCAAGGCCGAGGAGATCGGGGAGTTCAGGGGCCGCGAGCGGGCCCTCCAGGAGACCCTGGTCACCGCGCAGAAGGCGTCGGACGACATCCGTGACGCCGCCCGCAAGGAGGCCGAGATCACCATCGCCGACGCCGAGCTGCAGGCGGAGAAGATCGTCCAGGGCGCTCACCAGCGCTTCCTCCGCATCGTCGACGACATCAACGAGCTGAAGCGCCAGCGCGTCCAGTTCGAGGTGAACGTCCGCACCCTCGCGGAGAGCCACCTGAAGCTCATCGAGGCGTTCCGCGATCCGGCCCGGGAGGAGGCGGTGCAGTACATGCCGGCGCCGCGCAGGAAGGCCGGCGAGGAGTGAGGGGGCCGTCGTGGCGGGGCGCGCCCGGCCCCCGTCAATGCGCCTGAGCCCAGCTCCTCCCGTGCCCGACCTCCACGTCGAGCGGCACGGCGAGCTGCGCGGCGGCCGCCATCTCGCGCCTCACCAGCTCCTCCACCGGACCGAGCTCCTCCTCCGGCACCTCCAGCACCAGCTCGTCGTGCACCTGGAGCAGGAGCCGCGCGGCGCGCCGCTCCCGGCGGAGCGCCGCGTGCACCTCGATCATGGCGATCTTCACGATGTCCGCCGCGCTCCCCTGGATCGGCGTGTTGATCGCCGTCCGCTCCGCCGCGCTCCGCAGCGCCGGGTTTCGCGCCGCGATCTCGGGCATGGCGCGCACCCGGCCGAAGAGCGTGCGCGACTCCCCCGTCGCGCGCGCCCGCGCGACCGCCTCGTCGATGTAGCCCTTCACCCCGGCGTAGCGCGCGAAGTAGCGCTGGATGATGGCGCCGGCCTCGGCGGCCGGCAGGTCGAGCCGCTGGGAGAGGCCGAACGCCGACAGGCCGTAGGCGATGCCGAAGTTGAGCATCTTCGCGACGCGGCGCTGCTCGGGCGTCACCTGCGCGGCGGGCACGCCGAAGGTCTCCGCCGCGGTCCGGGTGTGCACGTCCTCGCGGTTCGCGAACGCCTCGAGCAGCGCCGGGTCCCGCGAGTAGTGCGCCAGGATGCGGAGCTCGATCTGCGAGTAGTCCGCCGAGAGCAGGCGCGCGCCCTCGGGCGCCACGAACGCCTCCCGGATCCGCCGAGACAGCTCGGTGCGGATGGGGATGTTCTGGAGGTTGGGGTCGGTGGAGGAGAGCCGCCCCGTCGCCGCGCCCGCCTGGTGGAACGTGGTGTGGATCCGGCCGTCGGCCTCGACGAGCTGGGGCAGCGCGTCCACGTACGTACCCTTGAGCTTCGAGAGGGCGCGGTGCTCGAGCACGAGCCGCGGCAGCTCGTGCGTCTCGGCGAGCTTCTCGAGCACGTCCTGGTCGGTGGAGGGCCCGGTCTTGAGCCGCTTCAGGACCGGGAGCTGCAGCTCCTCGAACAGCACCTGGGCGAGCTCGCGCGTCGAGGCGACGTTGAAGGGGTGGCCGGCGAGCGCGTGGAGCCGCTCCAGGAGTCCCTCCATGGCGCGCCCGAACTCCTCGCTCATGCCCGCCATCGCGCTCCGGTTCACGAGGATCCCGGCCCGCTCCATGTCGAGCAGCACCGGCACGAGCGGGCGCTCGATGTCCCGGTAGAGTGCGTCGAGCCCCTCCGAGGCGAGCGCCCCCTCGAGCTTCGGGGCGAGGTCGAGCAGCGCCGCAGCGGACTGCGCCGCCCAGGCCCCCACCCGCTCCACCTCGAGGCCGTCGACCGGCACCCGCTCGCTCTTCCGGGCCGCGTCGCCGCCCGACGGATCGCGCGGGAGCTCGCTCGCGATCCGCTCGCGCGCCACGTCGGGGAGCGCGTGCTCGCGGCGGGTGGGAAGGAGGAGCCGGCTCGCGAGCTCGGTGTCCACCCCCGGCGCGTCCAGCGCGACGCCGATCCCGGCGAGCGCGTGGGCGAGCGCCTTGAGGTCGTGCCCGTGGACCGGGCGCGCGCCGTCGAGCGCCGGGCGGATCGCCTCGGCGAGCGCGCCCGCGGGGACCTGTCCCGGGACGCCGAGGTAGCGGTGCCCGAGCGGCACGTAGAAGGCGCGCCCGGCGCCCGCCAGCGCGAGCCCGACGAGCGGGTCCCTGCGCGGCGACGGCCCGGCGAGCACCGGCCGGAGCGCCAGCGCGGGCGCGGAGCGGAGCGCCGCGGCCATCTCGCCGAGCGCGGCCGCGTCGAGCACCAGCTCGGCCCGCTCGGTCCTCGCGGTCGGCGGGGGCGCGGGCAGCTCCTTCAGGAGGCGCGAGAACTCGAGCTCGGAGAAGAGCGCGCGCACCTCCGCGTCCGCGAGCGGCCGGCGCCCGAACGACTCCGGCGCGAACGGGAGCTGGAGATCGCAGCGGATCTCGACGAGCCGGCGGTTCTTCCGGAGCCGCTCGGCGTTCGCGACGAGCTTCTCCCTGAGCTTCTCCCCGCCGCGCGAGACCGCGCGGGGGATCTCGTCGGGGCGCGCGAGCATCGCCTCCACGCTGCCGAAGTGGCGCACCAGGGCGGCGGCGGTCACCTCGCCGACGCCCGGGATCCCGGGGACGTTGTCGATCTTGTCGCCGAGGATGGCCATGTACTCGATCACCTGGTCGGGCCGCACCCCGAGCTTCTTCTCGACCTCGGCCGGCCCGGTCCAGCCGCCCCGGCCGCTCGCCTCGGCCATCGGGTCGTAGAGCGAGAGCTTCGCGTCCACGAGCTGGGCGAAGTCCTTGTCGCCGGTGACGACCACCACGTCGAAGCCCGACGCCCGGGCCCGGCAGGCGAGCGTGCCGATCACGTCGTCGGCCTCCACGCCCGGCTCCTCGATGACCGGGACCGCGAGCGCGCGGGCCACGTCGCGCACGAGCGGGAACTGCACGGCGAGGTCGTCGGGCGCCGCGGGGCGGTTCGCCTTGTACTCGGGGTCGATCTCGTTCCGGAACGTCTTGCGGGCGGCGTCGAAGACGAGCGCGACGTGGGTCGGCTCGTGCTCGCGCAGCGCCTTGAGGACCATGGTGGTGAAGCCGTAGACCGCGTTGGTCGGGACCCCCTTCGTGGTCGAGAGGTGCGGCAGCGCGTGGTAGGCGCGGAAGATGAAGCCCGAGCCGTCGATGAGGGTCAGGGTGGGCATGCGGGGCGAACGATAGCCCCGGCCGCCCGCGTGGGCAGGACAAATCCGGCCGCCGTGCGCGGGCGCGAGGCGGGCCGGGGCCGGGGCGCGCGGAGCGCCGCGCTACCGCAAGAGGCAGCGCAGCCGCTCGCCCGAGACGAAGTACTCGTCGCCGTCCTCGATGCGCCGCCGCGTGACCCGCTCGCCGCGGAACCAGGTGCCGTTCGCCGAGCCGAGGTCCTCGATCGCCCAGCCGTCCCCGTCGCGCACGATGGCGGCGTGCTCGCGAGAGACCTTGGCGCTGTCCACCACCAGGTGGCAGCCGCGGCCGCGGCCGATGAGGAAGCGATCCCCCCCCACGCCCTGCTCGCGGCCGTCGTCGCGCACGAGCAGGAGCTCCGGCGCGTGCGCCGGCACCGGCGGCGGACGTCCGATGTCCCGCTCCAGCCGCTCGGCCGTGGCGAGCACCCTCTCGGCCGCGGCGGCGAGCGCGGGCGGCCTCGGGTGGACGGCCTCGGCCCCGGGCGCGGGCGGGGAGACCACCTTCGCGCCGTTGTCGGGCACGACGTAGCCGTGCGCACGGGCGAGGGCGTGGAGCGCCTGGTTCACGAGCGCGTCCCGGTCCGTGCCCATCTCCTCGGCCATGCGCTCGAGCGCCTCCCACAGGTGGTCGGCGACGGGGATCTGGCGGGGCGTCTTCACGCCGAGGATGGTAGCGGATGCGGGCGCTCGCCGGGAACCGGCGCCGGGTGGGAGCGCGCCCCCGGTCAGCGGATCACGACCACCTGGTTGATGGCCTGCGCCGGGCTGAAGTCGAGCACGTAGTCGTACACGTACGGCGTGTAGAACCGGTACGCCTCGCCCTCCTTCCCCTGGTACGGGCTGCGATCGAAGGTGGCGGCGCCGAGCGGCATGATGACGGGCGCGACCGACGACGAGGTCCCCGACGAGCGCGCCGTCGGGCTCACCCCGGCCTGCGTGGTGAAGGTGACCTGCAGGTTGCGGAGCGCGCCCCACAGCTTCTGGTCGTCGACGGGGAGCCGGCCGCCGGGGTCGCCGGTCGGGTTCCCCTTCTCGTCGGTTCCCACGGGCTCGGGCTTGTAGCCGACGGTGAACGAGACCAGCGGCCCGTTCGCCACGGGGAAGGCGTAGCCGGGCCAGTTGCCGAGGCAGATCGCGGTGTCGGCCGTGCCCGCGCACGAGTCGGACAGGTGGTAGAAGCGGCGGGTCTTGCGGGCCAGCACGAGCCGCTCGCACTGCGCACGGCAGGCGTCGTCGCACGCCACCGCGCCGGGATCGGCTGGCCAGGGGTCGAACGGGCACGTCAGGGCGTCCTCGTCCTCGTACGCGACCGTGAACGGCGTCGAGGTGGCGAGCTCGTCCGGGTAGACGACCTGGGGCCGCCCGGCATAGCCAGTGACGGAGCCGACGGCGACGAGCTCGGCGGCACGGAAGATCGCGATCGGGAGCGCGTACCCGTCCGCCAGGGACGCGACGCAGGCGGGCCAGTCGAACGGCCCCTCGAACTCGGTCGTGGACGGATCGTCCACCGTTTGATCCGTCAGCGACGGGTCGAGCGCGACCGCACCGCCCGGGTACTCGGGCGTGGGCGGGAGGATCGCGCCGAGGCGAGCCTCGACGCTCCGGTAGCTTCCGTCCGCCTTCGGCCCCGGGCAGCCCGGCACGTCGGGCGCGGCGAACAGGGCGATGTCGCCGGCGCGCAGGCCGAACGCCGGATCGTAGACCCGCACCGCGCGGAAGATCGAACGGCCTCCGCCGGGCGCGGCCTCCGACGTCTGGAGCGCCAGCCAGGTCCGGCCGTCGCCGAGCCGGCCGGTCTCGGCCGGGTTGAGGTCGCCCGTCGTGAAGCCCGGCATCTCCCCCTGGAACGTGACGGTGAAGGTCTCGCTCTGGGTGAACCCGGGCGTCACCCGGACCGCCGGGATGAGGTCCGAACCCTCGTGCTTCAGCCTGTCGTCCCTGGGATCCCAGAGCCCGAGCCGGCGCGCCGTCCCCTCGATCGTGCTCGCCACCGCGCTGGTCACGCGCGTCCGCGAGTCGCCGCGCAGGATGGAGCGGTCGTTGGGGATGGCCCAGCGGGCGAGGTCGACCACGTAGACCCTGCCGTTCGAGCTCGGCACCGCCATCACCGCGCTGGTGCCGCGCGCGCCGGTGCCCGCGTTGAGGCGCATCCAGGGCGGCTGGAAGAAGGCCTCCGCCCCCGCGGGCGCGCGCGCCGGCGGGCCCGAGATCGCGAGCGCGGTGGCGAGGCCGGGGATCGCGATCGGCGCGAGGTACGGCATGAGGGGCGACGCCACCGAGCCGCCCGGCGGCGTGCCGGGCAGGTCGGGCAGGATGCGGCCCGCGACCGGATCGAGCACCGCGAGGCCGCAGGGCACCCGCCGCTCGCGCCCGCAGCCGGAGGGATCCAGCCACGCGTAGACGCGATCGACCGCGGTGGCCTCGAAGGCGCCCGGCGGCTCTCCGGTCTCGGCAGGCTTTCGCTCCTGGAGCCGCCACGCCGCCACGAGCCGCGTCGGCCCCCGCGCGTCGATCGCGCGCACGGTCCAGGCCGCCGGGTCGCCGCGGACGTCCAGCTCGGCCACGCCCATGACCCCGCCGATCGGGTCGGTGGACGCGGCGTAGAGGTGCCCCGCGTCGAACGGGTTCACGGCCAGGTCGACGGCGTCGAACGGCGCGCCCCCCGCCGCGAGATCGCGCAGCGCCACCGCGCCGGCGGCGATGCCGCCGTCCGGCGCGCGCCCGTACTCGACCACCGCGAGGCGCGCGCCGGTGAGCGCGGCGAGCACCCGGACCCGGCCCGGCGTCCGTCCGGGCGGCGTCGCGCCGTCCGGCACCGGGGCGGCCTCGAGGGCCAAGATCTCGGCCCCCGGCGCGACCGCCGCGAGGTCCACCGCCTGGCCCGCGACCACCGCCGGGCTGCCGCTCCAGGTGTCGACGAGCTCGAGGATCGGCACCCCCGCCGAGACCACGACGAGGAGGTCCGCCGTCGCGGCGGCGGGCGGGCTCGCGTCGTCCCCGTCGAAGAGCGACGAGGCGACGAGCATCGTGGGGCGCGGCGCCGGCACGGGCACCGCCAGGCTGCGCGAGAGCGCGGGCGCCAGCACGGCGCGGTCGTCGACCGCGTCGACGAGGGTGAGGTCGTCCCGCCCGGCGTTGGCGATCGCCACGTACGGATGGACGCTCCCCGGGTTCTTCGCGGTCACCCCGTCGAACACCGCCAGGGCGGAGGGCTCCGAGAGCCGGATCGGCGATTCGGGGACCTTGCTGCCGCAGGCCGCCCCGGCCGCCGCCGCGGCGGCCAGCGCGAGCCTCGAGAGGCGCTTCATGGGACCTCCGCGCCGATGCGGCGAATGCCGGGGCCGGGCGGGTCGGCGTCCGCCGCGCCCGGGTCCTCGAGCGGCACGCGGAACGGCGTCACGAAGGCCTCGTTGAAGGAGGCGACGAAGACGAGCGCCTCGCCGCCGCCCACGTCCTCGACGGCGAGCGCGAACGGCTGGCGGCCGGTGATGGGGTGGCCGGTGGCGGGGTCCGAGCCGAACGCCTTCACCACCGCCCCGATCTCGTCGTCGTAGAGCCAGAGGATGCCCTCCTCGCTCGAGGTGATGGCGACCACGTCGCGGCGGGGACAGCCGGCCGGATCCGCGCACGCCCCCCTCGCCCGGGCGGGGAGGACGGCGACCTCCCCCGCCCCCTTCCCGATCGAGACCGCCCGCACGAACTGGATCTCGATGTCGCCGCTGCGCCGCTCCACGAGATCGAGGACGAGGAGGACGCCGCCGACGTCGAAGCCGGGCCGGCCGCCCAGGATCGCCGCCAGGTCCGCGTCGTAGAGCCGAGCCGCGACGTACGCCCGGCGCACGAGGCCGTCCTGCTCGTTCGAGAGCGCCAGGCCGGTGAGGTCCGCCCCGCGGACGAACGCGGAGAGGTCGCGCGCGGCGAGGGGGCACGGGTTCTTCGAGCCGACGTCGATCGAGCACCCGCCGCCGAGCTCCAGCCAGCGCAGCGGCGCCTGCGGGACGATGCCGCCCGTGAAGAAGAGCCTCGCGTGGGCGGCGTCGTAGGCGAAGCTGCGCACCGCGCCGAGGGCCACCTGGCGCGAGACCACGGCCCGGGTCGACAGGTCGATCTCGGAGATCCAGCCCGAGGTCGAGGGCGACGAGAGGAAGCCGACGAAGGCGCGCGGCGCCCTGCCGGGCACGCACACCACCGACACGGAGTAGGGATCCGTGGCGACGTCGGCCGCCGGGCCGAGCCGGACCCGGCAGTCGGGACCGCAGGCGAGCTGACCGTCGGCGTCGATGGAGATGCGGAGGAGGTCCGTCGAGCTGCGCGCCACCACGAGCGCCTCCGACGTGGGGAGGCCGCACGCCGTGGCGTCGGCGACCCTGACCTGCCCGCCGTAGCTCGGCAGGCGCACGCCGGAGCGGATGGCGGCCGGGGTGGGCGCCGCGTCCACGCGGATGAGGCTGCCCCCGTCCTTCTCTGCGTAGGTGAGCTCGAAGTTGCTCGAGACGACGAGCAGGTCTCCCCCGGGGGCGATGGCGAGCCCGGCGGGGAAGGTGAACCGGTCGAGCGGCGCGGACTCGTACGCCGGTGGATCGCCGCACCCGGACGCGAGCGCGACCAGGAGCGGCGCGGCGAGGGCGGCGGCGAGCGGGCGGGGGCGGGAGAGCGCGAACGAACGGTCGGTCTTCACGTGAGGCCGCGAACCGTAGCCGCGGGTCCGGATCCGGTCAAGCGGGCTGCTCAGGCGGAAGGGAGCTCCGCCTGGATCTTCCTGAAGTCGGCGACGCCGGCGAAGAGCGCCGCCACGCGGCGCATGAGCCCGAGCCGGTTGGCGCGGACCGCGGGCTCCTCCGCCATCACGAGCACGTCGTCGAAGAAGCGGGCCACCGCGGGCTCGAGCGTCGCCACGTTGCGGAGCACGTCGGCGTAGTTGCGGTGCTCACGGAGCGGACCCGACTGCGCCTCGACCCGCTCGAGCTCGGCGAGCAGGTGGCGCTCGGCGGCGTCGGAGAGGAGCGCCGGGTCGACGCTCGCGGCCCCGGCGGCGCCCGCCTTCTCCTGGATGTTGGCCACGCGCTTGAACGCCACCGCGAGCGGGACGAAGTCGGGGCGCGCCTTCACGCCGGCGAGCGCCTCGAGGCGCTTCCTCGCGTCGACCACGTCGTCGAAGCCCGCCGCGAGCACCGCCTCGACGAGGTCGGGATCGAAGCCCTCGCCCCATGCGGCGCGGAGGCGGCCCTTCAGGAAGTCGAGCACCAGGCCGGCCACCACTGCGCGGTCGGCCGCGAGCTTCACGCCCTGGAGCGCGTCCAGCGCCGCCTCGACGGCCGCGGCGAGCGAGAGGTGCCAGCCGCGGTCCTGCACGATGCGGAGGATGCCGATCGCCGCGCGGCGCAGGCCGAACGGATCGGCGGCGCCGGTCGCCTTCTCCCCCACGCCGATGATGCCGACCAGGGCATGGAGCCGGTCTGCGACGCCGACCAGCGCGCCGAGGTCGCCCCGCGGCATCTCGTTCGAGGCCCCCACCGGCTTGTAGTGATCGGCGATCGCGTCGGCGAGCTCGGGCCGCATCCCCTCGAGCCGGGCGTAGTGGCCGCCCATGATCCCCTGCAGCTCCGGGAACTCCCCGACCA
>Ga0209683_10000917_pt1 | contig 11357 bp, 12 predicted proteins | sample DOMMetBare2Fresh_FD_187474 | JGI IMG/M metagenome (GOLD analysis project Ga0209683, IMG submission 187474) | Wetland sediment microbial communities from St. Louis River estuary, USA, under dissolved organic matter induced mercury methylation -... | ecosystem: Environmental > Aquatic >... | reverse complement strand
TATTACGGAGTTCAAGCGATATTCCTAGACCACATTCACTTCTTCGCTCGGAGTGTTCAGAATCAGACAAACGAAATATCAACTCTGCTGATGCAGTTAAAACAATTAGCCGTGACTCTGGGAGTGCCAATAATGGCTATCTCTCACACCTCACGAAAAGACAAAGAGAATCGTATCCCTACTATCAATGACCTCAAGGGATCTAGCTCAATCGGACAGGACGCAGACCAAGTGCTAATGCTTTGGCGCAACCTCAACCCGATAGACGAGCCAGATAAAATGGACGACATGGATAGAATGGATTACGCTCACAAGCAATCAGAAATGATAGTAAGAATCCATAAGGATAGAACCGGGCCGGGGTTCGGTGACTTCGATCTAAAATATGATCTTCCTTCCGGGAAGATTACAGAGAGGATAGTATAATGTCAAAAAACAAACATGAGATACATAAGTATCTAGTAACGCTAGACACTACCACTACCAACGGATTCTCCGTTAACTCATTCTACGGGTGGCTAGAGATGTGTATCAGCGCTTGGGTATCAAGCAAGTCACAATCACATGTCACTATAGAGGAGGTCAAAGATGTCAAAAAATGAATTAAAAAAAGAATTACAGGAGGCTATCAGTGGAGTTGAAAAAAAGTTCGGCAAAGGTTCCATTATGTCCTACGGCTCCGGAACTAACATGGAGGTTACATTTCTCGGATCTGGTAGTTTGTCCCTCGATGCCGCGATCGGAGGAGGTTTTCCTAGAGGGCGTATTGTGGAAATATATGGACCGCAAAGCTCGGCTAAAACAACCCTTGCTTATCATGCGATGGCCGAGGCCCAGAAGCTTGGGGAAGGTGTGCTACTGGTTGACGCAGAACAAAGCTTCGATCCTAGTTACGCAGCCAGATGTGGGCTCGACACTGATAATATGCTCATTTCCCAACCCGATTCCGGAGAGCAGGCTCTTCAGATCGTTGAGGACATACTTAAATCGGGAAAGGTTGGAGTCATTGTTATCGACTCAGTTGCCGCTCTTACTCCAAGAGCCGAACTAGAGGGAGCGATGGGCGATAGCCACATGGGGCTACTAGCTAGACTCATGGGCCAAGCCACTCGCAAACTGCTAGGCACAATTCACAAAACTAACACAGTGGTTATATTCATTAATCAAACCCGAATGAACATCGGAGGTTATGGAAGCCCTATAGTTACCCCGGGAGGCATGGCGCTTAAATTCGCTGCTTCTGTCAGAGTGGAACTACGAGCGAAGAAGATTGACGAAGGCACAAACGGTATCAGAGTATACTGTAAGGTCGTCAAGAATAAGGTAGCCCCACCGTTCAAGACCGCAGAGTTTGATGTTATGTATAACGAGGGTATCTCTAAGGAGGGTGAACTTCTTGATCTGGCATTAGCCAAAGGTATTCTCAAAATGTCCGGAGCGTGGATCCGCTACGGGGACGACTCAGTAGCTCAAGGTAAAGAGGCTGCTAAGAAGTGGCTCAAAGATCCAGAAGTAGCAAATAATATAAGGAAACAGATTAATGAAAAAATCTAAAGCTGACCAAGACCAAGAAAAAGTAAACGCATGGGTAGAGGTAAAGAATGCCTCTGACGCCATGATGGAACACACCTACGCTATGGGACGAATCGCTTACGCACAGGAAGTCCCTTACTGGCTACAGAGCTGGCCTAAAGTATTCGTAAAGGCCTTCACTGGCCTAGGTATCACAGTCTTAATACATGAGGATCTAGACACAGATGTGCCTGACAAGTCACGATTGGTAGTCAAAAAATGGGGCAAAGTTATCTACGATATGAAGTATGTTATCGAAGACTTTATGCCTCCGGTCGAGATGCCAAAACCTCGTAAAAAGAGGGTAAAAAAGGTATAATAGTTATAGTCTTAACTAACCGAAACATTGTTTAACAGGAAGGATCAAGACGAAGATCAAACTAAAGTGGTTCATCTTACTCGTTATTCCGTTACTATTCGCCACGATAGCCTACTCTGAAGCTGAAGCCCCCAGTCAAAAACAAACACTAATAGCACCTCAAAAATTAGAGCCAATCACAATGCCTCCGAAAATAGAAATGCTCCCTGCACCTAATCAGTCACTGGCCTTCTGGCTATCTGAATTGCGGGACTGCGAGTCAGGTTCTACATATACTCGGAATACAGGCAACGGATTCTATGGCGCATATCAGTTCATGATAAGCACATGGGATAGAATAGCAGTTAGAGCCGATGTGAATCGACCAGATCTAGTGGGAGTAAGACCCGACCTAGCGTCACCAAGTGACCAAGATTACATGATTGTGAAAAATACAATCGTATCAAAAGGCGGACTCTCGACTCAGAATCCCGGTTGTTACGCAAGTAAAGGTTTGTCTAACAAGCCACCGGTGAACTAATGGAACTATTCTTACTGTGGTTCTTCGCTATCTTAGCCACTATACTAGGGTATAAGAACGGAGAACTTAGAGAGCTCGTAAAACAACTGAAGAAAAAAAGAAAATAGCTGGTGCTGTAAAAAGTTAAACGGCCCGTTCAGCGAGGCCAGCGCTCAATTCTGTTACCCTCGGAGATGTTCTATGTCTCCGGGGGACTTTAATCTCAGATCGTCTAGTGGTAGGACGGGTGGTTTTGGTCCACCTAACGGAGGTTCGAGCCCTTCTCTGAGAGCCAAAAAGAGAGTATAATTATATATAGACAAACGCACCTATCATCGGGGGGTGATATGAATGGCGAGCAAGAAACACCAGAAGCTAATCGCGGAGGGGGGATCTGACCGGCATCATTTCTACTGGCCTAAGAAGCTCTACGGGGGGAAGAATCCCATCATGGAGCTCCCCTACGGACTCCACCACGGATACCATGGTCACTTCATGGCCCGGTGCAAGCAGTGGGAGAGGCGGCTTTGCCGCAACGCCACTTGCCACTACGCCGAGATGTGCTGTTACCACGGTCAGGAAGTTGACTGGGGAAGGAGGGTTCAGTATGGAACATCCATGTAAGTTGTGCCTCGAGCACGACCCAACTCGATACCACCAGTGCGACCACGCATGCTACAACTATCGTCTGTTCGTAGCGTCCGTGACCGGCGAATCCGTTCGCCGAGTTGCACAAGAGAGTGCCGATGTGATTCGGCACAACCAATCGGAACTTGAGCCCGAGTGACCCTCGGGTTTGAGGAGGGGAGTGGCCGGTGATCCCGGCCCTCCCCAACCACTATTGAGTAAATAAAAGGAAGGGGGACCGATGTCCGAAGAACAAAGAACTAAATGTGAGGTCTATTCGCGTGTAGTCGGCTACATTCGACCAGTAAAGAACTGGAACGAAGGGAAACAAGCTGAATATAACGACCGGGTAGTCTTCAAGGACACCAATGAAGTCGCAGTATAGGCCCTGCGTAGTAGATCATTGTGGCCAATTATTCACAGATAAACATCATATCAAACAAAGAAGCGAAGGCGGGTCAGACCGGGAAGCCAACATCGCTGGTCTTTGCCGTAGGCATCACAACTGGGTCCACGAAAATATCACCAGAAGTAACGAGCTCGGTCTCATTCTTTTCTCTTGGGAAGAAGAACACAAAAAGCCGATCAAATCCGTCAGGATAAGACCGGTGAGGGAGAAGCCGAAGAGGTTCAAATCCACTAAGGTAACTAACAAATTAGAAGAGATTCTCTCAAAATAAAAGACCGGTTCATAACGCCGGTCTTTTTGGAGGGTATGTATATATTATACACCATGCTGTCAAATATTAGAACTCCTCTATCTCAATCTGAACTCCGTCCTTCTCTCCATGTATGAATATATGATTCAGAGAAGCGATCTCTTTGCCCGTGTCATTTACAATACACCCAGAGGCTACCATGCCGTCTAGGATAAACTTCTGAGCCGCCATCATGTTATCTGGATCTCTTCTGATATTTCGATAGAACCAAGTGAAGGTTATTGAAACCGGCTTAGTGAACTTTGGGAACTTAGCCGTTGCTACCTGAAATAATTCAGTGTTTTCTTTTTTCATTTTTGAGTAAACTGCGTAATGAGTTTTACTTGCCGCTACTATATTGTTCATTCCGGGGAACTTACCCTCTACATAAACTGCTGCGCATTGATCAAGGCCGTCCATCTTTTACACCTCCCAATCTTAATAATATAACTCTTTATAGTTAGAGCTCACTGTATGGCCTCAGTGAGCTCTTGTAATTTACACGACTATTCAGTCGTATTAGCGCGCTAATTTCGCATGAATCTTAGCGGCTAGTGTCTTAACTAACCCGTAGACTCCAAGGCCTACACCAAAGGTAGCAATTACGCTCTCAGCGAGAATGGTTGCGTTTGAAACTGTCAACCCTCCGCCAAAGTAAGCTGGCAATAATATTGCTATGGTCGCCAGTCCTAAGACAACGACCGTAGCGTTGCCCGAGTTAACTGGAACCTTTGGTAATCGTTTGAGCACCTCAGTGATGGCTGAGATGACAGGTCCCGCTGTTAGGATAAATGCTACAATTTGTGTTGTATCCATTACTTCCCTCCAATTAATTTACTAATAATCTGAAACAACTCTTTTAACTTCAGCCAGATACCGATAAGGTCTAACTGAGTCCCCGGTGTAAGAACTACTGGCTTGTTGCCTTCTTGAGCAGGTAGATCTACTGGTGGGACATAAGGCTTCTCTTCTTTAGGTGGCAGAATTACTGTAGGAGGAGTCTTAGGGGTTTCTACTACGACTGGTGGTGTTGGGATAGGCGCTGGAGTAACTACTACTGGAGGAGCTACATTGACCACTGGCTTACCATTGATACACCAATCTTTATTTACATCGCCCGGACAAGCTGTAGCGTTGAGCTCTCTGTGGAATTTGAGTGAAGCTGCGCTCTTGATCCCGGGGAATCTTCCGTCTGCTAGGAATTCTCTGAACAAAACATTGACTGCTTTGTATTGAGCATCGCTCGGCGTATTGCCGAACCTAAAGTCACCGATGAGGTTAACACCGATACAAGTATCATTCATGCCTCCAACATTGGCTCTCCATGTGCCAAGATCTCCGACATAATGAATAACGCCATCTCGAGTGATGACGAAGTGATAACCAATACCACTCCAACCTTGTGCTAGGTGGATCTGAGCTAGATCCTCCGGAGTTGCATTGTTCCCAGTGACTGAGTGATGGACAACGAAGTATTTCCACCGAGACAAATTCTCGTCCACTTGATACCAGTAGAAAGAGTCTCCACTGATGCTCATGCGGTCGTCTACTAGACGCGCTTCGTTTTGTCTTCCGTTCTCTAGGTAGAAGACGATACCTTGCGGTTCTCGGGCCATTCTTACCTCCTTATGTTAATTAAATTATGCTCTTATATTGGGAATAAATCAATACTTTTATTGAGGAGTTATCCCACCATTTGTGGAGTCTCCGTAGGCCCCTTCTGCTGATCTGACAACCGTAAAAGGTTCGGTATGATTATGGACTACTTCGTCACCCTGAACAGGATTAACATAGTAAGTAGCGGTAATATCTAAAGTGTATTCTGACGGAGGTAGTGTTCTTGGAATAGATATTTCTCTGTGAACATGGCCACAACCCTTCTCAAGAACTGTAGATGTGTCGGTTGACTGGAATATCAAGCCACTCTTTGTATCTATGAATTTCTTATCTACTACGGCCTGAAGGTCAGTGAACTTACAATAGTTGTAATCGTAGGAGATAGCGCCGCCTTGAGGTGCTACATTGATTCCATCAACTAACTTGAATGGCGTAGGCTCTTGTTTGATTAGAGGACGACTTGGATATACTGACCAGAATATATATAGACCAATAGAAAAAGCTACACAAAACCCTGCAGCCCACACTATAGCTAGATTTAATTTGTGCTTTCTCATTTTATTCCCCAGATAAATTTAATTGCGAATATAAGAAATAGGGTGATTATAGCGATACAGAACCACTTCACTGCTTCTTCTGACCACTTGAGGGCGTATTCCTTTTTAATACACTCCTTGAGGGTCTCTATCTGTTTGTCTGTGTAACCGTTCGAGTGAAGTTTATCAATCTCTCTCTCAAGGTCTGTTTTTTGTGCTGTCATTTATTTCCCTCTATATATATTATACCATTAATTCAATAACTCTAGGAGCATCTTCTTGCGTTTTATCTTCGCTTCTGCGTCTGGTCTGTAACCACGATTAGGCTTGATCCCCTTCTCGGGATCACCCTTACGCTCTTTGGCTATCTCATCTTTGTAATACTGATCGAACAACGCCAGAATCTGCTCATCAGTTGCGCCACGCTCCTTCATCTTATTAATAACAGTTTGAGATTCTTCCATTTTATCTGTTTTGTCCAGAAGATTATAAACAGATCCCGGCTCAATATCCTTAGCATTACCATAGGTAGTAGTAGCTAGACCGGTGGCATCAGTCAAGGCTGTGACCCAATAAGGTGCGGCGTTCTTGTCTTTACCTGCCTTCATAGCGTTATCTATAGGGAATGGCATGATCGAGTTTAGGAGTTCTCCTGACTTCCAAGACTCACCCTCTCCGCTAGGAAGTAGTGTAGGTTTGTCCCCCTCAAAGTTCTTACCACTCCACCAGAAGTTCTTAGCGATAGCAGCGCCCGGAGATAGTTTATTCTCAAGGAATTTGTTCACAGTGTCACCAACTGTCTGAGCTCCGTATGTATCATCGTTTAGAGTCGTTACAAGGCCCGTAGTGGAGCTTTTGACCCTACCTATGCCCCAATTACCCTCTGCGTCTTGGCTAGGCATCACGGTCCTTGCTAGAAGCACAGCGATAGATCCCATACCTGCGGTCATATCTACTCTAGTATTACCGATTTTGATCTTACCGAAGTCAGCGCTTCTTGGATCCCAATCTACTGAATCTGGGTTGATTAGTGAGGCAGCACCAAGAACGGCAGCTATACTACCGGTGATCTTTAGAGTATTTTTAGCGGCTATAGATTTAGCGAAGTCTACATTACTCATTTCCATTCCGGCAGCTCTCTTTAGAAGTTGAGGTGAGTGGATTATATCTTTGAGTGTAGATACATTAGCTGCTAGGTTACGAGGGGAGAAGAATAGTAGGTTGAATCCGTCAGCCCATGTTTCTGCTAGTCCAAGATTACCACGGCCGGTGAGAGCGTTTGCCATTCCGCCAAGTCTCTTGAGGGCTTCTTTATCTTCCATAATAGGCTTGCCTGTTTTCTCAGCATTCTTAGAGGCTTCCTCTAGGAACTTCTCGAATCCGTTTATACGAAGTCTCTTCTGTAGGCCAGTGAAGGCTACTTCAGATGCCTCGAATGCTTTGCCAGCCCAGCCCGGTAGTTTCTCTGGTAGAGATGATGGGAATGCTTCTTCAGTTACACTTACGGCTAGTCCTGCTTTTTTATAGGTTCCGTCAAGATAGCCGGGCCGTGATACGATCCAAGCGTCTAGAGCATCTCCGGCTCTCTTACCACCCATTGTGTGCCACATGTCAGCCCAAGACTGACCGACTGCGTTGGCCCATGCCTTTGGTTGGACTACCAGTGATTTTAGTCCGGGACGGAATATACCTGAGTTATCCAACGAGGCCTTCATAGATTTCATGAATGCTAGAGAATCTCTTACTAAGTTGCTTTCCCAAGTTTGATTTAGGAATTTATCTTTCCAGTCAGTCTTCTGCCAGAACTCTTTCTCTCCCATGTTAGTTCCGAATGCTGGATCCTGAAGTGTCTTTATATAGTTATTCATCTCTACCTGAGCCAAGCCATATTCCATGCGCTGTGCTTCTGCTGCTTCGGATATATCTTTGGAGTCTACGGCGTCTAGAGCTGTCTTACGCTCTCTAGCTATGGCTGATAGATCTACTACCTTCTGAGCCTCATCGTCAGTTAGGGGAACATCTTTCAAATATTTACTTGTAGATTCTGCTCTAGATTTCATAACTCTCTTGATAGCAGCTAGAGGGTCGGTTGGATCTATCTCAGCCATCATGCGCAATTCCTGAGCATGGACCGAGCTCTCTGAGATGATCTTTGAACTAGCTAGTTCTTTAGCAAGAACACCATCACCGGTTTCCATAATATAACGGCTCATAGCGTCTATAAGCGAAGCTCCGCGTAATCCTTCTGGGAGTGACTCTTCTCCGTTCATCATTCTCTTAGCCATATCAAGATCGTTAGCGATAAGGTTGTCAGCAATTATTTGTTGATCTTTAACCTTGATTTTTTCATACTCAGCAGTCCCCCCGAATACTTCGCCTAGTCTCCTCTCAATGTCAGATCCTAGCTTAGAGAAACCTTTCTGGACTCCAGTAGCTATATCATTAGCAGTAGTGACTCCGGCTCCGTTGATATTCATTCCAGCGGCCTTGGCCTGATCTGCTACCTCTTTAGGGATAGAGTCGTTCTTATATAGATCACCAAGTAAGCTTCGTAGTAACGGATTACCGTCTACAGCGTTACTTAGCACCTTCGCATCTAACGATTTACTGGTAGCATCAAATAGGGCGTCAATAGCCTTGCCGGTGTTCTTGCCCTTGATATTATCTATTACCTTTGGAGCGATATTACCAGCGACTAATCCCATAGCAGCATTTCCGGCATTGAATTTAACCTTGCCGTTCTCGTCAGTCTCAATACCACCAGCTAGACCAAAAGCGTTTAGATTCTGTAGTCTAGCAGCGGTAGCCTTTTGAGTTCCGGCAGTTCTAGAGGGCTTACCAAGATACCACTTCTCAAACTCGTCTAAGAAGTTCTGTGTGTATCCGTCACCAATAGCATAGTTATCAGAGAACTCCTGAGCTATTTCATCAAGAGCACTCTTAGTCCCGGTTCTACCGAATTGTGTAGGCTCTTTTTGCTGTTCAAGTTCTCTGGCTAGTTTCTTGACCCTAGAATCTTTACTCCACAGATCATAGAAAGGAGATTCCTTCCAAGCACCCATGGCCACTTTATCCATATCCTGATTGTTCTTAGTGATTCCCATAGCAGTATCTTTGAGTTTCTGGATGAATTTCTGATGACCGTCAGGATCAAGTGCTGCGGATTTAGCTAGAGCATCAGCGGTGGTCTCATCACTAAGAAGCCTAGCGAGATCATCTACGGTGTTTACCTCTCCGGCATTAAAAGCGTCTTCAAACATATTGTCTACGAATCCACGGACTCCCTCAGCCTCCGTCTTATTGGCTAGGTTAGTGAGATCTCCCTCAGAAGGTTTGACTGCTTCCATGTCTACATTCTTGAGTTTGCCCTGCTTGAGTTGAGTCTCATATATATCAGCTACCCTAGCGTTGCTAGCCTTGTCGAGTCCAGAAGTGTCTACTCCTGCGGCTTCAAGAGCCTTGATGTGAGTAGTCTTTTGTAGGTCAGCGGCAGCTCCGGCAGTCTCTCCGAGATACTGGTCAACATATTTAGCACGGACTTCGTTCTTAGCATTCTTGATGAAGGTAGCGCGGGCCTTGCCTTGATAAGATAGAGCGTCAGAATTGATCTTATTGATGTCCATGGCGGCTTCTTTGTTCTTCCACATCCACTGGTCAAGATCAGCTAGCTTAGATTTACTGTTACCAATCTCGGTAGCTAGAAGGTCTTTGTTTCCAGTAGTAGGAACGATAGTTTGAGGGTTCAGAACCTCCGGCATTTTGTTGCTATTCTCTAGAGCAATCTCAGTTCTGGTAGCAAAGCTAGGAGCAGGTAGAGCTCTATCTACGAGCTGTCCTTTAGCGTCCCCTGCTAGTTGAGTAAATCTATCAGCGCCTGACTGTAACCCAAGCAGGCTATTATCTTGAGCTCCCATAATCTTCTCAAGTGCGCCGTCTATCTCGTTTGGCTTGAGTCCAAGACCGGTTAAGATATTTCTAGCATTACTAACCTGCTTGTCGTTCTCTGATAAGAACTTCATTGCGTTAGAGTTCCTCTGATTGACTTGGAACTTCAGAACATCATTAACAGCGTTAGCATTCTCTTTTATAACGGTGTTACCTGATTCAGCAGCTTTAGCCCAGTTCTTAGCTCCACCCCGTAGCATTCTTGAAGTGTTTAGAATGTCTCCTGCTAGAGGGAATGCAGCACCAGCGGCAAGATCCATAGGAGCGCTCTGTTCTAGTGATTGAGCGTGCTCTGGAGCCATAAGGTTAGATACCTGTGTCTCAGCCATGTTAGCTAGGCCACCGATACTAGCTCTAGTTCCGAGGGATACTACTCCCCTAGTGATATTCCCGGCGTTCTTGATACCATTCAGATTGGTCATGAATTCACTAGCGGCTTGTGGCGCACCAGTTGTTCCTAGAACCTTAGCGATAGTAGCATACTTGAGTAACTCACCAGCAATCATACCGGCAGTGTTACCGATTGCAGCAGGTAGGGCCTTAGAACCAACAGCTGTTTCAAGCTCCTTGGCATCGTTAGTATACATCTTTACCTGTTCGGCTATGTCTTGGTAGGCGCGCTCTTCGTCTGTAAGCTTCTTACCCTTGTTAGCTTCAATCATAGCAATACGAGCGTCTTCTTGGGCTTTCCAGTTATTATAAACCTTCTCCTCTTCTGGACTATCAAATCCAGTAGTAGGATCATTTTTAGTAGGTTGCTCGATAGGCATATATTTGAAGACTTGTTTCTTCTGCTCTTCGTCCATGTTCTTGAATGCTTCAACTGCCTTATTGTCTTTCCAGATAGTCTCGAAGTTTTTTACATCATTAACGCCGGCAAGCTCGTCCTGAGCTACCTTGTAGTTAGTCTCAAGATCGTCCATAGGTTTGGCTAGATTATGAGTTTCCTTCTTCTTAGCCTTGAAGTCCTTTTCATACTGTTGAGCGTATCTAAGAGTCTCTTCTGGAGTGTGAGTCTTAGCGTATTCGTCCATGTCCTTTTTGACCTGTTGTAGCTCCTCTGGACTCTTTACACCACTACCGGCCCAGTCTACTACTGTGTGAGCAGTGTCTTTCATCCAGTCAGCAGCGCCCAATATTAAAGAACCCACGCCTGATTTGGCGCTCTCAATAGGGTCTATATAGGTAGCATCTACATTTTTAGGACGAAGATTAACATATTTAGGCTCCTCTGGAGCTCTAGCTACATTTGTAGCACCTTGAGCTTCTGGAGTGAATCCAGTGCTGCTAAAATCAGGGACAACTGCCGCGGCCTCTAGGCGTTGGACCTCTCCCTGTTTCTTCTTCTCTTCTTCAGTGAGATCTGATGTAAGCCAAGAGAGAAAACTCATTTAGTTCCCCCACATATTTCCGGTTATGAGACCGTTGATAGCTCCTGTGGCTTTCTTCTTGTTTTTCTCCTCTTCACTCATAGGTGTAAAATCATACCAGTTTTGAGCTGATCCACTAAAGTTAGCTGGTCTTCCAAGTAGCATGCTTATCTT
>Ga0209683_10000912_pt1 | contig 11378 bp, 8 predicted proteins | sample DOMMetBare2Fresh_FD_187474 | JGI IMG/M metagenome (GOLD analysis project Ga0209683, IMG submission 187474) | Wetland sediment microbial communities from St. Louis River estuary, USA, under dissolved organic matter induced mercury methylation -... | ecosystem: Environmental > Aquatic > Freshwater... | reverse complement strand
TGGGGAAAGCGCAGCAGGCGGAGGGGAGCCGATTCCGGGTGCGGGGCCGGCGGACGACGGCGTATCCCGGGGACGAACTCCGGTGTGAGACCTCCCTACATTCCGGAGGTCCTTGACCGCGGTCAGTCAGGACTTGCGCCGCTCGACGGAGTGCAGCGGCACTGCCCTGATACCCCGTCACGGATCCACGCCCAACTCTAGACGGGCGCGCCGTGCAGGGCCTTCGATGCCCCAGAGAATGCCGAGGGAACGCGCAATGTTTGCGTGATCGAACCCTGCGGGGAGTCGCGACCCATGACTCGCCGGGAGCGGGCGCGCCTCGAGCCGGACTGGACACCCTACCCGTAGATGGGGGAAACCACCCGCCCACCTGAGATTCCGGGTCACTTCACCCAGACTTGGCAAGATTTGCGCGATGCTCGGGGCTTGCGCGAATAACGCGCCGATTCCTGGGGGGCGGGCGCAGCGTAATCCAGTGCGCGCGGAATAGGGGCTGCGTCAAAAGCCCCAATCCAAGGGGGGTTTCGCACCCGGCTGGCGTCCGGCGCGCCGGTGGTCCAGTCCTTGCGATGGTGGCGGTTCCCGGTCCCCTGCAATGAGAGCCCTCGTCACGATCTGGCATCGACTGGACCGGAGCCTCAGGGCCCGGATCATCCTGCCGACCGCCATCCTCTTCGCCGTCACGCTCGCGGCGATGGTGGCCGCCGCGGTCCAGCTCTACGGGGCCGACATGGAAGGCGCCCAGCACGAGCGGGCCGAGCTCTTCGCCTCCAACGTGGCGGCCGGGCTCACGAACGCCATGCTCCTCGGCCAGCCCGGCCAGGTGCCGCAGCTCCTCGACGTGGTGGTTGCCCACCGCTCCGACGTCGAGTCCATCAGCCTCATCCACCCCGATGGCCGGGTGGTCTACTCCACCGACCGGGCGATCATCGGAAGCACGCCGTGGGTGTCGGTCGGCCGCTTCGAGCGCCCGGCGGTGGTGGAGTCGCCCAGCGGCAGCCGGAGCGCCTACGCCGTGGTGCACCCCATTCCCAACGGCGAGTCCTGCGCCGGATGCCACGGCCGCGAATCGCGCGTCAATGGCTGGCTCGACCTGCGCCTGACGCGAGCCCCGGTGATCGCGGCCAAGCTGCGGCTCGCGAAGACGCTCGGCGTCTCGGCGGCGGCGGCGCTCGTGTGCCTCATCCTGATCGCCTGGTGGCTGGTCGGCCGCGAGGGCGTGCAGCCGCTGCAGCGGCTCGTCGCCGCCATGAGGCGGGCGGAGTCCGGCGACCTGGGGGTCCGCGCCGACGAGGGGCGGGGCGACGAGCTCGGCGTCGCGGCCCGCGGCTTCGACGCCACGCTGGCGGCCCTGCGCCTCAGCCAGGCGGAGCTGGAGGCCTTCTACGAGGAGCGCATGCTCCGCGCCGATCGCTTCGCCGCGGTCGGCGAGATGGCGACCGGCCTCGCCCACGAGATCAAGAACCCGCTCGCCGGGCTCTCGGGGGCGCTGGAGCTGCTCGCCGAGGACGTCGCCGCGGACGCGGCTCAGTCCGAGCTGGTGAGCGACATGCGTCACCAGGTGACCCGGCTCACGCACACCATGGAGAGCCTGCTCAGCTTCGCCCGCCCGCCCAAGGCGCGCCTGCGCGACACCGACGTGAACGCCAGCGTCGAACGGGTGCTGTTCCTCGTCCGCCAGCAGGCGCGCGGTGGCGCCGTGGAGGTGCGGGCGGCGCTCGCGCCGGCCCTGCCTCCGGTGCTCGCCGATCCCAGCCAGCTCGAGCAGGTGTTCCTCAACGTGTGCCTCAACGCCTGCCAGGCCATGAACGGCAACGGCGGCACGCTCACCGTCCGGTCGCTCGCCGTGGACGGGCGGGTCACCGTGGAGGTCGAGGACAGCGGCCCCGGAATCCCGGAGCCGCTCCGCCAGCACGTCTTCAAGCCGTTCTTCACCACCAAGCGCCAGGGGAACGGGCTCGGGCTCGCCATCTCCGCCCGCATCGTCGCCGAGCACGGCGGCCACATCGGCTACCGGTGTCCGGAGGGAGGCGGCACGGTCTTCAGCGTCACGCTGCAGCCGGCACGCCCCGGAGCCGAACGGGCCGCCGCCGAGCACGCCGCATGACCACGGCCCCCGCTCGCATCCTGGTCGTGGACGACGAGAAGCTCATCCGCTGGTCGGTGGGCGAGCGGCTGCAGCGGGACGGCTACGAGGTCATCGCCGCCGAGTCGGGTGAGCAGGCGCTGGAGATGCTCTCGGCCGACGCGCCCGACCTCATGCTGCTCGACGTGCGCCTCCCGGGCCTGGACGGGCTCGCCACGCTGCAGCGGGCGCTCGCGATCCACCCCGACGTGACGGTGCTCATGATGTCGGCCCACAGCACCGTGGACATCGCCGTCGAGGCGATGAAGCACGGCGCCATCGACTTCCTCGTGAAGCCGTTCCCCTTCCAGTCGCTCGACGCGGCGGTGCAGCGGGCCCTCTCCACCGCCCGTACCCGGCGGCAGATCGCGGCGCTCACCGCGGAGCGCAAGGGCGGGGTGGAGGCGCTCGGCGCGGTGGTGGGGAAGTCGGCGGCCATCGAGCAGGTTCGCAACGTGGCCGCGCGCCTGGCGGCCAGCGACGCCACCACCGTGCTCATCGAGGGCGAGAGCGGATCCGGCAAGGAAGTGGTGGCCCGCGCCATCCACTTCGGGAGCGCGCGCGCGGATCGCCCCTTCCTGCAGGTGAACTGCGCGGCGCTGCCCGAGCACCTGCTCGAGAGCGAGCTGTTCGGCCACGAGCGTGGCGCCTTCACCGACGCCCACACCCAGAAGCGGGGCCTGTTCGAGAGCGCCGACGGGGGCTCGGTCCTGCTCGACGAGATCGGCGACCTGCCCGCCGGAGGGCAGGCGAAGCTGCTGCGGCTGCTCGAGAACAAGACCTTCCGCCGGGTGGGCGGCGTCACCGAGCTGCGGGCCGACGTCCGCGTGATAGCAGCCACCAACGCCGACCTGGAGGAGCGCGTTTCGGACGGGCGCTTCCGCGCCGACCTCTTCTTCCGCCTCAACGTGGTCCGCATCCGCATCCCGCCGCTCCGGGAGCACCCCGAGGACATCGCGCTGCTCGCCGCGCACTTCATCGCCCGGTTCAACCAGGAGATGAAGCGCTCGATGCGCGGCGTGAGCTCCACCGCCATGGACCTGCTCCAGTCCCACCACTGGCCCGGCAACGTCCGCGAGCTCCGCAACGTGGTGGAGCGCGCCTTCATCCTGCACGCCAGCGCCGAAGACCTGCGGCCCGAGCACTTGCCGTCCGAGCTGCAGAGCGATGCGCCGAGGAAGGCGGAGAAGCCCGCCCCGGCGGTGCCGCCGGAGGGACTCGTACTCGACGACGTGGAGCGCAAGCTCATCCGCGACGCCCTGGAGCGGTCGAGCGGAAACCAGTCCCGGGCGGCGCGCCTGCTCGGCATCAGCCGCGACACGCTGCGCTACCGCCTGAAGAAGCACGGGATCGGGTAGGGGGCCCGGCTAGGCGCCGGCGCTGCCGGCCTCGACCGGCGCGCAGGCCGGCCAGGCGATCCGCTCGGCCAGCGGGTGCAGCGCGTGCCGCAGCTTCTCCTTGGCGCGGATCTCGAGCTGCCGGGCGCGCTCCCGCGAGAAGCCGAAGTGCTCGCCGAGATCCTTCAACGTCATGGGAGGGTCGAGCATGATGCGGTGCTCGATGATGAAGCGCTCGCGCGCGTCGAGCCGGGCGAGGGCCTCGCCAACCTGCCCAGCGACCAGCCGGCGCTCCTCGGCCGAGGAGACCTCCTCGTCCTGCCGCGCCCAGCCCGAGGCCACGAAGTCCACGTGGAGCGCGCCGCCGTCGCCCACCGGCACGTCGAGGGAGAGGTCGCGCCCCTCCAGGCGTTGCTGCATCTCCTCCACCTCGGCGGGCGCGACCCGCAGCTTCCTCGCCACCTTCGAGGAGTCGTTGCCGTCGGAGTCCGCGCCGTAGGCGCTGCTCGACCGATCGAGCTCGCGTCGGGTCCGCGCCAGGGAGAAGAAGAGCTTGCGCTGCGCCTGGGTGGTTCCGACCTTCACGAGCGACCAGGAGCGCAGGACGTAGTTCTGGATGTACGCCCGGATCCACCACACCGCGTAGGAGATGAGCCGGATGCCGAGGTCCGGATCGAACTTCTGCACCGACTTCATGAGGCCGATGTTCCCCTCCTGGACGAGGTCCGCCATGCGCAGCCCGTAGGAGCGGTACCCGTAGGCCACCTTGACGACGAAGCGCAGGTTCGCCGTCACCAGGGCGTGGGCGGCCCGCGTATCGGCGCGATCTCGGTAGACCCGGGCGAGGCGCTGCTCCTCCTCGGCCGAGAGGAGCGGGAACTTGTTGATCTCGGCAAGGTAGTGGTCGAGGAAGCTCATGGATCTCCGCTCTCCGTAACAGCAACCCATGTGCCACCGGGTAGGCCGATGAAAGACACGGCGATGCATGTACTTACGCTGTGGTCATTCATCGTATCCGAGCCAGTGGGGCTTACCTTTTTACTGTCAAGTCCCTGGGGCGTCATCCCTGTTGGGGTTTTCGTGCTGCAAGTATTACAGTATCCGACAGGTCAAAAGGGTCAAGCCCCAACCGTCCTCGTCTGGGGAGCTTGCGCGGTGTAGCCCGCTCGCCGATCCTGCAGCGCGGCCCGCTCGCCGGTTCTGCCGGCGGGCGCTCGGGAGGGCGCCGATCCGTGAGCGAGAAGCCAGGCGGGGAGGAAGCCGCGGGGCGAAACGCGGAAGGGGCGGCGGAAGCGCCAGCTCAGGCCGTGCGCGAGCGGCGCGCCAGCTACCTCGGCTTCGTGGCCCACGAGGTCCGCAACCCGCTCTCGACGGCGCTCTGGAGCGCGGAGCTGCTGGCCCGGATGGCGCCGGAGGAGCGTTCGGGCGCCCGCGGCGAGAAGCTCGTGGCCATGTGCCTGCGATCCGTAGGCCGGGTGCGGCGGCTCGTCGAGGACCACTTCCTGGCGGAACGGCTTGACGCCGGCGGGCTCCCGCTGCGGCCCGAGCCGCTCGCCCTCGCCGAGCTCGTGGAGGCCGCGGTGGCGCGCGGGCCCGCCGGCGCCGGCGTGGAAACCGAGCTGGAGGCAGGGCTCGCCGTCCGCGCCGACCGGATGCTGTGCGAGCGGACCCTCGAGTGCCTCTTCGCCGCGGCCGGGGCGAGCGGCGCTCCGGTTCGTGTCCGGGGACGCCGCGAGGGCGCCCGGGCCGCCATCCGCGTGAAGGGCGATCCGCCGCGCCAGGGCGCCCTCGAGGATCCGCAGCGCGGCTCGCCGTCGGACGCCCGGGGCCGCTCCCTCGCGCTCCCGGCGGCGCGCCGGGCCGCGGCGGCGGCCGGGGGAGCCCTGTCGGTCGAGGGGGACGAGTACGCGCTCGTCCTCCCCCTGGACGAGGGGCCGTCCGGGTCGGGTGGGCCGTGATGCCGGCGCGCCAGAAGCCGGACCGGCCGCTCGTCCTGGTGGTGGACGACGACCCGGACATCCTCGAGGCCATCTGCGACGTCCTGGTGGCGGAGGGCTACCGCGTCGCCCGCGCCCGCCAGGGCCAGGAGGCGCTGGAGCGGGTAGGGGAGGAGCGCCCCGGAGCCATCCTGCTCGACCTCATGATGCCGGTGATGGACGGGGTCGCGTTCGCCGAGGCGCTGCGCGCGCGGACGGGCGGCGAGCCCATTCCCATCGTGGTCATCTCGGCAGACGGGAACCCCCAGCGGGCGGTCGCCGTGGGCGCCCAGAGCTTCCTGGCGAAGCCCTTCGACATCGAGGCCCTGCTCGCCCGGGTGGCCGTCGCCACCTCCGCGCCGGGGCGCGCGCCCGCTCCTTGACAGGCCCCCCCCCGCCCGCTAAAAGCTCGCGCTCTCCAACGGCACGTCCTCCCCGGCCTTTCCGACGCGGGGCGGACCAATGCGAGGTGTGAAATGGCGACGGGTCTCTTGGCGAAGAAGGTCGGCATGACCCAGATCTTCGACGCCGGCGGCGACTGCATTCCGGTGACGGTCCTTTCCTGTGGTCCCTGCACGGTGGTGCGGCGGAAGACGGCGGAGAAGGACGGCTACGACGCGGTGGTGCTCGGCTTCGAGCCCGTCGACGAGAAGCACGCCCACCGGCTCTCCAGGGCCGAGGTGGGCGTCTTCAAGAAGGCCGGCACCGGCATCTTTCGCCACCTGCGAGAGGTCCGGGTGAAGGACGCGAAGCTCCTCGGCGACCTGAAGCCCGGCGACGTGCTCACCGTGGACAAGGTGTTCAAGCTCGACCAGCGGGTGGACGTGTCCGGCCTCACCAAGGGGCGCGGCTTCGCCGGCGTCTTCAAGCGCTGGAACATGAAGGGCGCGGCGCGAGACAGCTCGACCGCCCACGAGCACCACCGACACGTCGGCGCCATCGGGCAGCGCAAGACGCCCGGCAAGGTGTGGAAGGGCAAGCACATGCCCGGCCACCTGGGAACGGATCTCCGTACCATCCAGAACCTCACCGTGGCCGGCATCGAGGCGGCGGAGAACCTCCTGCTCGTGAAGGGCGCCGTGCCGGGCCACCCCGACTCGCTCATGTTCGTGGGTACCGCCGTGAAGGGCCAGCCGCGCGCGAAGCAGAAGCAGGAGACCCGCGAGCGCGCCAAGCCGAAGGTCTAGAGCCGCGGCAACGCTGGCTCCCGGTCGCCAACGAGCTCACCGCGAAGCCGGGCCCGCAGCGTGAGTAGCCGCCGCGTCCCCCACACTTCCTCGCGGACAAGAAGCAGCCGGCCCGATGGAGCGCGGCCTCGACAGTTCAGGGCCGCCGCGGGTAGTAGACCCGGAAGGGGTCTACCCGATAGGGGGCCTAGAGGCGCTCTTTCGAAGGGGCGCAGCATGCTCCGGCAAGGTCGGTAGTGGCGGTAGCGCGACCGGCCTTCACCCGAGGTACCGCGAGGCGCCCATGAAACTACGAATGTTAGTGGTCGGCGCGTTGATGGGGCTGTGGGCCGTGGGAGTGTGCGGGGCTGAGCCACCGGAGGTCATATTTGGAGCCTGGAAGCTCAACGTCGCCAAGTCCAAGTACGGCTCGGAGCCCCCGCCGAAGAGCGAAATCGTCAAGAACGTCCCGGCCGAAGGCGGCGGCTTCACGCAGACTGTCGATGGGGTCGAAACCGACGGCAAGACGTATCACTCCGAGTACACCGCTCGGATCGACGGCAAGGAGCATCCGAGGAAGGATGATGTCATCTCGCTGAAGAAGATCGATGACCGCCACGTCGAGTGGGTCGTCAAGAAGGACGGTAGGGTTACAGTGTCGGGTCGAACCTCCTACAGCCGTGACGGGAAGGTGCGAACCATGACGTACACCTTGACGAACAAGCAGGGAAAGAAGGTCTCGATCACCGAAGTGTACGACCGACAGTAGGTACGCGCCTCGGCTCTTCCAGCCGGTCTTGGGCGACGATCACCCTCTATCGGATGCGCGCTGCGGCGTCCCTGGGCCCCGTGGGGCGGCTGCGGATGCGCCTTCGCGGCCCGCCCGAGCGGCCCCGTCGCGCACCCGAACGGCGACCGACCGGCGCGCCCGGAGTGGACCGCGCGCCGGCCGCAACGCGGCCGACCCGCCCCCGCTACGCGGTCGCCGACAGCCCGCGCTTGCGGTCGCGCTCCATCTTGTAGCGGGCATTCGGATCGAGGGACTTCTTGCGGAGCCGGACGCTCTTCGGCGTCACCTCCACCAGCTCGTCCTCGGCGATCCACTCGAGCGACTTCTCCAGCGACATCTCGCGCGGCGGCGTCAGGATGATGTTCTCGTCCCGGCCGGCGGCGCGGATGTTGGTGAGCTTCTTCTCCTTGCAGATGTTGAAGTCGAGGTCGTTCTCGTGGCCGTGCTCGCCGACGATCATCCCGGTGTAGACCGAGTCGCCGGGCCGGACGAAGAGCGCGCCTCGCTCCTGCGCGTAGAAGCAGGCGTAGGCGACCGCGTCGCCCTGGCGGTCGGAGACGATGGCCCCGGACTTCCGCTTCTCGATCCGTCCCTGCCACGGCTCGTAGCCGTCGAACTGCGAGGAGAGGATGCCCTCGCCGCGCGTGAGCGTGAGGAAGTCGGAGCGGAAGCCGATGAGGCCGCGGGCCGGGACGCGGAAGGACAGTCGCGTCCGGCCGGAGCCGACCGGCTGCATGTCCACCATGCGCCCCTTGCGCGGCCCCATGGCGGAGGTGACCGGGCCCACGCCCTCCTCGGGGAGGTCGCACACCAGGAGCTCCATCGGCTCGTGGACCTCGCCGTCGATGGTCTTGAGGACCGGCTCCGGGTTGGAGACGGTGAGCTCGTACCCCTCGCGCCGCATGTTCTCCACGATGACCGCGAGCTGCAGCTCGCCGCGCCCGACCACCTTGAAGGCGTCGGGCGTCTCGGTGTCCTCGACGCGGATGGAGACGTTCTTGTAGGCCTCCCGGTAGAGGCGCTCGCGGAGGTTCCGGCTGGTGACGTACTTGCCCTCGCGCCCTGCGAACGGGCCGTCGTTCACCCGGAACACCATCGACATGGTGGGCTCCTCCACGCTGATGCGCGGGAGCGCCACCGTGTGCTCGGGGTCCGAGATGGTGTCGCCGATCCCGATCTCCTCGGCGCCGGCGATCGAGACGATCTCTCCCGGCCCGGCGTCCTTCACCTCGACCCGCTTCAGGCCGTCGAAGACGTAGAGCCGCACCACCTTGGCCGGTACCACCTTGCCACCCTCGCGCAGCACGGCGATGGCGTCGCCCTCGTGCAGGATCCCCGAGGACACCCGGCCGATGGCGAGTCGCCCCACGTAGTCGTCGTAGTCCAGGTTATCGACCAGCATCTGGAGGTGGTCGAGCTCGCCCTCGGGCGGCGGAGGGATGTGGGTGAGGATGGCGTCGAAGAGGGGCTTCAGGGACTCGGCCTCGAAGGTGCCGGCCACGGTGTAGGCGGCGCGCCCCTCCCGGGAGATGGCGTAGAGGACGGGGAAGTCGATCTGGTGCTCGTTGGCGCCGAGGTCGATGTAGAGGGAGTAGACGAGGTCCAGGACCTCCTTGGGCCGCGCGTCCTGCCGATCCACCTTGTTCACCACCAGCACGCTCGGCAGCCCCAGGGCCAGTGCCTTCGACAGCACGAAGCGGGTCTGGGGCAGGGGACCCTCGGCCGCGTCCACGAGGAGGAGGACGCCGTCCACGAGGCGAAGGGCGCGCTCCACCTCGCCGCCGAAGTCGGCGTGGCCGGGCGTGTCCACGATGTTGATCTTCACGCCCTGCCAGGTGACCGCCGTGTTCTTGGCGAGGATGGTGATGCCCTTCTCGCGCTCCAGGTCGTTCGAGTCCATCACTCGCTCCACCAGCAGCTCGTTGGCGCGGAAGATGCCCGCCTGCCGGAGCATGAAGTCGACGAGCGTGGTCTTGCCATGGTCGACGTGGGCGACGATGGCGACGTTGCGGATCTGCTGGCGGGGAAGCATGGGCCTCGGGGGATGCGATAAACGGCCGGTATTCATAGCCGTCCCGGGCCGCTGGGGCAAAGGGAAAGGGCGGAGAGGCGCCTTTCGGGGTCGGACTCGCTGCCACGCGGAGCGAAGTTGGGAAGGGGGCGCGCCGGTGCTAGCATCGCGGCGCGGGAACCGGTGCATGGCCCACGTCATCCTCTTCGTCGACGACGAGCGGGAGGTCCTCGACCTCCTCGGCGCCACCTTCCCGGCCGCGGCCGGGTACGAGGCGCTCGCCGCCCGCAGCGGCGAGGAGGCGCTCGCGATCCTGGCCGGCAGGGGGGTGGACCTGCTGGTCACCGATCAGCGCATGCCCGGGATGAGCGGGATCGAGCTCGTGGCGCGGGCGCGCGAGCTGCACCCGGAGTTGTGCGCAATCCTGCTCACCGCCTACACCGACCCCAAGGACCTCGTCGACGCCATCAACAAGGGCGAGGTCTACCGTTACCTCACGAAGCCCTGGGAGATGGCGGACCTGCGCCAGACGGTGCTGCGGGCCCTCGAGCAGGTCCATCTCAAGCGAGAGAAGGCCCGTCTCTACGCCGAGCTGGAGCGGCGGCTCGCGGCGCTCTCCGCGGCCGCCGAGATGGCGCGCGAGGTGGGCCTCGTCGGGAGCTACGAGGCGCTGGTCGAGCGCCTGCTGGCCCGGCTGCCGGATCTCGTCCCGTGCGACCTCGCCGCGGCGCTGGTGGCCCCCGCCGGCGCCGCCGCCACGCTCGTCATCGGCCGCCGCGACGGGTCGCCCGAAGCGGCCCTGCTGGCCCTCAAGGACGAGGTGCTGGCCGCCTGGGCCGAGGGCGGCGGGCGGCCCATCGCCGAGGGCGACCTTCGCATCCGCGTCACCGGCACGCATGCGGAGCGGCCGGGCGCGCCGCCCATGCGCTCGCGCCTCATCGTCCCCCTGGAGCTCGAGGGCGAGCCCGCGGGGCTCGTGCTCCTCCAGTCCGCAGCCGACGAGGCCTTCGGCGAGGGCGACGCCCGCGTGCTCGACCTCCTCGCCAACGAGCTCGCCGAGTCCCTCCGCGCCCTGGCGGCCAAGCTCGGCGAGGAGCGGCGCCGGCTCGAGCGGGTGGTGGAGTGCATGGCCGACGGCCTGCTCTTCGCCGAGGCCAAGTCCGAGACGGTGATCGCCAACCCGGCGGCGCGGCGCATGCTGCACGCGCCGGAGGGGCAGTCGCTCTCGGTGCGGTGGCTCAAGGAGACGCTGGGGTTCTACCCCTTCGACCTCGTCCGCGGGCTCGACCCGGCCGCGGGCGGGCCGGCGCTGGTCTCCGAGGAGCTGCGTCTCTTCGAGCGCACCCTGTCCTCGGTGGTCTCCCCGGTGACCGGCGCCGACGGCCGCCTGGCGGGAGTGGCGGTGGCGCTCCGGGACGTCACCGAGCAGAAGCAGCTCGAGGAGCGCAAGGAGGAGTTCGTCCAGGTGGTGAGCCACGAGCTGCGAACGCCGCTCACCTCCATCACCGGCGCTCTGGACCTCGTCCTCGGGGGGCTCGCCGGCGAGCTGGCGCAGAAGCAGCACCGCTACCTCAAGATGGCGCGCGACTCGACCGAGAAGCTCAACGCCATCGTGGACGACCTGCTCGACCTGTCGCGGCTCGCCAAGGGCAAGCTCACCATGGAGGTGGAGGTCACCTACCTCGACGAGCTGGTCCGCGCCGCCGCCGAGCGGTACGCGGGGGCGGTGGCCGAGAAGGGGCTCGACCTCCAGGTCTCGACGCCCACCGACCCGGTGAAGGTCGTCGCCGATCCGGGAAGGATCTCCCAGGTCCTCGCCAACCTCCTCACCAACGCGGTGAAGTTCACGCCGGACCGGGGGCAGATCCGCGTGTCGCTGTTCCGTCCCGCGGCGGTGGAGGGCTGGGCGGGCCTCTCGGTCTGGAACAACGGCGAGGCCATCCCGGCCGACGACCTGGAGCGCATCTTCCAGA
>Ga0209683_10000911_pt1 | contig 11379 bp, 11 predicted proteins | sample DOMMetBare2Fresh_FD_187474 | JGI IMG/M metagenome (GOLD analysis project Ga0209683, IMG submission 187474) | Wetland sediment microbial communities from St. Louis River estuary, USA, under dissolved organic matter induced mercury methylation -... | ecosystem: Environmental > Aquatic >... | reverse complement strand
CTGGTGGGACCGGATCGCGGTCATGTCCGGCGCGCTGGTGCCGGCGGCGGCGCTCGCCTTCTTCCTCGAGTTCCTGGGGGTCGCGCGCCGCCCGGCCCGCCGCGCGCGGAACACCATGCTCGCCGGATCGCTCACCGGCCTGGTGGTCGCGATCACCCCGCTCGTCCAGGTCAAGGTCGCGAAGCTCCTCGTCGCGGCCTACGTCCTCGGCGGCCTCGCCGCGGTCCTCTCGGTGCTCTGGGGGAAGATGCACGCCTCCCAGACGCGCGTCGAGCGGGCCCGGCTCCAGTACCTCTTCATCGGCGCGCTCGTGGCGGTGGTGCTCTCCACCCTCGACATGCTGCCGCGCTTCGGGCTCGCCCATCCGGTGGAGGGGCTCGGCTCGATCACCCTCACCGTCTTCATGTTCTTCCTCTCGCAGACCCTGCAGCGCCACCGCCTGCTCGACCTGCACGAGTTCCTCGGGAAGATCGTCGTCGTCACCGCCCTCGGCCTCGTGCTCGTGGGCATCTACGGCGGGCTCGTGTCGTGGGTGGGCGACCGGCCCGAGCTCTTCTACTTCAACACCGTCGTCGCCTCGTTCGTGATCCTCTCGCTCTTCGAGCCGATGCGGGAGCGCATCGAGGAGTGGGTGGTGGCGACGCTGTTCCGCGAGCGCTACGAGCTGGTGCGGCGGCTCGAGACCATCCGCCGGCGGGTCTCGAACATCATCGATCCGTCCGCCCTCGCGACGGCGGTGCTCGACGGGCTGGTCGAGACGCGCCGCGTGACCCACTGCTCGCTCTGGCTGCTCGCCGACGACCGGCCCGGGTACCGGCTGCTCGACTACCGCGGCCCTCCCCCCGTGCCGTTCCTCGAGCCCGCCACCGCGCGCGCCCTGCTCGCCGCCTCCTCCTCGGGGCAGAAGGCGGTGCTGCTCGAGAACCTCGACCGGCGCGTGGCGGAGCTGCGCGCGCTGCTGCCGCCCGGACCGACCGACCACGAGACGCGGAGCGGCCGCGGCGCCCCGGCGGCGATCGCCGAGGAGCTGAAGCGGATCGGTGACGCACGGACCGTGATGTCCTCGATGCGGGCGGGCATCTGCATCCCGCTCCTCGCCGGGGACCGCGTGGTCGGGTTCCTCGGCTGCTGGGACGAGCGCGTCCCGGAGGCGTTCGCCTCGGACGAGATCGCGGCGTTCCTCGAGGTGGCCGACCGCTGCGCCCTCGTCATCGAGAACTCGAAGCTCTACCAGCAGATGAAGGAGAAGGACCGGCTCGCCGCGCTCGGCGAGATGTCGGCCGGCCTCGCCCACGAGATCCGCAACCCGCTCGCCGCGATCAAGGGCGCCATCCAGTACCTCGACCCGCAGAAGCTCCCCGCCGACGACCGCGAGTTCCTCGAGATCATCGTCGAGGAGGTGAACCGCCTGAACGGGGTCGTCACCCAGTTCCTCGACTACTCGCGCCCGCTCAAGCCGTCGCTCCAGCCGACGGACGTGAACGAGGTCCTCGCCAAGACGTTCAAGCTGCTCGAGCCGGAGGTGCCGGACGTCATCCGCGTCGAGCTCGACCTCGCCGGATGGCTCCCCCGCGTGAACGCCGACGCGGAGGGGCTGAAGCAGGTCTTCCTGAACCTCGCCCTGAACGCGTTCCAGGCCATGCCGCAGGGCGGGCGGCTCCTGGTCTCCTCGCGCATGGCGGGCGACGAGCTCGCCTTCTGGCGCGACGGGGCCCGCCGCGCCGACGTGGTCGAGATCCGGTTCCGCGACACCGGTCCGGGCGTCGCGGAGGAGGCGCGCGAGTCGATCTTCGTCCCCTTCTACACCACCAAGGAGAAGGGGACCGGCCTCGGCCTCGCCATCTGCCAGCGCATCGTGAAGGCCCACCAGGGCACGATCCAGCTCCGCTCGTCGCCGGGCGAGGGCGCGGAGTTCCTGGTCTCCCTCCCCGGGTTGCGCGAGGACCGCCCCCCCGAGGCGGCGCGTCCGGCGGGCGACGACGACGAGCGGGCGCGCACCCGCGAGCGCCGCCGGGCCCAGGCCGAGGTGCGCCTCCGGAAGCGCCGCCGCCGCCGCGGCAAGCAGCAGGCCTGAGGGGTGGCTCGGTCGAGGGTGCGCCCTCGCCGCGCTCCGCGGGGAACCCTCCGCTCGCCCGAGGCTGGGATCCGTTGTAGAACCGGCGCGTGGCGCACGTCCTCATCGTCGACGACGAGGTGAACATCCGGCGCGTCCTCGCCGCGATGCTGAAGCGCGAGGGCTACGAGGTCACCACCGCGGCGGACGGGGAGCAGGCGCTCGGAGTGCTCCTCCGCACCCCCGTCCACGTGGTGGTCACCGATCTGGTGATGCCGCGGCTCGGCGGCATGGAGCTCCTGCGCAGGGTGAGCGCCGACTTCCCCGACGTGCCGGTCATCCTCATCACGGCCCACGGCTCCGTCGACAGCGCGGTGGCGGCCCTCAAGGCCGGCGCGTTCGACTACGTCACGAAGCCGTTCGAGCAGGAGGAGCTCAAGAAGGTCATCGCCAAGGCGGCCCGCGCCCACGACCTCGAGCGCCAGAACGTCCACGCCAACTTCACCGACGGCGATCGCCCTCCCCTGGTCGGCCAGTCGGCGTCGATGCGCGCCATCTACGACATGGTGGCGCGGGTCGCCGACTCGCCCTCGACCGTGCTCATCACCGGCGAGAGCGGCACCGGCAAGGAGCTCATCGCGAAGGCGCTCCACCGCGGCTCGTCGCGGCGGGACAAGCCGCTCATCAAGGTGAACTGCGCGGCCATTCCGAAGGACCTCGTCGAGAGCGAGCTGTTCGGCTACGAGCGCGGCGCCTTCACCGGCGCGGTCTCCTCGAAGCCCGGCCGCTTCGAGCTCGCCGACGGCGGCACGCTCTTCCTCGACGAGATCGGCGAGGTGCCGGTCGAGATGCAGGTGAAGCTCCTGCGCGCGCTGCAGGAGTCCGAGTTCGAGCGTGTGGGCGGGGTGAAGACGCTCCGGGTGGACGTCCGCCTCATCGCCGCGACCAACCGCGACCTCAAGGCGCTCATCGCCGAGGGGCGCTTCCGCGAGGACCTCTACTACCGGCTCGCGGTGGTGCCGATCGGCCTCCCTCCGCTCCGGGATCGGCGCGAGGACATCCCGCTCCTCGTCCAGCACTTCATCGAGAAGTACGACCAGCGGCTCGGCAAGAAGGTCCAGGGCATCGAGGAGGAGGCGCTCCAGATCCTCCTCGGGTACGGCTGGCCCGGCAACATCCGCGAGCTCGAGAACCTCATGGAGCGCTCGGTGCTCTTCGCCGACGGGCCGCTCATCCAGGCGAGCGCTCTGCCCGACTCGCTGCGCGAGCGGGGGGCCCAGGCGCCTCCCATCGCCGCGGTGGGCGCCCTCGGCGCGATCGCCGCGCCGAGCGGCGCCTCGATGAAGGAGATCGTCCGCCAGGCGCAGGCCGAGCTCGAGCGCGAGCTCATCGGGCGGGCGCTCGACGAGACCGGCGGCAACGTGACCCGCGCCGCGAAGCGGCTGCAGATCAGCCGCAAGTCGCTACAGGTGAAGATGAAGGAGCTTGGGCTCCGGGGTGCGCCCGAGGGCGACGAGTGATCACGTCGCCTTCGCCAGAGGGTACGCCAACTTGACCGGTCCAGGGGGCGCTGTTAGCGTCGCCTCGCCTGTTTCTTCCCCGTTTTCAGCGCGTTTCCGGAGCGGAGGACTGCATGGTGCGGGTTCCCCACGCCCTCCTCGCCGGCCTCGTCGCCGCGGGCCTCGCCGCCGCGCTCGCCGGGGCCGGCCCCGCGCGCGGCGCGGAGGTGACCGACGTCGCGACCGCCGCCGAGCCCGGCAACCCGGTCGACCTGCGCTTCACCATCCGCTGGGACCGCGTCCAGGACAAGGGCAAGATCACCCGCGAGCGCGCGAGCGACGCGGTGAACCCTCCCTTCGGCGGCATCGTCGACGCCACCGAGCTCGACTACGAGCGGACGCGGAACACGCTCGTCACCCGGGTCGCGGTCGGCCTCTACCAGGACCTCCAGCTCACCGTCGACGTGCCGTACGTGCTGAGCGACGACGGCACCTGGAAGTACGGGCTCGAGAACGGCATCCCGGTGGGCCCGCTCGGCCCGACCTCGATCGGCGGCTCCGGCGATCCCAACGTGGACGCCATGAACCGCCCGTGCGTGGGGACCTGCCAGCTCTTCCCGGTGGGCGGCGACGGCGTGACCGTGTACCACGGCGGCAAGCTCGGCGACCTCAGGGCCGGGCTCGCCTGGGCCGCGTTCAGCCAGCGCAAGGACGACACCAAGCCGGACTGGGTGGTCGGGTTCGACACCACGTTCCCCACCGCCGCGCGCTTCGATCCGGTGGCCGGGCGCGGCAGCGACTGGCTGTCGCCGCACGCCGACTCGGCCAACGCCGGCAACTTCGGCGAGAAGCTCTGGAGGTGGGACCTCTGGACCGCGCTCTCCCGCCGCGTCGGCGTCTTCGATCCGTACGTGAAGGCGCACGTGACGCTGATGCGGAAGTCGAACCAGACCTGGTCGAACTGCAAGGCGTCCACCCGGTTCCTCGCCGCGCGGCCCGACCCGGAGATGACGTTCGCCGGCGCCGCGAACTGCGGGGACTCGTCCTGGGAGCAAGACGCCGGGGCGAAGCTCCCCTACGTCGCGGGCCTCCTCTTCGGCGCGGAGATCATCCCGCGCGAGAACGTCCGCGCCGACCAGAAGATCGCCGTGGACGTGCGGCTCTGGGCCGACTACGTCGCCCGGCAGCGGTTCTACAACGAGCTGACCGACGCCTCGGGCCGGCTCCACTGGACCGAGCCGTACTACCAGATGGGCGCGCTGCTCGGGTTCTACATGCGCGCCTCGAAGAACGTCTCGCTCCTCGCCCAGGCCGCGTACGCCGGGAGCACGCCCCACTTCCTCACCGGCGAGTCGCTCGGCCGGGACGGCGTCGAGGCGGGGGACATCAGCGGCGCGACGCCCAACTCGAACCTGAACCCGAACTACGACTGGCGCTACGACGCGCCCGGCCGGCGCTTCCGCCTCGTCGAGGCGCGGCAGTTCACGATGTCGGTCGGGGGCGTCCTCAGGTTCTGAGCCGGCCGAGCGCCGCGGCCCCGCGCGCCCAGGCTCACCGCCCCCGGATCAGCTCGATCGCCTCGTACACGTCGGCCCGCACGAGCCCGCGCGCCCGGGCCACCTCGCGGGCGATGGCGGTCGGCTTCTCGCCGGCCCCGAGGCGGGCGCGGAGCTCCTCCTCGAGCGGGCGCTCCGCCGCCTCGGGCGAGGGCGCCGGCGTGCCCTCGCCCGGCCCCGCGATCACGACGGTCACCTCGCCGCGCACCTCGCCGCCGAAGCGCGCCGCGAGCTCGGGGAGCGGCCCGCGCGCGATCTCCTCGTGCAGCTTGGTCAGCTCGCGCGCCACGACCGCCTGGCGCGGGCCGAGCGCGGCGGCGAGGTCGGCGAGCGTCGCGCCGGTCCGGTTCCCGGCCTCGTAGAGGACGAGCGTCGCCGGCACGCGTGCGAGCCAGGCGAGCGCCTCGGCGCGCCCTGCCCCCTTGCGCGGGAGGAAGCCCGCGAAGAGGAACCGGTCGGCGGGGAGGCCCGACGCCGCCAGCGCGGCGAGCGCCGCGCTCGGGCCGGGCACCGGGACGACCCGCGCGCCGGCGGCCCACGCCGCGGCGACGAGCGCCGCGCCGGGGTCCGACACGCCCGGCGTGCCCGCGTCGGTGCAGAGGGCCACGGCCTGGCCGCCGCGGAGGCGCGCCACGATCGGCTCGAGCCGCCCGCGCTCGTCGAACGCGGGGAGCGAGAGGAGCGGCGGCGGGGTCGCGCCGAGGTGGGCGTAGAGCTTCATCGTGCGCCGGGTGTCCTCGGCCGCGACCGCGTCCGCGCCGAGCAGCACCTCGGCCGCCCGCGGCGACAGGTCGGAGAGGTTCCCGATGGGCGTCGCGACGACGTAGAGCGTCCCCTGCCGGACGCTCCCGGCTCCGCGCTCCGCGCCGCGCCCCGTCACCACGGCACCGGCTTCCCCTCGGCGTCGAAGGCGCGCCGGAACAGGACCACGTCCGGCTCGGCCCCCGGCTCGAGCGTCACGGCCACGACGTCGAAGCGGATCTCGCGGTCGAGCCCGCCGTGCCGGAGCGCCCAGTCGGTCGCCGCGGCCACCACCCGGCGCGCCTTGCCGCGCCCGACCGTCTCCTCCGGCCCGCCCTGGGCGCGCGAGGTGCGGCTCCGCACCTCCACGAAGCAGAGCACCTCCCCTTCGCGCGCCACGAGGTCCACCTCGCCCCGGGGGATGGCGTGGTTGCGGTCGAGGATCTCGAACCCCTCGCGCACCAGGAACGCCTCGGCGAGCGCCTCCGCCCGCCGCCCCGCCTGCCGGCGATCGGCCGGCGGCCGTGCCCCCCCGCCCGCGGCTCGAGCCATCGTCACGCGGCGTGATCCGCCGCCTCCCGGAACGCCGCGTCCGAGGTCGCGTGGAGGAGCTGGCCCGGACGCGCCACCTGCTTCAGCAGCCTCGCCGCGAACCTCCTCGAGCCCTCGGAGAGCCCGGAGAAGGCGTCGTCCGCCACGGCCACCACCCGGTCCGCCGCGAGGGCCTGCTCGAGGAAGGCGAGCTTGAGCGCGAGGTAGACGAGATCGCGATCGGCGGGCGACAGCGAGAGCGCCGGAGCCGGCCTCCCCCCCGACTGGACGGACACGTTCCCGCGATCGTCCACCTGGAGCGACTGGAGGCGCTGGAACGAGAGGCCGGCGAGCGCCGCGGACGCCTTCTGCGCCACGGTCCGCGCCGCGGCGGTCGGGCTCCCGCCGAGCTCCACGGCCGCGCGCTCGAGCAGGGTCCGGATCGGCTCCCCCGCGGCGCGAGGCGGCGGGGCCGCCACGATCGGCGCCGCCGCCGCGGGCGCGGTCGCGGCCAGCTCCGCCTCGAGGCGCTGGATCTCCGCCTCCACCGAGCGGACGTCGCGCACGAACCCGCCGGTATCGTCGGCGAGCTTCGCCTCCACCTCGCGGAGCTCGTCCTCGATCCGCTGCTTCTCGGCGACCTTCGCCTTGCCCTCCGCCGACCCCTCCGCCTCCGCGACCCGGCGCCGCCACTCCGCGACCACCTGGTCGGCGTCGCCGACGCGGGAGAGCAGCTCGCCCAGCTCGGCGGGCTTCGTCACCCCGAGCGCCTGGAGCGCGCCGCGGACCTCGGCGGCGTCCCGCTCGTACTGCGCGAGCACCTTCTTCTCCCAGTCGTCCACCACCCGGCGCCGCCTCACCACCCGCTCGCCCAGCTCGAGCGCGCTCACCCAGCGGAGCGCGCGCCAGGCGGCCCAGCCGAAGGCGGGCAGGGCGAGGAGCGCGACGTGGCGCAGGTCCGAGCGGGCCGCGGCGCCCGCCCAGCCGACGAGGGCGAGGACAAGCCCGCCGGCCGCGCCGGGCCAGAAGAGCGGGTCGGTCCAGAACGGCGGCGGGAGGCCCGAGGTCTCCGCGCGCTCCATCGCCTCGCGCTCCGCGGCGACCTTGGCGGCGGCCTCGTCGCGCCTCGCGGTGGCCCGCTCGAAGGCGGCGACCTTGGCCTCCGCGTCGCCGAGCGCCTCCGCCACCTCCGCGGCGCGGTCGAGCTCGCGGCGCGCCTCGAGCGCCTTCGCCAGGCCGTCGCGCAGCTTCGAGGACCCCTTCTGCGCCTCCTCGAGCTTGAAGAGGCGGGTCTGCAGCCCGTCGAGCCGCTCCTGGAGCTTCTCGGCGATCCGCGCCTTCTCGAGCTCGGCGCGGAGCGCGGCGAGGCGCTTCCGCGCCTGGTCCGGCGAGAGCGACGGCCGGCCGGGAGCCGCCGGCCCGGCGCCGAGCACCGCGCCGCCCTGGCGCGACGGGAGCTCCGCGGCGCACACCGACAGCAGCGCGGAGAGGCGGGCCGCGGGCGGGACGCCGACCGGCTTCTCGAGGAAGCTGCGGATCGCGTCCAGCTCCGAGGAGACGAGCGCGAAGGAGCGCTTCTCGGGATCGAAGCGGTGGAGCTGGCAGCCCGCCGCGAAGTCGCGCACCAGCCGGTAGGTCGCGCGGTCGTTGCCGACGAGGGTCAGGCCGGCGCGGAGCGCCGCGCCGGCGGGGCCGGCGGGCGCGCGCGGCAGCGCGTCGGCGTCGCGAGGATCGGGGTAGAGGAGCGCCTCGAGCAGCCGCCGCAGCGCCGGGCCGTCCGCGGCCACGACGTTGTAGCCGGGGCGGAGCGTCGCACGGCCGCCGGCCGGTGCCACGCCGCGGACGCCCTGGGCTGCGAACTCGAGGAGGATCACGCTCGGGGCGGCATGTTACCGCCCCACCCCCGGACGGTGAAGCGCGCCGCGCGGCGCCCTAGGCCTGGGGCGCCGGCGTGGGAGCCGGAGCCGGCGCCGCGGCCGGCGCCGGGGCGGCCTCGCCTCCGCCCGCCTCCTGGTGCAGCCGGGCCGCCTTGCCCTGCAGCGCGCGCAGGTAGTAGAGGCGCGAGCGGCGCACCTGGCCGTGGCCCGTCACCTCGACCCGGTCGATGCGCGGGCTGTGGGTGGGGAACATGCGCTCCACGCCCACACCGTAGGAGACCTTCCTCACGGTGAACATGGAGCGGCCCGGCGCGCCCTTGCGGTAGGCGATCACCACGCCCTCGAAGACCTGGATGCGCTCCTTGTCGCCCTCCTTGATCTTCGTGTGGACGCGGACCGTGTCGCCCGCCCGCATCTCCGGGACGTCCTTGCGGGCGTACTTCGCCTCGATGTCGGCAATCGCCTTGCGCAGCATGTCGGTTCTCCGTTCTACAGCTCGTCGTCCCCGGCCTCGATGAGCCGGCGATCCTCTTCGGTCAGCCTCGCCCTGGCGAGCAGGTCGGGACGCCGGTCGCGGGTGAGGCGGAGCGCCTCGCGGCGCCGCCAGCGCCCGATGCGGCGGTGGTCACCCGAGAGCAGCACCTCTGGCACCTTCATCCCGCGGTACTCGGGGGGCCGGGTGTACTGCGGGTGCTCGAGGAGCCCGTCCTCGCCCGCGAAGCTCTCGGCGCCGGCGGAGGTGGCGTTGCCGAGCACGCCCGGCACGAGCCGCGCCGCGGCGTCCACCAGGCAGAGGGCCGCCAGCTCCCCGCCCGTGAGGACGAAGTCGCCGATCGACACCTCCATGTCCACCGCCGCGCTCACGCGCTCGTCCACCCCTTCGTAGCGGCCGCAGACGACGACGAGCCTGCCGTGATCGGCGAAGCGGCGCGCCAGCGCCTGGTCGAGCCTGGCGCCCCGCGGGCTCGTGAGCACCACGAGCGCTCCGGGGAGCCGGGCCCGCGCGGCCTCGATCGCCTCGGTGAGCGGCTCGGGCTTCATCACCATGCCCGCCCCGCCGCCGTACGGCGCGTCGTCCGCCACGCGGTGCCGACCGGCGGCGTGCTCGCGGACGTCCGACACCCGGACCTCGACGAGCCCCGCCTCCCGCGCCTTCCCGAGGATGCTCTCGGCGAGGTAGCCCTCGCACATCCGGGGGAACAGCGTCAGGATCTCGACCGCCAGCTTCGCTTCCACGTCCCCGTCTCCCGTCCGGCCTCCTTCCCCTGACCGCCGTCCTTCGCCTCACTCCAGGAGCCCCTCGGGCGGATCCACCACGATCCGCCCGCCGCCCCGATCCACCTCCACGTACGGGGCGAGCGGCACGAGCCGTTCGCCCCGCGGGCCGGTCACGACGAGCACGTCCACGCCGCCCGTCTGGTACAGCCCCGTCACCGTCCCGACCGCCTCGCCGGATACCGTCACCACCGGCAGCCCCTCCAGGTCGGCCCAGAAGAACCTGTCCTCGCCCGCCTCGCCGAGGTCCTCGCGCGCTGCGAGCACCTCGGCGCCGACCCACCGCTCCGCCGCGCTCCGGTCGTCGACGCCGGCGACCTGGAGCGCCCAGACCTTGCCCTGCGGCCGCGCCTCGAGCACCTGGCGCTGCTCCGCCTCCTCCTCGCCGCGCCGGAGCGTCACCCGCTCGAGCGTGGCGAGCGCACCCTCCGTCCCCGCCACCCCGAGGAGCCCCCGGAGCCCGATCGCCCGCACCACCTTGCCGATCCGGACGAGCGTCACGCGCGCACGCGCGTTCAGTCGAGGATGTCGAGCACGACGCGCCGGCCGTCCTTGCGGGCGGCGCAGTCGAGCACGGTCCGGATCGCCTTGGCGGTCCGGCCGCCCCGCCCGATGACGCGCCCGAGGTCGTCCGGGTCCACCGTGAGCTCGAGCACGGTCGAGCGGTCGCGCTCGATCGCTTCGACCTTCACGGCGTCCCCGTGATCGACGAGCTCGCGGGCGAGCCAGAGGACGAGATCGCGCACGGCGGCTACGCCTTCTTCTCCGCGGCGGGCTTCGCGGCCTTCCTGGCCCGGGCGAGGAGCATCTTCACGGTCTGGCTCGGCTGCGCGCCGACCTTGAGCCAGTGCTCGACGCGATCGGCCTTGAGCTCGATGCGCTCCGGCCTGCGGGTCGGGTCGTAGAGCCCGACGTCCTCGATGTACTTGCCGTCCCGCGCGTTGCGCGAGTCGGTGGCCACCACGTGGTAGAAGGGCGCCTTGTGCGTCCCCGCACGCGACAGCCTGAGCACGACCGCCATGAGACTGCCTCCTCGGATCCGTAAAAACGGCTTCACTACGCGAACTTAGGCGATCTGTCAACCTCGCCCGGCGGCGGGCTACTCGTCCGCCTTGGCCTTCTTGCCCTTCTTCTCGGGCTTCCCGGCCTTGGCCTTCTTCTCCGGCTTCGCCGCCGCCTCGGCCTTCTCGGCCTTCGGCTTTCCCTTGGCGGCGGGCTTCGCGGCCTCCTTGGCCGGCTTCTCCGCCCGGGCGGCCTTGGTCTCCTTCGCCGCCTTCCCCTCGTCTCCGTCCGCCGCCTGGGGGCTGCGGTCGAGGAGCTCGATGACCGCCATCTCGGCGTTGTCGCCCGCCCGCCGGCCCACGCGCACGAGGCGCGTGTAGCCGCCCGGCCGCGCCGAGAAGCGCTGGGCGATGGGGCCGAACAGCTTGTTCAGCACCTCGACGTCGCGGACGTCGCGGTTCGCCAGGCGGCGGTGGTGGGGCGAGCCCCGCTTCGCGAGCGTGATGATCTTGTCCGTGATGCGCTTCAGCTCCTTGGCCTTCGGGGTGGTGGTCTCGATCCGCTCGTGGCGGAGCAGCGAGGTCACCATGTTCCGGAACATGGCCGTGCGGTGCTCGGTGGTGCGATCGAGCCGGCGGCCGACGACGCGGTGCTTCATCTCGGGGTCTCCTGTTCTCGGCGCCTTGCCGCGCCCGTTGCGCTAGACCTTCGGGGCGCCCGGCGGCGGGCTCTTCGGCGGCCAGTTCTCGAGCTTCATCCCGAGTGAGAGGCCCATCTCGGCCAGGATCTCCTTGATCTCCTTGAGCGACTTCCGGCCGAAGTTCTTGGTCTTGAGCATCTCGGCC
>Ga0209683_10000909_pt1 | contig 11387 bp, 12 predicted proteins | sample DOMMetBare2Fresh_FD_187474 | JGI IMG/M metagenome (GOLD analysis project Ga0209683, IMG submission 187474) | Wetland sediment microbial communities from St. Louis River estuary, USA, under dissolved organic matter induced mercury methylation -... | ecosystem: Environmental > Aquatic >... | reverse complement strand
TATCATAGACAAGTTGCCGTTTGCGGTCCCGAACGATCCTGTGGTCGACGCTCGCATCCGCGCTGTCCGCGACGAGGGGGGCAACCCGTTCTACGATTACCAGGTCCCCCAGGCCGCCATCGCCCTCAAGCAGGGCTTCGGCCGCCTCATACGCAGCGCGTCCGATCGCGGCGTCCTCGTCCTGCTGGATAATCGCGTCTGCCGCCAGCGCTACGGGCAGGTCTTCTTCGACAGCCTGCCGAAGTACGGTTTCACCACCGCCATCGATGAGGTAGAGAGGTTTTTCGATGTTTGAAGTTTCAGTGGAAGAGACTTTCGCCGCCGGCCACGCCCTGCGCAACTATCACGGCAAGTGCGAGAACGTGCATGGGCACAACTACCGCGTACGAGTGCTCGTCGCAGGCGAGGCCCTGGATTCCGCCGGTCTGCTGGTCGATTTCGTCGAACTCAAGCGCGTCCTCCGCGCCATCGTCGAGAAGCTCGACCACACCTTCTTGAACGACGTCCCGCCCTTCGACCAGCTCAACCCCTCGGCCGAAAACATGGCCCACTACTTCTATACGGAGATGGCGCAAGCCCTCGGCGCCGGCGCCCGCACCAACCCCGTGCGCGTCTCCGAAGTGAAGATCTGGGAGACCGACACATCGAGCGCCACCTACCGTCTGCCCTAACGCAGCGAGCGCCCCGAGCGTCTTATTTCTTGCTGTAGTAGTCGACGTTCTCTTGCGCGAAGCTGGCCCACTTCTCCGGCAGGTCGTCGAGCGCGAAGATCGCTGAAACCGGACACACCGGAACGCAGGCGCCGCAGTCGATGCACTCGACCGGATCGATGTACAGCATCTTCGCCTCGCCGAACGTCGCTTCATCCTTCTTGGGGTGTATGCAGTCGACCGGGCAGGCGTCCACACAAGCGGTGTCTTTGGTCCCAATGCACGGCTCGGCGATCACATATGCCATAAGCTTCCTTCCCTCTGGTGAGTGTGTGGGTTACTGCTGTTATTATACAGCGGCGGCCTGGGCCCTTGCGCGCCGCTGAGGTGATGGATGTGTGAAACCGGTTCAACCCTGCCCGCCCTGCGGGGGACGACAGGCGAACGGCTGCCCCGGCCATGACTGCAAGCTACAATGAGGATGTGATTCCGACAGTGCGCAAAGCGGTATTCCCGGCAGCCGGCCTGGGCACTCGGTTCCTGCCCGCCACCAAGGCTCAGCCAAAAGAGATGCTCCCCCTGGTGGACAAGCCGCTGATCCAGTATGCGGTGGAAGAGGCGATCCAGTCCGGAATCAAAGAGATCGTCATTGTCACCGGCCGCGGCAAAACGGCGATCGAAGATCACTTCGACGTCAGTTTCGAACTCGAGCACTTGCTCGAGACGCGCGCGAAGACCGATCTGCTCGCCACCGTGCGTGAGATCTCCGACATGATCGACGTGGCGTACGTGCGCCAGCGCGAGGCGCTCGGCCTGGGCCACGCCGTTCTGCGTTCCCGCGTGATCGTCGGCAACGAGCCGTTCGCGGTCGTGCTCTCCGACGACGTCATCGACGCCAAGAAGCCCTGCCTCCGGCAACTGCTCGACATCTATGAGTTCTTTGGAGCCCCCGTACTCGCACTGCTGGAAGTCCCGGCCGACAGCATCGAGGCCTACGGAGTCGTGGACGCCGAGCCTGTCGCCCACAACGGAGAGAGCGACCGCCTGTACCGCATTCGCAATCTGGTCGAGAAACCACGCCGCGCCGACGCTCCGTCCAATCTTGCCATCATCGGCCGCTACGTCCTCACCCCCGAAGTGTTCACCGCGATCGAATCGGTCGAACCCGGCGCCGCTGGCGAGATTCAATTGACCGACGGCCTGAAGCTCCTCCTCCGCGACCGCCCGATTTACGGGTACCGTTTCGACGGAGTCCGCCACGACGCCGGCGACAAACTCGGCTTCTTGAAAGCCACCGTTGAGTTCGCGCTCCGGCGAGACGACCTGGGCGCCCCCTTCCGCGACTATCTCAAGAGCCTCAACCTGACCGATCCCGCCCTCGCCAAGCTCACCGCCGGCCAGTCTCTCAAGAGCCGCTGACCCCACATTGATGTGTACAATGCGGGTAGATTAGAGTATCCTAGTAATTGAGCGGAGTATTGTTACTCTCTCTTCGGGCCGCCTGAAACTAAGTCAGACCACCTGGACCCACTTCCCTTAGGCAGAGTTCCGGGAGTTTCGAATGAGCATCCGTGTCGTCGTGTTGCCGGTATTCTGCGGTCTGCTTTCGGGAACGTTGCTCGGCGGGGATCTTTCCTCGTATCGGAACTTCAAAATCGGAATGGATCTGCCGGCCGTGGCGCGAGCGGCGCGCACGGATCCATCCCAGGCTAAAACCATCCACCAACGTCCAGCTCTCCTCCAGCAGATCGAATGGCGTCCGGACCTGTTCGGGGCGTCGGCGCAAGATGAGGCCGTAAAAGACGTGCTTTTCAGCTTCTACAGCGGCGCCCTCTATCAAATTACCGTCAATTACGATCGGTATAGAACCGAGGGCATGAATCCCAGCGACCTGATCGATGCCATCTCGGCGACCTACGGCGCAGCGACAGTGCGTCCGCCGGCCAAGGCGTCGTCGCCGGACGCCTATGGGGGCGATCGCGCAGAGACCGTCGCGCAATGGGGGGATGCCGAGTTCACCGTTAGCCTGGTGCGTTCCGACTATGGCCCCAGCTTCCAACTGACTCTGGTTTCGAACCGGGTCCAGCCGCTGGTTCAGGCTGCCACTCTCGAGGCGGCCCGGCTGGACTTGCAGGAAGCTCCCCAGCGAGAGATCGAACGCCGCAGCAAACAGATCGACGGCGAGCGTGCGGCGCAAGAGAAAGCGAGGCTGGCGAACAAGTCGAAGTTCCGACTGTAGCCGGCCAGCACAGTGACCGGGAGAGTTATGAGGACACTCAACGTTGTAAGAAAACAGAGCAGGGGTCTGGCATGGCCGGCGTGGCAGGAGCGGAACCGTATCAAAGATGAACACGGCCTGGACATGCGCTCCATGTTGACCAAGTTCGCTGCAGTCGCGGCGTTGCTCGTGATCATCCTGTCGTGGAGCTACGCGGCGGACCTCCAAATCTGGGTGCGACTCGCTGTGTGCGCCGGCGCCGTGCGCGTGGCATTCCTGGCTGCCTCGGCGCGGCAGTATGCGTGGGTCGCCCTATTCGCGGGGATGGCGTTGCTGTACAACCCCGTCGTTCCAGTCTTCCCGTTTTCCGGGCGCCTTTATCTCATTATCGTAATGGCGAGCGTCGCTCCGTTTGCGGCTTCGCTGTTCGCCCTGAGGCCGCAACTGGCGCGTCCGGCGTCAACATACTGAAGACGGCCAACGCCGTTGTAACAGATGCCATTTCAGAACCACGCGGCGCGGACGTTCAAGGCTGCAGTAATCCGGCGGGAAGCCCCGGCTTCTTCCGGAGTCTACGGCCTCTCCAACGCCCGGGAGTGGATTTACGTAGGGGAAACGGATAACATTCAAGCTGGGCTGTTAGAGCATCTGGAGGGAACGAACACCTTCCGGAAGGGCGGACTTCCAACGGGATTCAGCTTCGAGTTCTGTCCTCCTCACGACCGGGTCATGCGCCAGCTCCAACTGATTGTGGAACTCGATCCCGTCTGCAATGAGCCAATGAGGCGCCGCCCAGAATCCGCTTACGTGGGCTACTTTAATTCGGTTCGGGAGAACTACTGATGGTGTCCTATTTCGCGTTGTGGCGAACAACATACCTTCTCTGTGGCGCCGGCTTGCGCGATCAGGCTTTGCTTTGTCTGGTCGCCCGGGTTCCTTTCAGTTCGCCGTCGGATCGCGACGTCGTCGCCATTTCTGAAACTGGAACCGAGAAGTGCGTCATCGCGCTGGACGAGAACCTGTTTTGGTGCCGCGTTGCGGTTCCCCAAGGGCAGCGCATTGTACGCCTCTTGCGTTCCGGAGACCTCGCCTTGAGCGTCCACTGCTTTGAGCCGAACAGTCCCCAGGTCCTGTCCGGAGCGCGCGCCCGTTTGATGTCGATCGATACGGCGCCGCTCATCGGACTGGCGACCGCGCGGCGGCAGCCCACGGAGGGCTTCAGAACGCCACACCATATCCGTGCGAGCCTGAAACTGGGCCCGCGGGCGGATATTGCCGAACTCCGGCACACACTGGCCGGGCTGACTGGAGCGCGTGTCCTAACCGGGTGACGGCGCGTCCTCGGCCGCTGCCGGCGCTGCGCCTGTCAATTGGCGCATCTCGGCCGTTCCTCGACGCCCTCGCGCACAAAAACGCTCAGGTACGCGGCACTGCAAACCCCGTCGCCACAGGCAAGAGGCGGAGCCGTCAACAGAAGAGCGAAGAATCTGAAACCAAGCATGTCTCACGAATGTCAAGGGATGCACCGCGACGGTTTCAGAGGTCCGATGCAGGAACCTAACGCGCTCTCTGGGCAGAATCGTCAGAATCCGGGTTGGGCTTGCGGCCAATGCCCGGCCGCACAGGGGGCCGGCGGGCCAAGTGGGCCAGCATATCGACATCGGAGAGCGCCTGCACTGCTGGCATTGCCGCGGGCGGGGAGCAGCTCGGGACTGCCGACAGGAGGCGCAAAGACAAGGCCGGCCCCTCCTGGATCCCGACGCGGTGTCTGACGAACAGTGAGAGGTCGGCATTCACGATGAATTCCCGTGTTTCCTCGCCGCGCAGAATTCGCTTGAACCGATAGGCCCGAAGACTCCCCGTCTGTTCGAAACCCATGTATTGAAGATGGTCGCCCGCCGAAGTTTTTTGCGGCGCGATGGGAGCGGCCTGTTGTTGCGCGGCCAGCCGGACATTGATCGCCGCGGGCCACTTGCCATCGTCCAGATCAAAAGTCACCGCCTGCCCCGCACACAGTGCGGCGCCGCTAGGAGGCGACACTGCCGACGCGTCGAAGTACACGTTCAGGCCGCTGTCCGCCCTGATGAAACCCGACGGACTCATCGTGCTCAGGCTCTTGATTCTTCCGGTCATTGATAAAACCTACCCGAGGCGAAGACGGCGACAGGAGCGGTGCGCTGCTGAAGGCATTCCCCTGGAGGGGACGCCCGACGGTTGCGCGGCATGCCCTGAAACACGCGTTCCACGTTACCTCCTTACCGTTTGAGAGCGGGCTGCGAGGCGGGTCGGCGTCGCGGCCAGGTTGGCCGGACAGTCAAACATGGCTCAAGTATAGCAGCTTCCCGCCCCATGATCCGGTAAATCCACTTTCACATCGAACAATTCAGTCGCCCGGCGTTTCATCCGCGAGATGAATTCGGTCATACCGTGCGGACATGTTAGAGGACCTGACCATAACCTGCTATACTGGCTTTGGCATTCCCACCCTGAGCCGAGCGGCATAATTTTCTCCGGCCGACCGCACCGTGCGTCCCAGATGGCTTGTGCCAGAAAAGGGGCGGGGGCATGCAAACACCCCCAGATTGTTGAGGACAACCTCATGATGGAAGGCTCACAGGTTGGCAGAGTCGCCTTTATTGGTAACTACCTGCCGCGTAAGTGCGGCATCGCGACTTTCACCTCCGACCTGCTGACCGCGGTCGCGGCCGAGCACCCGTCCAGTGAGTGCTTCTCGGTGTCGGTAAACGACATCAAACAGGGCTATGAGTATCCGGATGTTGTCCGTTTCGAAATCGAAGAACAGGATCTGTCATCGTATTTGCGGGCGGCGGACTTCCTCAACATCAGCAACGTCGATGTCGTCTGCCTGCAGCACGAATTCGGAATCTTCGGCGGACCGGCCGGCAGCCACATCCTGGCGCTCCTGCGCGAGTTGCGAATGCCGATTGTTGTCACGCTCCACACGGTGCTGCATAAGCCGAGAGCGGACCAGCGGCTGGTGATGAAGGAACTTGTGGCGCTCTCCACACGGCTGGTGGTCATGTCCGCACGGGGGCGGCAGATGTTGCAGGACGTGTACCACGCCCCGCCGGCCAAGATCGACCTCATCCAGCATGGCATCCCCGACATTCCTTTCGTCGATCCGAATAGCTTGAAAGAGGAGTTCGGCGTCCAAGGGCGGATCGTGTTACTAACATTCGGGCTTCTTTCTCCGAATAAGGGAATCGAGCACGTGTTGAACGCCCTGCCGGGAATTGTGGCGGAGTTCCCGAACGTGGTGTACATGGTTGTGGGGGCGACACACCCGAACGAACTGCGTGAGCGGGGCGAAGCGTACCGAGTGAGCCTCGAGCTCCTTGCCGCCAAGAACAAGGTGGAGAAGAATGTTATTTTCTACAACAGCTTTGTTGAACTCGACACCTTGAAGGACTTCATCGGCGCCACCGACCTCTACGTCACGCCGTATCTGAATGAGGCCCAGAGCACATCGGGCACACTGGCCTACACATTCGGCTCCGGGAAACCCGTTGTCTCGACGCCGTACTGGCACGCCTGCGAACTGCTGGCGGACGGACGCGGCGCCCTGGTTCCCTTCGGCGACGCCCGGGCCATCGCGACCGAAGTGAGTGGCTTGCTGCGCGACGGACCCCGGCGGCGCTCGATGGGAAAGACGGCTTTTGCGCTCGGCCGCGAGATGATCTGGAGCAACGTGGCGCGGCTCTATATGCGGTCGTTCGAGTTGTCCCGTTTGCAGGCGTTGTCGTCCTTGCGGAAGTCTCTCTCGACAAAAACGCTCGATCAGCGGCCGCGTGAAGCGCTCGACGTAAAGCTGGATCATCTCTCGCGCATGACCGATTCCACCGGGATATTTCAGCACGCTATTTTCAGCGTGCCGAACTTCTCCGAAGGGTATTGCACCGATGACAACGCTCGCGCGTTTATCCTCGCGGTGCTGCTGGAGGACCTGGGAGAAGAACCGGAACGCGTGAGGACGCTGGCCAGCACGTACGCAGCGTTCTTGTGCCACGCCTTTGACAGCAAGGCAGGACGGTTTCACAACCACCTGGGCTTCGATCGCCACTGGCTCGACGAGCAAGGGTCGGAGGATTGTCACGCCAGGGCGCTGTGGGCGCTCGGAGTGGGGGTCGGAGGTTCGTCGTACCGGAGTTTCCAGGTGATGGCGGGCCAGCTCTTCGCGCAGGCGCTCCCGGCTGTGACCGAGTTCCAGTCGCCGCGGGCTTGGGCTTTCACGCTGATCGGCATCCACGAGTACCTGCGCCGATTGAGCGGCGACACCTTCGTCAAGCAAATCCGGGACGCGCTCACGGAGCGGCTGATGGATCTGTACGAACGAACGGCCGCACCCGATTGGCCATGGTTTGAGGAGGTGCTGAGTTACGACAATGCGAAGCTCGCGCACGCCCTCATTCTCACCGGACGCGCCACGGGGCAACAGGCGGTGTTCGACCGGGGCATAGAGACCCTGCGGTGGTTGATCGAGCTACAGACCTCCGAGAACGGCCATTTCCGGCCTATTGGCAGCAACGGTTTCTTCCGGCGCGGCGGCGCACGCGCGAACTTCGACCAGCAGCCGGTCGAGGCCCAGGCGATGATGTCCGCCTGCCTGGAAGCCTACCGCTCCACATCCGACGTGTGGTGGTACGAACAGGCCCAGCGCGCGTTCGACTGGTTCATCGGCTCGAACGATCTGGGATTGGAGCTATATTCCCCGCGGACAGGAGGTTGCCGCGATGGGCTGCACGTCGACCGCGTAAACCGAAACCAAGGCGCGGAATCCACGCTGGCGTTCCTGCTTTCGCTGGCAGAACTCCGGCTAACGCAAAACATCGTGACCAGCTTCAAAGTGCCGATCGTCATCGAGCAGTAATGCCCACCCAATCCGTTCACATTACCCGAACGTCAATAGCCTTGAGGCCGGACCAGTCGCGTGTTCTGCTGCGGCCATTCATTCCCGGCGATGTGCGGCGGGCGCAGAGGATCGTCGCATGGATCCTCTCGCTTCCGGAGGACCGGATCGCCGCTCTGCTCGGCGAGGTATTGAAGGGATTCTCCGGGCGGCATCAGAACATCGGCGATGTCCTTCTGGAGCGCTTCGAGCGCATCCGCGAGTTGCTGTTCATGAGGGAGGAGCCATCCGAACCGAGGAGGCTGCTGATCGGCTCCTATTTCGCTTGCGAGTACTCACTCGAATCCGCGGCGCTGTTCAATCCGTCGATTGTTCCACACCCCGACCAAACCGGCGCGCCCCCCGGGGCGTTGCGATTCATTCTGAGCCTGCGCGCCACCGGTGAGGGACATCTCTCCTCCATCACCTTTCGCACCGGCATGATTCACCCGGATCGCCGGATCGACGTGATGACGCCAGCCGGCTATCTCACCGAACCCCGGCAAGTCCCCAACCTGTCTTATGAGAGGGAGCTATTCGAGCGGAAGCTCCTCGAGCTCGGACTCACCAATGAATTCACCCGCCGCACCATAGATAGGCTCGGCCCCTCATTCAGCCTGCGCGAGCTTCGCAGCCGGGTGAAAGAGGAATTGAATCAGCCCTGCGAGCCGGATAGAGAAAGGGATCGTCAGAACACGGCCGACGCCATACGAAGGCTGGCGGAGTCCAACTACGAAGTCCAGTTCGGACCTGAACAACAGCTGTCCGAGCGCATCATCTTCCCGACCTCTCCCTCGCAGCGCAACGGTATTGAAGACGCCCGGTTCGTCTGTTTTCGCGACGATGACGGCACACGCGTGTACTATGCTACGTTCACCGCTTTCGACGGCAGGGTGATCATGCCCGAATTGCTGGAAACCTCCGACTTCCTTCATTTCCGGTTTATCACCTTGAACGGCCCAGCGGCGCACAACAAGGGCATGGCCATTTTTCCCCGGAAGATCAATGGCCTGTATGCCATGCTTTCGCGGCAGGACAACGAGAACTTGTACCTGGTGTTCTCCGACAACGTGCACTTCTGGTATGATCCCAAGTTGATTCTGGAGCCGGCGCTCCCATGGGAAATGGTGCAGATCGGCAATTGCGGATCGCCCATAGAGACCGATGCGGGCTGGCTGGTCCTCAGCCATGGAGTGGGTCCGATGCGGCAGTACTCCATCGGCGCGTTTCTCCTCGATCGCGACAATCCCGCGAAGGTGATCGGACGGCTGCGTGAACCTCTGCTCAAACCCACCCGAGAGGAACGAAAGGGCTACGTGCCAAACGTCGTATATACCTGTGGCGCACTGGTGCACGGCGCCGACCTGATCATCCCCTACGCTTACGGCGATCACGCCACGAGTTTCGCGACCGTGCCGCTCCAGGAAGTGCTTGGCGCCATGTGCTAGGGACATCGAAGAAGCGAGTGGCCATCCTGTCGCCCGTGGCGTGGCGAACGCCACCGCGGCGGTACGGCGCCTGGGAAACGGTGGCCAGCAATATCGCCGAAGGGCTGGTGGCCCGCGGTTGGGACGTGACTCTGTTCGCCACTGGGGATTCGGTCACCAGCGCCCGGCTGCACGCCGTGGTGGAGCGGGGATATGAAGAGGACCGATCCATCGATCCGAAGGTGGCCGAGTATCTACACATCCCGGAAGTGTTCGAGCGCGCCGCGGAGTTCGACCTCATACACAGCCACTACGATTTCATGGCCCTGGCTTACAGCCGGCTCGTTAAGACGCCGGTGTTGACCACCATTCACGGGTTCTCCTCCCCGCAGATCATGGCTGTTTACCGGAAATACCGCGACGGCTATTTCGTCTCGGTCAGCGACTCGGATCGCGCGCCGGATCTGAACTACGTGGCGACGGTCTACAACGGAATCGACTTGTCGCTTTATCCATTCCAGGCCGCCGGCGGCGACGATTTGGTTTTCCTGGGCCGGATTCATCCGGACAAGGGCGTACACCTGGCCATCGAGGTCGCCCACCGGAGCGGCCGGCGTCTGGTGATCGCGGGCGTCATTCAGGATCAAGCTTACTTCGATGAGCAGGTGAAGCCCCACGTCGATGACCGGAACGTCCTGTATGTTGGACCGGTGGACGTCGCGGGCAAGAACGATCTTTTCACGCGCGCTTATGCGGTGCTGCATCTGAACACCATCCCGGAACGGTTCGGACTGGTGCTGGTGGAAGCGAATGCAACCGGGGCGCCGGTGATCGCGATGGACCTCGGCTCCTGCCGCGAGGTCATCCGCGACGGTGAGACCGGTTTTTTGGTCAATAGCGCCGACGAGGCTGCGGCCAGGTTGGAGCAGGTCCCGGAAATCGACCGCGCGGCTTGCCGGCAGCGGGTGGAGCGGCATTTTTCAACGGACACGATGGTGGAGGCGTACGAATGCGTCTACGCGACGATTTTCGAGCAATAAGCGAACCGGCAGTGAAGCGAGACATCGTAAGACGGTTCGGCGGCAACCCGGTTCTGAGTAAGTCGGACATTCCTTATCGGGTCGAGACCGTTCACAACGCCGCGGTAGTGAAGCATGGCAACCAATACATCATGCTATTCCGCGCTCATCTCCGCACGGGACGGTCCATCATTGGCTTGGCCCGCAGCGCCGACGGGTTTCGCTTCTCCGCCGACCCGGAGCCTTTCCTGACTCCCGAAGCGAACGGCCCTTTTGCGCCCTATGAGGAGTTTGGGGTCGAGGACCCGCGGGTTACTTTTCTCGAAGGGCAATACCTCATCACTTACAGCGCTTACTCGCGGGCCGGCGTGCGAATTGCGCTGGCCAGGACTCAGGACTTCACCCGGGTGGAGAGAGTGTCGCTGATCACCGAGGCGGATTATCGCAACGTCGTGCTCTTTCCTGAGAAGTTCGGCGGACTCTATGCGCGCCTGGACCGCCCTCACTCGGAGATCCTCCCGTGGTCCATCTGGATCTCGTATTCGCCGGATCTGCGATTCTGGGGCCGCTCCGAGCTCATCATGAAGCCCGAGGCGTACCACTGGGATGAAATGAAGATCGGTCCGGGAGCGCCGCCCTTCAAAACCGAGCAGGGATGGCTCTCGATCTATCACGGGGTCTTCCGAACGATGGATGGCGCCGTGTATCGCCTGGGGGTTGCGCTTCATGACCTCGAAAACCCCGCGAAAGTTCTCGGCGTGAGCGATTCGTGGATCCTACAGCCGGAAGACCCCTGGGAAGTAGCCGGATATGTCCACAACGTCGTGTTCACGTGCGGCGCGGTTCCCGAGCCGGACGGAACCGTCAAGATCTACTGGGGCGCCGCGGACACGGTGATGTGTGCGGGCGAAGCGAATATCTCGGACTTAGTGGACCTCTGCCTTCATCACGGCCGCCCGGCTAAGTGAGGGTGTTCCAGGCCAGCGGATTGGAAGGGTGCTGGCAAGGTCGGGTTTGGCAGTGAATTGCGCCCGGCTGTAGTAACTTGGGAGTGGGAGGGAACAGATGCAATACCGCAGGCTCGGGAAGAGCGGAGTGAAGGTTTCTGCGATTGGGCTGGGGTGCATGGGGATGTCGGAGTTCTATGGACCGGGCGACGATGGCGAG
>Ga0209683_10000907_pt1 | contig 11398 bp, 5 predicted proteins | sample DOMMetBare2Fresh_FD_187474 | JGI IMG/M metagenome (GOLD analysis project Ga0209683, IMG submission 187474) | Wetland sediment microbial communities from St. Louis River estuary, USA, under dissolved organic matter induced mercury methylation -... | ecosystem: Environmental > Aquatic > Freshwater... | reverse complement strand
AGGTTGCGCTCCCGGTCTTTGAGCCGGACCTCGCCGCCGGTGGAGATCGATGGTCTTCGCACGTTCACGATCATGGTGCGGGTCTCCGCGCCGGAGCTCTCGACCATGAGCCGCCGCAGCTCCGCCTTCACCGAGGTGCGGTCTCCCAGGGTCATCGTGACGCGGTAGTTGCCCTCGGGCCGCGCCACCGAGTAGTAGAACGGCTTGTCGGAAACCGCGCAACGACGCGCCCCGGTTGATACGGAGGATTCCGGCTCGAAGCCATAGCCCGCATCGGCGCTATAGATCGTCGAGGGTGAAACGCCGGTAGAACGTGGCGGGGTTTTGCCGCCGAAATGGAATCGGAGCGACTGTGGCGGTTGCGTGTCGATTGTCAACGATCCATCGGCAAGGCCGGCGGCGGAAGCGACAACGCGAATCGGGGCGCCGCCCGCCGTGGCCCGCACGATGGCCACCGCGCGACCCAGGTATGCGCGGCGACTCGTCGCTTGAAACGGCTCATGACTCGTGTTGTCGCCGTTGTCCACGGCGGCGACCGCGCCTGGGCCGTAGAGCCGGAACGAGATCTGGGGGTCATCGCCCGGCGCCGGGACGCCGTTGTCATCGACCACTGTCGCAACCACGTATGCGACGTCGTCCCATTCGGGCGCGAGCGTGGCGCGGTCCACCGTCAGCGCGATTCTGGCTGCCTTTCCGGCGGTGCGCAGTTCACGCGTGACGGCCACGGCGCCCTGGCTGCGCCCGACCGCCTTGAGAGTTCCCGGCTCGAACGAGACGCGCCAGGTGCGCGGCGCGGCGTCCGCGGGAAGGGGCTGCACGCCCAGGGATCGGCTGTTCAGCAGAAGCTCCACCTGCTCGCAGTTGCTGTAGACCTCCACGGTCTCCTCATGCGCGGAGGCGTCTCGCGGAGTCCAATCCGGACGCAGCGTCTGCTTCTGCCAGCCCGGATCGGGTTCGTAGCCGGGATCGGCGGGCGTGGCCTGCCGCGGCGCCACGCGCCGGAAGACGCCGATCATTGGCTGCGGCGTCCACCAGCTTTGCCGTTCGAAGGCGAGGGGTTTCGGGAATCCGGTGCGATCAAGCAGGCCGAACTCCGAGGCAATATCGGGCCAGCGCCGCGCCTCGCCGAGGTAGTCGATTCCCGCCCACAGGAATTGGCCGGCCATCTGCGGGCTGTCGCGCAGCGCCACCCACACCCTGCGATCGTGCCCGTTTTCCGTGCCGAGAATCTTCCGGGAGGGCTTGGCAGCGTGTGCGGCCAGCAACTCGTTCTCACGGTAGTTCTGGCCGACCACGTCGAGCATGTCGGCGAGGCCGTTGTCGTAATCGTGGCTGACATTGGGGCGGAACAGCCCCTGAGTTACCGGCCGCGTGGGATCGTTCTGATGAAAAACCTCGATCAGCCCGCCCAGAATCCGCTTTGCGACGTCCGCCTTGGGGGTGTCGCGGATTTCGTTTCCGGCGCTATAGAGGATGACGCTGGGATGGTTGCGATCGCGCCGTACAATGTCGCGTGTGTCGATCTTCGACCACTCCTCGAAGAAGAGATGGTAGTCGTAGGGCTGCTTGGCGTAGAGCCAGGTGTCGAACATCTCGTCCATCACCAGGAAGCCCATGCGATCACAAAGATCGAGGAACTCGGGCGCCACGGGGTTGTGCGCCGTACGAATCGCGTTCACGCCCAGCTCCCGCAGCGCTTGCAGCCGCCGCTCCCAGGCGCGCAGGGGAACAGCCGCGCCGAGCGCGCCGGCGTCGTGGTGAAGGCACACACCGTGCAGCTTGAGGTTTCGGCCGTTGAGCCAGAATCCGCTGGCGCTCTCAAAGCGGAACTCGCGAACGCCGAACGCAACAGTCTCGTCGTCGAGAACGGTCTTGCCGTCCCGAACCTCGACGGCGGCGCGGTAGAGGAAGGGATGGTCGATATCCCAGATCTCGGGCGCCGTGAGGGCGATGTCCTGTGTGAAGCCGGCCGTCTTGCCGGCAGGGATGGTGGCGTGCGCGGTAACGGCCGTCGCAACGGCGCGCCCATCGGGCGCCAGAAGGGTGATCCGCAACGTAGCTATGCGCACAGCCTCGGACTGGTTCATCACCCTGCTCGCGACCCGTACGGTGGCCCGACCGGGCGCGACCTTCGGAGTCGTGACGAATGTGCTCCAGGCGTCCAAGTGGACCGGCCCTGCGGCGATCAGCCGCACATGGCGGTAGATTCCCGCGCCAGTGTACCAGCGCGACGCTGGCTGCGCCGAATTGTCCGCGCGTACCGCAACCACGTTCGCTTCCCCAGGCTTCAAGTGATCCGTCAACTCGTAGCGAAAGCTGACGTATCCCGAGGGACGCTTGCCGAGGTGCGCGCCGTTGATCCACACGTCGCTGTTCGCCATCACACCGTCGAACTCGATGAAGACGCGCCGGCCGCTCCAATCCGCTGGGACATGGAAGCGCTTGCGGTACCATCCGGCGCCGCCGGGCAGGAATGCGCCCTGGCCGCCGGTGCGGTGGTCCTGATCGAAGGGGCCCTCGATGCTCCAGTCGTGCGGCACATCGAGCGTACGCCAGGCGGAGTGGTCGAATCCCGGCGCTTCGGCGCCCGGCGCATCGGCCTTAAGAAAGCGCCAATCACGATCGAAGGGAAGCGTCACACGGGCGCCGCCCGAAACCGCGGACGCAGCGCTCAACAGGAGTAGTGGAACGGCGGTCAGAAAGCGCATGAGCGGATTCCTCGCTACTGCGGCAAGCCTTGGATGTTCTCGGAATCGTTCACGGCGACTCGGCTGCCATCGACCGTCCGAATTGCCACGTTGGTGAACGTCCAATTCCGTGCGTGCTGGATGCTGCCGGCGGATTTCGCCTCGATATCGAGGTTCTTGAACTGGAAGTCCTCGAGCGGCGCCTCTTTGTAGCCCGCGACTTCGATAGCGCGCACGGCGCCGGAGGCTTTGATGTCGGAGATGCGGACGTTGCGGAAGTGCGGCATTCCCTTTTCCGGCGGCACTTTCTCGGTGAGCGCCCGCCAATGATCCGGAACATCCTTGGCGCCGGCGGGTAGCGTGGCGTAGCTGTAGGCAGGGTTCCAGTTGAGATTCACGCGGATCGGCGTGGACACGCCCTCGATTTCGAACTGGTGAGCGTCGATGTTGTCGATCGTGCCGCCGCGCGTGTTGGCCGATTTGAATAGGATGCCGTTCGACACCGGGGCGAGCACGCGCAGGCGGTACGCCTCGATGTCGCGAATCCCCCCGGAGGTTTCGCTGCCGATCGTCAGCCCGGCGGCGCCGCCGCGGATCACGCAGTCGCGTACGATGACTTTCTCGGTGGGGCGGTTGACGCGCAGTCCGTCGGCGTCCCGGCCCGCCTTGAGGCAGATCGCGTCGTCATTGCAGTCGATGTCGCAGCGCTCCACCAGGACATTCGACGACGAATCGATATCGATGCCGTCGGTGGAGGGGCCGCGGCCGTCGATGTTGTTGCGGATCGTCAGGTCGGCTGCGGTCACCTTGTCGGAGTAGCAGATCTGCACGGTCCAGAAGCCGGAGCGCTTCAGCGTGAGACCGCGAAGATCCACGCCGGAGGAGCGGTAGATCTGGATCAGGCGCACACGCATGCAATCGTAGTCGGCTGCCCAGCGCAGCCCCTTGGGTTCATACTCTTCCTTCCGCATGCGCCAGTACTTGTCCCACCAAATCCTGCCGTCGCCGTCGATCGTCCCGTTGCCCGAAATACGCACACCTTTCTGTTCGTACACGTTGATCAGCGCGGACGGCCACTTCATTTCAACGCCGGCGATCCGCGTCTGCATAATCGGGAAGGCCGCCAGGTCGGGGACGGCCCTGATTTCGACCCCTTCGTCGACGCGCAGGTGGACACCGGATTTCACAAAGATCGCTCCGCTCAGATAGACGCCGGGCTTGAACGTCACCGCGCCACTGCCTGCGCGGGCGGCCGCATCGATGGCCTTCTGTATCGCCGGCGTGTCGACGGTCCTGCCGTCTCCGGCGGCGCCGTAATCGCCGACCTTGAATTCCGCGGCCTGCCGGTCCGCCGGGGCCACTTCGACCGCAAAAACGTAGGTGGGACCGAACATGTTGGACCGGAAGACGATCCACTTTTGATCCGGCGTAAAGCTGACGTTCGGCTCCAGCCGGTACTCGTGCTTCGCCATGTCCACCAGGCGCTCGGCGCGGAACGATCCCGGCGTCACCAGGTTCTTGTCGACAACCCCGCGGTTCTCGACCCGCTGCGGGCGGAACAGGTAGATCCAGCGGCCGTTCGGAGCGTGCGCCACCTGTCCCGAGTCGCCGCCATCGCCGCAGAACAGGGCGCCGTCGCGTGTGACGTTGAAATGGATCGACCACTCGTTGCGATCGAGGTGATACCAGATCCGCCTGCCTGTCTCGACGTTGTAGCCGGCCACCCAGAACAGCTCGCCGCGCGGTGTCTGCAGGTCGTACCAGATGGTTTTGCCGTCAGCGCTCCAGAACTCGTGACCGAAGATTTCCATCTCCATCGTGCGCGTGTGGATCTTCCGCAGGTCGCCGCCGTCGGTGCGGATCGTCCAGATGCGCTCAATTTTGTGCCACGGGCCCTCGTGGCAGAACATGAGCAGCGAGGGGTCGGCCGGTGAGAACAGCAGATGGTTCAACCAGTCCGTGCTCTTGTGGATGACCTTCAGCTCGCCGGTCTTCACATTCACTGTGAACATCGCCATGGGGAGCCGGGCCGCAAGGCGTTGTTCCATCATCTGCCCCTTATTCACGGGCTGATCGAGTGTTTGCGGCTGCTGCGGCCGGTTCGCATTGTAGTCCTGGCCGCCGCCTTCGATATATGTCCCTGCGATCAGCGTCTCGTCCGCATTCACCGTGGAAACAGAGCCGCGGGGCGGGAGTTTGGCGATCTCGCGCATCGCGCCCGTATCGACGTTCGTCGAGTAGACCACGCCCTGTTTCACATAGTAGACGTTCTGCGTCTTGCGGCCCGCCTCCACCACGCGCACCCGGCCCTCGACCACGCGCTTGGTCTCGTGCGTCTTGAGGTCGAGCGTCGATATACCGTTTGCCGTCGTGAAAAGCAGCTTCGACCCGTCGGCCGTGTAGCCGTTCTGGTTGAAGTAGAGGCTCGCGCTGCCTGGCTCGTCCGTGAGCCGCACGATGCGATGCCTGGTGGATGGATCGACCCAGGTCTTCGGGGGATCCGGAGTCTGGCAGAGCAGGGAAGCGGCCGCGCCGAAGGCGGCAAAGAGGAGGGTCGACGATAGGATGCGCCGCATAAGAGGAAACCTCCTGTCATGTGCAGAAAGCTACGGAGCCAGCTCGAACGTCCCCTTCAGGCGGACGTCGCGCGAAGATGCTCCGATCCATACCTCGAAGGCGCCCGGCTCGGCCACCCACTCGTCTTTCGCTCCGCTATAGAACGAGAGTGCGGACTGATCCAAAGTGAACGACACGCTCTGCGTCTGTCCCGGCGTGAGAACCACGCGCCGGAACCCTTTCAGTTCCTTGACCGGGCGGTCCACGCTGGATTTCACGTCGTGGATGTACAGTTGAACGACTTCCGCGCCCGCTCGCGATCCGCTGTTGCGCACACGCATCGTCACCTCAACCTGCTTGCCGGCGGCCACTGCCGCCGGCGTGATCTTCAGATCGCTGTAATCGAACTTCGTGTAGGAGAGCCCGTGCCCAAACGGGAAGAGCGGCTCGACATTCCGCTTGTCGAAACCCCGGTAGCCGACATAAATGCCTTCTCCGTACGTGACGTGAAGATTCTCACCGGGATAGTGGCCGTAGGCGGGCGAGTCGGCCCACTGTTTGGGGAACGTCACCGGCAGCTTGCCGGAAGGGTTCTGCACGCCGAAGACGATGTCGCCAATGGCGTGTCCCGCTTCCTGGCCACCGTACCAAGCCTGCACAACGGCCGGAACGCGGGCGATCCACTTCGTCATGGTTACCGGCGCTCCCGCGACAATCACGACAGTCGTATTCTTGTTCGCCGCCGCCACCGCCTCGATCAGCTCGTCCTGGCCGGCAGGCAGATCCATCGACGGGCGGTCGAAACCCTCCGACTCGAGCTTATAGGAGTAACCGACGACGACGATCGCGGCGTCGGATTTCCGCGCGAGATCGACAGCCTCGTTGCGAAGCTCGGCGCGCGCCTCTGGAGTTTCCTTGCTGACATCCTCACCTTGCATCGAAACCCCCAGCGCGTAGCCGACTTGCACCTGCGCGCCAGCGGCCTCCTTGACGCCATCGAGCGCGGTGACGGAGTACTTCGGCCTGACCAGCGAGCTTCCGCCGCCGCCTGTTCTCGCAATGGCAGCGCTCGGACCGATCACGGCCACCGAGCTGATCTTCGGAGCGCCGAGCGGCAGCGCGCCGCCCTCATTCTTCAGCAGCACGATGCTTTCGGTCGCCGCCCTGCGAGCCAGCGCTCGCTGTTCGGGAGTATCCACCTCGCCACCGCGCGTGCGGCTGGTTTCGAACAGTCCTGCCGTAAACATCACACGCAGAATGCGCCGCGCCCCGTCGTCCACCGCTTCCTGTTTCAACTGACCCGCCGCAACCGCCGCGAGGACTTTGTCCGCACCCAGCCAGCCCGCCCCATTTCCGGACTTCTGCGTTTCGGGTTTGGCGAACCAGATTCGCATCGGCTCGCCGCCAGGCATCTCCAGATGCATACCGGCGGCAACGGTTGGGGCCGTGCTGTAGGTGCTGCCCCAGTCGGAAATCACGAAGCCCTGGAATCCCCATCGCTTCTGCAGCGTCTCGGAAAGCAGAAAAGGGCTCTCGGCGCACCACAGCCCGTTTACCTTGTTGTAGGCCGACATCACGGCCCACGTACCGGCCTCCTGAACGGCTGCCTGAAACGCCGGGAAGTAGATCTCGTGCAGCGTGCGCGCGTCGATCTTCTCGTCGATGCGGTGGCGCTCAAACTCCGCGTTGTTGGCGGCGAAATGCTTCACCGAGGGGATCACCTTCTCGGACTGCACGCCCTTGATGTACGCCACGCCCATGCGGGCGGCCAGGTAGGGGTCTTCCCCATAGCCTTCGAAGTTCCGGCCCCACAGCGGCAGCCGATTGATGTTCACGGTCGGCGCGAGAATCATGTCTCGTCCCAGGGCCTTCACTTCCTGGCCGATCACTTGACCTTCCCGCTGCACCAATTCCACGTCCCAGCTCGCTCCCATGCCGATACTGGCGGGGAATGCCGTGGCCAGAACCGGCGCCGTGCTTGCCGCGTTTGTGATCGCTGAGGAGCCGACCCAATTTCGCACTCCCATCGGGCCATCGGCCATCCTGATGGCGGGAATGCCCAGCCGCGCGTTGGGCTGGCTTTCCATCCAGCCGGAGCCGCTCAGCATCTCCGCCTTCTCCTGCGGAGTCATGCGGCGCAGAAGATCTTCGACACGCTGTTCGACGGGGAGTTTAGGGTTCTTGTAGGGCGCGTTCGCTTCGGGATTCTGCGCGAGAAGTATTCCAACGGCCGTCACAACCAGGATCGACAGGAAGGGCAGAAGAGTAGCGTGTTTCATAGGTTCCCATTGATCGTAGCAAAGAGGCCGTCCAACAGTCCTTTACTTGACGATCAGCCTCTTCTCCGGGCCATAGAAGGTCAACAGCGGATGCTTTACCAGCGCGCGCACTTCGTAAGCGCCGGGCGCGAGGTGCAACGAGGCGGTGTAAGATCCGGCGGCGACTTGCCGGGTCAGCGCGGTTGCGGTCCACGGCTCGTTCCGTTCCAAGATGTCCTGGCCGGTAATCGAGCGGTACTCGAAACCAGCTTCGAGTGAGGTGGCGCCGCCCAGGTCTCTGATAACGCCCTGAAGCGTCGCCGCACGCGCCGCCGCGTCCCAGCGGGCCTCGCCAGTGTCTACTATGGGCGGTTTGAAGGCCGGCTGCACGTGGGTCAGCTTGATCACCACCGGGTTCGGCCACTTGCGGTCGTTGTAGATTCGTTGCGCGCGCATGGCGCGGATGTGCAACCCGTCGGCTTCCTGCCGGAAGGTGGTCTTGGGCGTCACCTCCGGCCGGTACTCGAGAACGCGGTCGTTCTGCGAGAGGACGCTGGCTTGGGTTTGAGGCGTGGCGCGAACCGACTTGAGCACGATGTCCTTCCACTCGCCGTATTTCCAGCGCTCCTTCTGCTTGACGGCGACGTAGAGCGTGTCTTCGTCCTTCTTCTTCGTGAACCAATAATCGTTCTCGTTGGTCACCACCCATGGCCGCACGCCGTAGATCATCTCCCGATTGATGAACATCCACAGCGCGATCTCGCGCAGGCGCTCTTCCTGCTCGATCGGCAGCTCTCCGTCCGGCTTCGGTCCCACGTTGAGCAGCAGGTTGCCGCCCTTGGCGCGCGTCTCGATGAGCATGCCGATGAGCTGCCCGCCGGATTTGTAGGCTTCGTTCGTCGGCTTGTATTGCCACTGCGTGCCCATGGTGAGGTTGGCTTCCCAAGACCCTTCCAGCGGCACTCCGGGAATGTACTGCTCCGGCGTCTGGATCGCTCCGCGCGTGACGACCACCTCGGGTTGAAGTTCCCAGGCCAGATCGCGCAGGCCCTGCGCTTCGCCGTCGAAGAAGATGATATCGATCTTGCCGTACCGCGTCATCAACTCCTTGACCTGCGCCTGGTCGTGCGCCATGAGGCCGGGATTGTTGCGCGGCTGCACCTGCGGCGTTCCCCGTTGAATCGCTTGACCGTTCTTGTAGAGCCACCAGAAATCGTCCGGAGAAAAATAGAGCCCCGCCGCCAGCCCCTCGCCCCGGAATGCGTTGAGGACCTCGGCGGTGATGTCCTGCCGGAACGGCGTGCGCATGATGTTGAACTCGGTCGTGGCCGTGTCGAACATGCAGAAGCCCGAATGGTGTTTCGCCGTGAACACGACATACCGGACTCCGGCCAGCTTGGCGAGCGCCGCCCAGTCTCTCGGCTGGAATTTCCGCGGGTTGAAGGACTTCGGCAGATCGTTGACGAAGCGGTCCAGATAGTCGTCCGAGGCGGCGACCATGGAATGACTGATGACAGATCCGAGCTGTGAGTCCAGGCTCCAATGAATGAACAGCCCAAATCCCTGATCGCGAAACCATTCCAGCCGGCCGGCTCGATTGAGACTCCCGGACGTTTGCGCCCACCCCGAAACCGCCAGCAAAGCCATCCCAGCCACAACGGTGCGAATGCGATACGAGTTCATCATCCCAAGATCACTCCAAAACCCTGCCACCTATCGGTAGCGTCCGCTACTTCTTGAGCACAAGGACCTTGATGCTACGAAACTCCATCGGGTTGTGGTCCGCGTTGCATTGCAGGCCCAGGACGCCGGACGCGTGTTTGGAGTCGCGGCCGTCGAGCACCGTTTTGGTGTTGTGCACCACGATGAAATGGTCGCCCTGCGCGGTGATGTCGTACTGGTTCCACTGGTCGGGCGCGATCCGCGTGGGGGCGGTGGTTTCGAGCGCGTTCACCAGGCTGCCCGTCTTGTAAGTTTCCCGATAGTCCCAGATCTGCAGTTCGTAGCCGGATACGGCAGGTTGATCGTCCTTTCCCGAGCGCAGGAAAACGCCGCTATTGGCTTTTTCCGAAGCGCGAAACTCGAGCCGCAGCCGGAAGTCGGAATAGGAATCGGCCGTTCCGAGCCAGCTTTTGGCGTCGGCGGGGCAGGCCAGCGCGCCATCCTTTACCGACCAGTTGTTGGCGCCATGAACCTCCCACCCGTTCATGGTCTTGCCATCAAACAAAAGCTTCCAGCCTTCTTTCGCCTCTTGCGGAGTGAGCGCGTTCGGTTGACTCTGCGCGTAGATGGCGGGAATAAGTACGCCCAGCAGGGCTGTTGCAGTGAAGAGACGCCGCATGTCGTTGGGCCACCTCGACGGCCCAAACATTTATACCTCTTTACGCGAGGCCCCTTCAACCCGCCGAACGGCCCGCGGGGATAGAATGAGCCTGTAGCAGTACGGGCGTCCGACAGCGCCTTGAAAGGGAGCAAGCCATGAAGCTGAAGACTTTCACTTGTTGCGTACTCGCATGTTGTGCGGGCGCCTTCGCGGTCCCAGCGCACGCGCAGACCGCTTCTGATCTGCCGCACCTCCGGAAACAAGGCGCCGCCACCCAGTTGATCGTGGACGGCAAGCCGTTTCTCGCGCTGACCGGCGAACTAGGCAACAACACGGCGACCAGCCTGGAGAACATGCAGCCCGTCTGGCCGAAGCTCGTGGCCGGCAATCTCAACTGCGCACTCCTGGCGGTATCGTGGGCGCAGATCGAGCCCGAAGAAGGCCGCTACGAGTTCGCCCTCGTCGACGGCCTGATCCAGGAAGCCAGACGCAGCAATTTGCGGATCGTGTTCCTATGGTTCGGAAGCTGGAAGAACGGTCTGTCGAGCTACGCACCGTACTGGGTGAAGAAGGACTACAAACGGTTTCCGCGGATACGGATAGGCAAAGAGGGCGGGACGATCGAGCTGCTCAGCACGTTCAGCGCCGCTACTCGCGACGCCGATGCGCGCGCTTTCCGAGCGCTGATGCGGCGCATCAAGGAGGTGGATGGCCGGCAACACACCGTGCTCATGATGCAGGTGCAGAACGAGGTGGGCGTGCTGCGCGATTCGCGGGATCGTTCCGGGCCGGCGAACGAGGCCTTTGCCGGACCCGTGCCCAAGGAGCTGATGGACTTCCTCCAAGAGCATAAGGACACGCTCGCGCCGGAGTTGCGCGAGGTCTGGGCGGCTAACGGATCGAAGACGTCCGGAACGTGGGCGGAGGTGTTCGGACCTGGCAAGCCGGACGATGTGGTCTTGCCGATCCAGACCACCAGCCCGCCGCTCAGCAAAGAGGAACACGAGACAGGTTGGAGGAAGCTGCGCTGGCCGGTGGACGAGATCTTCATGGCGTGGAGCTACGCGCGGTTCGTCAACAAGGTTGTCGAGGGAGGCAAGGCGGAGTACAAGATCCCGATGTTCGTGAACGCATGGCTGCAGCAACCGAACATGGCATGGCCGGGCGCGTATCCGAGCGGCGGGCCGCTGCCGCAGGTGAACGACATATGGCGTGCGGGGGCGCCGGCAGTGGATCTGCTGGCGCCGGACCTGTACCTGCCATACTTCGACGAGGTCTGCGAGCGATATACGCGTAACGGCAATCCGCTGTTCATTCCGGAGACGCGCGCCAATGCCGCCAACGCGCTCGTGGCGTTCGGCAAGTTCGGCGCGATCGGGTACTCGCCCTTTGGCATCGAGCGCAACGTAGGTCCCGATACGGACCTAGCCGTGATCTACCGCCTGATTTCGCAGATGGCGCCGCCGATCTCCTTGTAGCTCTGGGTGATGTCGGTGGTGAGGAAGTCCACCCCGGCGACATCGAGCCCGATCGCCTTCACCGCCCGCACCGCCATCTCGGCGTTGTCGGGGTGG
>Ga0209683_10000904_pt1 | contig 11413 bp, 10 predicted proteins | sample DOMMetBare2Fresh_FD_187474 | JGI IMG/M metagenome (GOLD analysis project Ga0209683, IMG submission 187474) | Wetland sediment microbial communities from St. Louis River estuary, USA, under dissolved organic matter induced mercury methylation -... | ecosystem: Environmental > Aquatic >... | reverse complement strand
GGACGTACTTAGCATCACCGGTTACAACCGCCGGCCGCCGCATTTGGTGGCGCTGTACAAAGGTTTTTTCGCCAAAGAGAATCTCGACGTGCGCTTTCACGAGACCACTTACGCGCCGGATCACAACAAAGGCATGGCCGAGGGGCGCTGGGATTTCACGCTCAGCAGCGCCGACACCATGATCGCGCGCACCACCACCGATGGCACCGACTACATGCTGTTCATGCAGGCCGAAGAGGGGCTAAGTGCTTATCTGATCGGCCAGCCGGGTTACGATTCCTTGGACAAGCTGCGCGGCAAACTGCTCGCTGGTGATCCCGGCGACTCCAATCTCGATCTGATTCGCAAGAAAATTCTCCGCAAGCATGGCATTGACGACACCGAGTATGACATCGAAATCATCGGCAGTTCGCCGGTGCGCTTGGAAGCGTTTCTCCAGCGCCGCGTAGTCGCCGCCATGTTGACGCCGCCGGCGTCAGACAAAGCTTTGGCAGCCGGCGGAATTTTACTTGCGAGCGGCGACGATTATGTTCCCGGCTGGCCGCTCACCTGCGGCTGGACGCTGCGGCCTTGGCTCATCGAACATCGCGAGCTGGTGGTGCGCTTCATCCGGGCTTGGGCGGCGGCGACGGATTGGTTGTTGCAACCGGAGCATCGCGAAGAGACTCTGGAATTGTCCATGGACAAGGAAAGGCTCAATCGCAAAGCAGCCGAAATCGCCTATACCAAAGTTGTCCCGCGGGCGCGCATCAATCCGGCGGCGATTCAAACCGTGATCGAGTTGCGAAAAGAGATGGGTGTTTATAAGCCGCCGTTCGATCCGCCGGCGCGGTTCTACGACGATAGCTACTGGCGTGACGCGACGGGGACACGTTAAAGCCGATCAAGGAAGATAAGAGGGTGTTCACCACGAAGGACACGAAGATCACGAAGCTCGGATATTTTTTATTCTGAACCTTGGTGTTCTTCGTGAACTTCGCGGTGAAAAGGCATTTGTCGATGCGCCGTGCTCGACGCTAGATCAACAGCGAGCGCAGGATCATGCTGACGATACTCATGACGATGGCGCCGAAGAAGGCGGACCAAAAGCTGGCGACGGCGAAACCGGGAACTAGATAAGCGGCGAACATGAGCATCAGCGCATTGATAACCAGCAGGAAAATTCCCAATGACAGAATCGTGATCGGGAAGGTGACGATCTTGAGAATGAATCCCACGGTGGCATTCACTAGACCGATCACCAGCGGCGCGATCAAAGCCGGGCCGATGCCGTCGACGCTGATGCCAGGGATCAGATTGGCGACCACAACCAGACTGATGGCGCTGATGGCCCAATGCAGCAGTAATTTCCACATGATGATATAGGGCATAACAAAGGTTGAAGGATATCTCAATGAAGTTTCTTGGATTACCCTTGCGAGACGCAATCGAGAATGTAAAATGGCCAAACATTAACGACGCATAAGGAGGCATGAAAGCCATGTCACAGCAGGAACTCGAAAGCGTAGCTCAAGCGATGGTCGCGAAGGGTAAAGGCATCCTCGCCGCCGACGAGAGCATGGGCACGATCAAGAACCGGTTCGACAGCATCAAGATCGAGTCCAATGAAAACAACCGGCGCGCCTACCGCGAAATGCTTTTCACCACCAAGGGCCTTGAGGAAGCGGTCAGCGGGGTAATTCTGTTTGACGAAACCCTGCGCACGGCGGCGAGCGATGGCACAGCTTTCTCGCAGGTGCTCTCCAAGAAGGGCATTATGCCCGGTATCAAGGTCGACAAAGGACCGGTGGCTATTCCCGGATTCCCCGGCGAGACCGTCACCGAAGGGCTCGACGGTCTGCGTGGGCGGGTAAAAGAATATAAAGAGTTGGGCGCCACGTTCGCTAAATGGCGCGCGGTCATCGCCATCGGCGACGGTATTCCTAGTTACACTTGTTTGCAGGCCAACGCTCATGCGCTGGCGCGCTATGCGGCGCTCTGCCAAGAAGGCGGCATCGTGCCCATCGTCGAGCCCGAAGTCTTGCTCGATGGCAACCACACCATCGAGCGCTGCGAGGAGGTGACCCAGGAGACTTTGCGGATCACTTTCGCTGCGCTATTAGAACAGCGCGTTCATCTGGAAGGCATAATACTCAAGCCGAGCATGGTGGTGTCTGGCAAAGCTAACCCGCGCCAAGCCGGCGTCGATGAAGTCGCCGAGCGGACGATTCGTTGCTTGAAGCGCACGGTCCCCGGCGCGGTGCCCGGTATCGCCTTTCTCTCCGGCGGCCAAAGCGCTGTCAGCGCCACCGAACATTTGAACAGAATGAATCAGCTTGGCCCCCACCCATGGCAGGTGAGCTTCTCCTATGCGCGGGCGCTGCAAGATCCGGCGCTCAAGGCTTGGAAAGGCGAGCCCGGCAACGTCGCCGCGGCGCAGAAGATTTTTTATCATCGCGCCAAGATGAATAGTGCGGCGCGCAGCGGCAGCTACACCAAGAAGATGGAAGAGGCGGCGTAAACCAATTCCTCGGTTCGTCAAGTTGCTGATGAAAGCTGCCAATCCATAATCGCTGGCCGGAAAAATGGATCTGGAAAAACATTTCGGCGGGTGCCACTGCGGTCGCGTCAAATTCGCGGTTGAAGCATCCGCCGAAATCGAAGCGACCGAGTGTAACTGTTCAATCTGCAGCAAGAGCGGCTATCTTCATCTGATCGTACCAAAATCCCGCTTCCAGTTGCTTCAAGGCGCTGAATCCCTCACGGCTTACACATTCAATACGGGTGTCGCCCAGCACCTGTTCTGCAAGATTTGTGGCGTCAAGTCCTTCTACGTGCCGCGTTCTAATCCTGACGGCTATAGCGTCAACGTGCGCTGCCTCGATCGACAAACGATCCGGCAGGTCACAGTGAAACCGTTCGACGGCCAGAACTGGGAACTGCACGCCGCCGAGCTAGCGCAGCGCTCGAGCGCGTAACCGCGTCACGGCGAGGGTTCTTTTGCTCTTTTGCAAGCAGGACGAATCGCGCACAATTGCCGCATTTCCAAATTCAAGCGAGGTCAACCGTGAGTCGATCAACTTTGTTTCACAGATTCATTCGCGCCGTTAAGACTGGCAACTATTGCGACGGCCAAGCTCTATCAACGCGGGAAGGATTGCAACGGCTGGCCGATCTCCACGCGCAAGATTTCACGCGCCGGCAATTCCTCGCCGATCTTGGTAAGCTCGCTGCGGCGGGCGCGGCTGCGACAGTGCTCGATCCGATATCGCGGGTACTTGCGGCTCCGCCGCGTCCGCAAGTCAGTGTCGGCGTTGTCGGCGCCGGTTTGGCAGGGCTCGCTTGCGCCAATGAGCTCAAGCGAAACGGCATAACCGCGAAATTATTCGACGCCGCGCATCGCGTCGGCGGGCGCTGCTGGTCGCTGCGCAACTTCTTTCCGGGTCAAGTCGCCGAGCGCGGCGGGGAATTTATCGATACACCGCATAAGACTATGCTCGGTTATGTCAAAGAGTTCGGCTTGACCGTCAAAGATGTCGACAAGCAGCCGGGTGAAGTTTTTTACTACTTCGCTGGGCAGCGTTATCCAGAGAGCGCTGTCGTGGACGAATACCGCGCCCTTGTCCCGGCCATGCGCGCCGATCTACGGAAACTTTCTGCGGCGCCAACGGCGGACGATCACACTTTCGACGATATTTTGCTCGATACCATGAGCCTGGCAGAGTATCTCGACCGGCGCGGCGCCGGAGCGTTGATCCGGGCGGTGATCGAGCAGGCGTACAAAGCGGAATATGGTTTGGAGATCGGTGCGCAGAGCTGTCTCAATTTTCTCCTCTTTATTCACGCCGACCGGCGATCAAAGTTTACTCCTTTTGGGATTTCTAGTGACGAGCGTTATCACGTGGTTGACGGCAACGATCGCATAACCGAGGGGCTGAGCAATGGTTTGCCGGGGCAAATCGAAACCGACATGCGGCTGCTGCGCGCGCTCAAGACCGCGGCGGGCAAGATCGAACTGACGTTTGCCCGAGGCGCGGTGGCTCGGCAAGCGAGCTTCGATGCCGTCGTCTTGGCGCTGCCGTTCACGACGCTGCGCGAAGTCGAGCTCGACGCCAGCCTCGGGCTACCGCCTTGGAAGATCGCCGCGATTCAGTCTCTTGGGTACGGCACCAACGCCAAAATGATGGTTGGCTTCAACGGCCGGCCATGGTCAGCTCTCGGCGGCAACGGCGAATCGTATAGCGATCTGGCGAATCACCAGCTTACTTGGGAAACCAATCCGAGCCGGGCTTCGGCTAGTCGTGGCATTCTCACCGACTATTCAAGCGGCATACGCGGCGCGAGTCTAAATCCAGCAAACTCGCAGGGCGAAGCGACGGCGTTTCTCAATGATCTCGATGATGTGTTCCCAGGCGCACTGGCGGCGGCGACCCGCGACGCCAGCGGTAAGTTTCGCGTTCACCTCGAACATTGGCCATCCAATCCGTCAACCCAAGGGTCATATACTTGTTACCGCCCCGGCCAGTTTACCAGCATCGCCGGTAACGAGGGCAAACCCATCGGCAACCTCCACTTCGCCGGCGAGCACGCCAATTCGTTTTACGAATGGCAGGGGTTCATGGAAGGCGCTGCTCTCTCCGGTATCCAGGCTGCGCGGGAGATTTTGCAGGATGTTAAAGTGGGCACGCTCGGGTAAGATAAAACGCGAGAGCCATCATGAGAGCCAACAGCATTAGACATCTACGTGGAGACTTTCTCAGGATGCAAGACCAGCTTCGAGTCGGAGCATCCCCTTCGGTCGTGAGCGGGTTTCAATCGTTCCCAAAACCTGCCCTGAGTCTTATCGAAGCATTCAATGGTTCGACAAGCTCATCATGACCGGCTTGGTCTTGCGCTCGTCCTGAGACTCGTCGATTGATCCGCTCCGTTCAAATTGTTTAACGATATAAAACGATTGGCGCTGCTGTCTGGCTTGGCAGATGAGCCGTTGAGCATCGCGAACACGTGCAGGCAGGTGAGACGTATGCCCCGCGCAAGCGAAAGAAGATTACAGGGGCAAATTGGCCGGCGAAAATGATATGCTAACTTCAGAACACAGAATCTTTTGGGAGCAAAAGGCTAAAATTCAGGGTCATGCTAAAATACCAGCTCAGGCACGAGGTCAGGGTTGAATCTGGATTCTACAAGCTTGGATTTCAGAGGGTGGAGGAGAGTCATTGGGTCACCTTGAGTTAGCCGTCGTAGGGAAGCATCCGGCTGCTTTCGCCTTCCAGACGCTGAAAGCCTTTCGAGCCAATCAGGGAGTTCTTTTGGCGGGCGCCGTCGCTTACTACGCGCTGCTATCTATTGTTCCGCTGCTCATTCTTATCGTCATCGGGCTTTCCTACGTTATCGAGCAGGTGGAGTTGCTCGATACGCTCGGCCGCTATTTGGAATGGCTAATTCCGGGTCAATCCAGATTGATCGTCGCTGAGCTGGCGAACTTTCTTAATCATCGCGACGTTATCGGCTGGGTGCTATTGGCGACAATGATATTTTTCAGCTCCCTGGCATTCACGGTACTGGAGAACGCGATGTCGGTAATTTTCATTCACCGGGTCGCCATCCGCAGGCGCCATTTTCTCGTCTCTGCACTAATTCCGTATTGCTACATCTTGTTCCTGGGAGTCGGCGTGTTGTTGGTGACGCTCGTCTCCGGTAGCCTGCAGGCGATGGGGCACGAAAGCGTTGATTTTTTGGGGCGTAACTGGTCCCTTGGCGGCGTTTCTGGCGTGCTTCTTTATCTGCTCGGATTCGGCGGAGAAATTTTCGTTATCACATCCGTCTACCTGGTTATGCCGGTCGGACGGCTGTCGCTGCGGCACGCGCTGATCGGCGGTGTCACGGCGGCACTGCTTTGGGAGCTCACCCGCCATGTGCTCGTCTGGTACTTCGCCACTCTGTCACAGGTCGGTCTAGTCTACGGTTCGCTGACGACGGCAATCGCGGTACTGTTGAGCTTGGATCTCGCGGCGACGTTGCTGTTGCTGGGTGCCCAGGTCATCTCCGAATATGAGCGCCTATGCAAAGCCCCGCAGGATGCGCCGCCACAGCCCTTGCGCACCTAATAAGCGCGGTTTCCGCTATCGGCGCTTCGGGCATTATCTGATGACAGTTGGTTCGACGCTAAACGACAGCGCAACCACGCGCCAATCGCCATTTTCAATCCTGTTGCGTCTGGCACCTTGCTTACCGCATCGTGCATGAATTAAGGCGCAGAAGGCGCTGGATTGAGTCTCACTTGTGGGGAGTTCGATCAAACTTAGTGACGCTCATGCTGCGAGGCCATCCAGGGGCATTTCTCAGTTTGCTCTGGCGACCGGCCGGGCATTGTTGGACCGCACATATCCCGGAGGATTGCCGCGGTTCGACCGCACTTCCAGCCAATCCCCCGATGAACGGACGACGTTGAGCCGCGTGCCTCTGCCGATTTGCGAGATCACACGCCCGGCCGATGACGGATTTTCATAGACCGACGTCGCCTGGGTTGTTTCATAGACGCCCGGCTCGCCTGTTCGGCGTGCCGCCGCCGGCTGAGCAATCGACGCAGGCGTGGTTGGCGCGCGCGCTGTCGTTCTCCCAACAGCCCCAGATCGGGTCGCATTGCCACGACCCGCTTCACGGCTGGCGAGGCTTAGCCGATGCTGTGTTGCCGAGAGGGCTTTTTGGCTTTCCTCAAGTTTACTCTTCATGGCGCCGAGCTGATTGGCGTTCTCGCTCAGTTGTTGCTGCACTTGTGCGAGCTGGGTTTGCTGACTTTGAATTATTTGATCCTTCGCTTGAAGCTGTTTTTGGTCGGCCTGCGATAACCGCGATAGCTCGCTGCGTTGTCGGTATCCGCCGGCGAAAAAGGCGAGCAAAACGACAACCAGCATGGCGCCGGACCAGATAAACTTTGGCGGAATTGGCAATTTCATTTGGCGCATCACGGCAACGCGAGGCGCCGACGATGGCTCGTTACGGTTGAGCCACTTGGGAGCAGTCTCTGATAACAGAACGGCCATGCAGTATGAACATTTCACGGCATCGGCCGCGATGCTGTTGGCGCAATATGGGCAAAGCTGCGGCGGCGTGGTGGATTCTCCGCTCATGACTTTTTATCCTTATGGCCGGTTAACCTATCCAAATTTTCGCCATGGCGCATCGCCTGTTGTTTGATCCAGTCTTTGCTGAAAAAACCTTGCGCAACGCGCCACTCGATTAGACGTTTGGAAAAGGCAAATGTGAATGGTGCCCGGGGTATCTTATTCCCTTCGAAAAACCTCAAAATCTCGCCAACGGGTAATTCGCCAACCGGACTAGCATAACCGCTTATCCGCGAGCGCCAGCGGTTGACCGCCTCCTCGTCATTTCGTATGTTACGCAGAATAACATGCTATCACTGGCAAGCGGCGATTTGACAAAAAACCTTAACTCTCCAACTCAAAAGGAGGATTCTCATGGCTTATGATCTGTTGATTCGTGGTGGGCGTGTGGTCGATGGTTCCGGGTTGCCGTCCTACGTGGCCGATGTCGGCGTCAAGGATGGCAAGGTTGCGGAGATCGGCAAAATCAAGGACGGCGCGGCCAAGACCATCGACGCCAGCGGTCTCGCGGTGTCGCCGGGCTTTATCGATCATCATACCCATCTCGACGCCCAGATGCTCTGGGATCCTTATGGTACCTGCGAGCCGCAGCATGGCGTGACTTCCGTTGTCATGGGCAATTGCGGCTTGTCCCTGGCGCCGGTGCGGTCCGGCATTGAAGATGCCATTGTCAAAAGCTTCGTCCGCGTCGAAGCGATCCCGCGCATCGCGCTGGAGCAGGGCGTGAAGTGGAACTGGCATAGCTACGGCGAATATCTCGACAACTTCGAGGGTAAGGTCGGCATCAATGTCGGCGGCCTGGTCGGTCATATCGCCGTACGCCACCATGCCATGGGCGAAGAAGCGGTGGAGCGCAAGGCTACCGGCACGGAAGTGCAAAAGATGAAGGGCTTGGTGCTCGACGCCATGGAAGGCGGCGCCTTGGGCATGTCGACCAACCGCAACGATCGCCATATGCGCGAGGACGGCAAGCCGGTGTCGAGCCGGTTGGCCGACGACGACGAATTTTTCGCACTGTGCGATGTCTTGGGCGAGCGCAACGCCGGGGTCATCGAAACCATTCTCGGCCGCAACAAGGTCGAACACTTTGAGTGGTATCACGAGCTCGCCAAACGGACGCAGCGGCCGATTCTTTGGCAGAGCTTGCAACACCGCTGGTCCGAGCCGAATCTCTGGCGCGAGCAGCTGGACGCCGTGGAGCCGATCTTTAAAGCCGGCTACCAAGCCTATGGCCTTTCGATGACCGTGCCGCTGGTGCGCCACTTCACTTTGAAAGACTGCCAGATCTTCGACGAATTTCCGACATGGAAGAACTTAATGTTTCTACCGGTGGAAGTGCGTAAGCAAGCATTTGCCGATGCTGCCACACGAATCAAACTGCAAGGCGAGCTCGACAATCTGCGCGAGACTAACTTCCACAAACGCTGGGATATTCCAAAAGTCGAAAAGGTGTTCAAGCCGGAGAATCAAAAATACCTCGGCAAGACCATCGCCGAGATGGCCGCCATGCGTAATCAAAAACCGATTGACGCATTCCTCGATCTCGCCCTCGACGAAGATCTCGAAACGATTTTCTGGAACGCCAACAATGGCGGCGACTGGAACGCCATGGGCGAGATTCTTCGCAGCCCCTATGTGTTAGTCGGAACTTCCGACGCCGGCGCCCATGTGTTGTTTGGCGCCGACTTCGGCTACGGCACGATTCTCTTGGGCCTGTGGGTACGCGAGCGCCAAGTAATGTCCTTGGAGCAGGCGATTCATAAATTAACTTTTCATCCGGCGTCGATCTTCGGCTTACAGGGGCGCGGTTTGCTGCGCCAGGGTTATGCTGCCGATATGGCGATCTTCGATCCCGCCACGGTGAGCGCTGAGGAGCCCACCTGGGCGAACGATTTTCCAGCCAATACCAAGCGCATGGTGCAAAAATCGGTGGGCCTGCACTACACCATCGTCAACGGCACGGTGATCAACGATCAAGGGCGTATGACCGGCGACCTGCCTGGCCAGGTGATGCGTGGGCCGCTCTACCGTCAACATAAGGCGGCGGCTTAAGATGGGCGTGAGTTATATTCCCGTTGCCCGCATCGGTGAACTCGCTGCTGGTGCCATGAAAGAAGTCGACCTCGGTGGACGCCAAGTTCTGGTGGCGTTCACCGAGGGTAAATATTATGCTTTTGCACGCCAGTGTCCCCATGAAGACGCGGATTTGAAGGAGGCCGGGCAGTTGTTCAACGTCAATGGCGCGCAGATCCGCTGTAACAATCACAGCTATTGTTTCGATCTCAAAACCGGCGACTGTACGCTGCCCAAAGGTGGCGCGCCGTTGACCGTGCTGCCCACCGAAGAGCGCGGCGAAGAAATTTGCATACGTCTCGAGTGGTGAGGCTCCTCTGGATTGCCGGGCCGCCCCACACGGGTCGCGCCTTGTCGGCGGAAATTTCACGGAAACCTATGCCCTTATCGATCGTGCGTGTGATCGCACTCATGCTGGTTTACGCCGGTGCGAATGCGAACTTGGCAAATCTCGCGGCCCAAGAGAAAAATTTTCTCTGGAAAGCGCAGGGCGGCAACAATACTGTTTACATTCTCGGCTCGATCCATTTGCTCAAGCGCGACAGCGCGGCGCTTAAGCCCATCGTTCAAGAAGTGTTCAGCAAGAGCAAGCGTTTGGTGCTGGAAATCGACCTGGTGAACGAAGGGCCGGAGAAGTTTCAGCAGCTCTTGGCGCAGAAAGGTCTCAATCCTGATGGCAAGCTGTTGGCCGAGCAATTATCGCCCGAGACCTACGAGTTGACGGCACAGAAGGCTACTGATCTTGGCGTTGACATAAAGCTGCTGGCGCCGCTCAAACCTTGGGTCGTCGCGCTGACGATGGTGGTCATGCAGCTGCAAAAACTCGGCTACGATCCCAATCTGGGCATCGATCATCAGTTGGCGCAGCGTGCTCGGCAGTCGGGCAAGCCGGTGTCCGGATTGGAAACTGCCGAGTTCCAGATGGAGATCTTTGACCAGTTGACGACAGCGCAGCAGGAGATGTTTCTGCGCCAATCGCTGCAGGAAATGGACCAGTTGGAAAAGATTGTCGATGACATGGTCGGCGCGTGGGACAGTGGGGATGTCGCTCGCGGCGAGCGGCTATTTTTAGAAAGCATACGCGCTTATCCCGATCTCAAAGACAAAATTCTCGACGCGCGCAACCGGCGTTGGATACCGCAAATCGAACAATTCCTAAACCAGGAAGTTGACGTTCTTGTCGTAGTCGGCACTGCGCATTTAGTCGGCAACACCGGGGTTATTGAGCTACTCAAAGATCGGGGCTACAAACTGGAGCAAATGTAAATGGTCGGACAAAACCATCAACTCAAATCGATCCGGGTGGCGGATTGGATGACCGAGAGTGTATTGGCATTGGATACCTTCGATAGCATCGCCATCGCCCGCCAAATTATGGCGAAACACCGGGTCAATCAGTTGCCGGTGCTCGACAATGATAATTTAGTCGGGATCGTCACCGACCGGGATATTCGTGATGCCTATCCGACCAGCATGATGATCGACCAGACCGAGGCGATCGACAGCTTCGCCGAGAAAGTTACAGTGGAAGAAGTGATGACGCACGATCTTTTGGTCGTCCGGCCGGAAACGCCGTTGGCGACCGCGGTGGGTTTGTTGCGCAAACACCGCATTGGCTCCTTGCCGGTGGTGAAAAACAAGATCCTGGTCGGCATCATCACGCGCAGCGATATTCTCGATTTCGTCCTGGATGGTCGGGCCAAACGCAAGCGGCTGATCGCCAAAACGTCGCAACTCAAGGCAAAGAAAAAGCGCAAATAGCCGCAGCGGGCAAATTGCCGCAGGCATCGAAAGGGAGGTTCGTCGAGTTATGCCGTCATTCGACATTGTCAGCCGTATCGATATGCAGGAGGTCGACAACGCGGTCAACATCACGACTAAAACGATTCTCACGCGCTACGATTTTCGCGGCTCGAAGACCGAAATTTCCCTGGACAAGAAAGAGAAAAAACTTCTCGTTACCACGGAAGACGACATGAAAATGCGCGCCATCCAGGACACTTTGATCGAGAATCTGGTCAAGCGCAAAGTCGATCGCCGTTGTCTTGACCCGAAAAAATCCGAACCGGCGGCCTATGGCTTGATCAAACGTGAGATCGCGATCAAGGACGGTGTCGACTCGGACAACGCCCGCGCTATTGTCAAATTAATCAAAGACAAGAAGATGAAAGTCCAAGCCGCCATGCAGGACAATCAAGTGCGTGTGACCGGTAAAAATATCGACGATTTACAGGCGG
>Ga0209683_10000901_pt1 | contig 11439 bp, 12 predicted proteins | sample DOMMetBare2Fresh_FD_187474 | JGI IMG/M metagenome (GOLD analysis project Ga0209683, IMG submission 187474) | Wetland sediment microbial communities from St. Louis River estuary, USA, under dissolved organic matter induced mercury methylation -... | ecosystem: Environmental > Aquatic >... | reverse complement strand
AGGATGGCGTTTGCACCACGGACGGTCCAGAACATGCCGGAGCGTTTGAGCCGGGAGCCGATCACTTCTTTGCAGCCGGCCTCAACCACTCCGGAGCCGCCGCCCACACGACCGCCGATGCGGACCTCCTGAACCACCGGAGAATCGCGTAGACCATCGCCGCATAGAGCGCATCGCCCAGGTACTTGTCAAAGACCACCAGGCCTGTATGAACGACTCGCGAGAGGATGCCAAATGCGATGACGCCTGCGAGGACGAGGCCCCACGGCGCACGCGAGCTCAGGCAGCGGACCATCTCCTTATCGTACGAGTTGCCGGCCTGGACGGGAGAACATCCGGCGGAGCCAACCCGGCGGCGCGCTCTTCATGGTAGGCTTTCCTTGCATGTCCGACACAGGTTTTGATCTGGTCGCCGCGGCCCGCCAGGAGATGATCGACGAAGGATTCCACCCCGATTTTCCGGCCGGTGTTGAAGAGCAATTGAGGGCGCTCAAGTCCCGGGCGGGGCCGCCCATGGACGGCAACGTGCGCGATCTGCGCTCGGTGCTCTGGTCTTCCATCGATAACGACACGTCGCGCGATCTGGATCAGGCGGAAGCCGCCGAGCGCGTCGCGGATGGAATTCGACTGATGGTCGCGATTGCCGATGTCGATTCCGATGTCGCCATGGGCACCCCAATCGATCAGCACGCAGCCGATGAGACCACGTCCGTGTACACCGGCATCAGGACCTTCTCGATGCTCCCGGAGGCGCTGTCAACCGATCTGACTTCGCTCAACGAGAATGCCGACCGGCTCGCTGTAGTAGTAGAGATGGTCGTCGGCCACGATGGCTCGATTTCCCAGACCAGCATCTATCGCGCGCTGGTACGCAATCAGGCGCAGTTGACCTACAACGGGGTCAGCCCGTGGCTCGAAGGAACCTCCGCGCCGCCGTCGAAGGTTGCCGCTTCCGCTGCTCTCGAAGCGCAGCTCAAGCTTCAGGATGAGGCCGCGCAGATCCTGCTCGATGAGCGGCACAGGCTAGGCGCCTTGAACATAGATCGCGTAGAGGCGGAGGCGGTGATTGTCGACGACCACGTGCAGGGAATCAACACACGCAAGGAGAATCGGGCCAGCGAACTGATCGAGAATTTCATGGTGGCGGCCAACGGTGTGATGGCGCGCACGCTCATGAACGCCGGCGTGTCCTCCATACGGCGCGTGGTAAAGACGCCGGAGCGGTGGCCGCGGATTGTCGAGCTGGCTGCGCGTAGTGGAGAGACTCTGCCCGCTCAGCCCGCCTCCTGGCGAGCCAGCATGCGATTGTGCGGATTTGTGCGCGGCTGCTCGGCACGCAGTTCAGTTTCCTGGATCTGCTCGCGTACGGGGTTGGCATCGGCGCCATGTATCTCGTCGCGAAAACACCTACGTGGCGCGAAACAGCAGCAGATCCAGGCTGAAGGTCACCCGCATCGCTTCCACCGCCTGCGATCGTAGCGGCCGATAGATTGAATGCAGGAGGCCGCGAACGGCTGGGGCGTCCAGGTCCGCCGCGGTGGTGACGCGGCGCCTATCGGCGAGCGTGAACGCGCCGGCGAATGTCTCGACGGTTCGGGCCACCCTATCGCGGCCCGTACCGCGCAATTCGATGAGATCGTCGGGAGCGGGAAGAGCCACCAGCAGGCGTCCGCTCTCGCGCAACACCCGCCGGAATTCGCTCGAATTCATCCGCGCCGTGATGGACAGCGCCAGCGAGAACGACCAATCCGCGTACGGCACGAAGCGATCGGCATTGGCCACGATCCACTCGCACCCGGGGTAGCGCCGCGCCGCCGCTTGAATCGCCGGAATCGAGATATCGACGCCATGCGCACTGCATCCAGTCTGGCGCGCGAGGGCGCCGAGGTAGAAACCATCGCCGCAACCGGCATCGAGAACGACGTCGCCCGGCGATGCGGCCGCCATAGTCGCGATCGCCTCGAGCAACGGCGCGGTTACGCCGAGATCATGCAATCGCCGCCGCCCTGCCACAGCGGCAACCGTGTCGCCCGCCTGGTTCGATCGGCGGTCCTGCGGCTGAAGCAGGTTGACATACCCGCTGCGCGCGACGTCGAAAGAATGTCCGCGCGCACAAACCAGCCGCCGCTCCTCGCGCACCAATCCTATGCGGCAATTCCGGACGGGGCATAGGAGCATCATGATTGCCGGTCGTCGCTATCCACGGTTGTTTCGCCGCCGGTCTCAAGCGCCTCGCGCGCCCTCGCCGCATCCTCCTCGCGCACCAGCACCTTGTACCCACCGCTAGCCCACGCGACGTGGGGCCGCATGCCACCGACAGCGTCGGCCTGGATCATCGCGGCGACGCCCGCCGCTTCGAGTGCGCTCTTCGCCAGCGCCGCCTCCCATTCGCTGCCGAATGCCTGTATGACAACAAGGTTAGCGTCGTGCATTGCTCCATCATACGGCGATCGCGAATTGGAAACGTCCCGTCTGTGTCGAACGGACGCCGTCCCCAGAGGATCGGATTCGAGGAGCGTTGTGCAACGTAACGAGTTGCGGCATGCCCGGCTCTGGGGTAGCCTTCGGAGGAGCGGAGGGAAGGTAGGAGGAATGGCAGACAACAAAACCAAGCCCACCAAACTCAGTGTCGCGGCGTTCATCGATGCGCTCACGGACGAGACCCGGCGTGCGGACGCCAGGGCGCTCGTCAAGTTGATGCAGAGCGCGACCGGCCAGAGGCCGACGATGTGGGGGCCCTCGATCGTCGGCTTCGGCAGTTGCCACTATAAGTACGAGAGCGGGCGCGAGGGCGATATGCCGCTAACCGGTTTTTCGCCGCGCAAGGCCGCAACCGTTCTCTATGGCCTGATGACGTCGGGCGCGTCTGAGGCGTTGCTCGCTACGCTCGGCAAGCACACCACCGGCAAGGGCTGTCTCTATATCAAGAAGCTCGCCGATGTCGACCAAAAGGTGCTGAAGGCGCTAATCGTCAAATCCGCCGCCGCCAAGCGAGCACAGTACGCAGCCAAGTGAATTGCAGACGGTGAGCTGACTGCCGTGATGCCCGCCGATTCTTTCCGCGATATTTCTATCTGGATTGGCCGAGTGTCACTTGCCCAACGCTGGCGCATCTCGATCCCTAGGCTGCCGGGTACAAGCCGGCTCGCGGGAACTCTTGACGTTCACTTCCGCGGCATAGGCGCCTTCCGTTAGAGTGGCTACGGCGTTCCTTCTTTCTGATACGATGTAGACGCCGCAGGACGCGCAGAAGTACCACGATTCGATGTACTCGTCTCCCATAATGCCGCCGCTGATGGAAGCGGCAGACGGGTCTTTCAGATCCCGGTTGCAGAGCGCGCAGGAAACCACGGCTCACCTCCCATGCGCAGGCCGCACGACCCCGGCCTACGCCGCGACCGGAACCGCCGCCCGCTTGCGCCACGACAACTGGCTCATCACGCCGAGCGCGATCAAGTGCAAGCTGCCCATCAACGCGAACATCGGCACATAGCCGAAGTGACCGACAATATAGCCTGGCAGTCCGGCCGCGAACAACATGCCGCCCACACCCCCGGCAAATCCGCCGATGGCGGTCACCGAACCCACCGCCGCCTTCGGGAACGAGTCCGACGTGGTGCTGAAGATGTTCGCCGACCAGCCCTGGTGCCCGCCCAGCCCGAAACAGATCAGACCAATCATAAGCACCGGACTCTTCACCGCCACGGCCGTTGCCGCAATCGGCATGAGCGACGCGCAGATGGCCATGGCCATGGGCCGCGCCTTGCGGATCTCCCATCCGCGCTTCGCCAGCACGCTCGGAATCGCGCCGCCAAACAGGCTGCCCACGCTTGCGGCCGAGTACATCACGGGGAACGCCCAACTGATTTCCTTCAGCGCGAAGTGGCGCACGTCGTACAGATAGATAGGCAGCCAGCTCAGGTAGAACCACCACACACCATCGGTCAGGAACTTACCGATCGCAAAGCCCCAGGCTTCACGGTACTTCAGCGCGCCCATCCAGCCAATCTTCGCCTGGATCACATCCGCATCGTCGGCTTCCACCGGCGGGTTCTTGTACAAGGCCAACCAGAATACGATCCAGATCACCCCCAGCACGCCGTTCAGATAGAACGCGCCACGCCAGCCCACGCTCAGCGCCAGCACCGCGGCGGCCGGTGGGCCAAACATCGCGGCCACGTTGCTTCCAGAGTTGAAGATGCTGGTCGCGAACGCGCGATCCTTCTTGGGAAACCACTCGGCAACGGATTTGATGCAGACCGGGAAGTTCCCAGCCTCTCCGAAACCGAGCATGCAGCGCCAGACGATCAGACCCGTCAGGGTCGTCGAGAGCGCTGGCATCGCCACCAACACCGAGATCCCGGCCCATAGGATCATCGTCACCAGGTAGCCGATCTTGCTGCCAAAACGGTCGACGAATTTGCCCGCCAATAGATATCCCACGGTGTAGGCGGCCATGAAGGCCAGCAGCACGTTGCCGAGGTCCGCCGGCGAGAAGTGCATCTTGTCGCGAAGAGTCGGCCAGAGATTCGCAAAGAAAACGCGGTCGAGGTACGTCAGCGTCGTCGCAAAGAATAGCAGGACGAGAATGCGCCAACGGAAGGGCGATGGAGAAGGTTGGTTCGAGAGCACCGTTTATTGTATAGCAAGGGTGGCGCTCCTCGCCGCATGCGCTTCTGCGATCGCTGCGAGCCCGGTCATCTGCGTTTTCCCTTTGCTCCGGCGGGGGCTTGCTCGCCGACCGCTGATCACGTGATCGGGGTTCCTGTGACGTAAGACGTCCAAGCGGCTTTTGTGGCCCGATATCTTTTCGGGATCGTTAGTCCCGCCGCTCGTCTCGCCATTCTCCCCGCCCTTTCAACCTCTTGCGCCAAACCGCACCTGGGCAGCGCGCCCTCTCGCCGTACAATCACAACGTGAGCGCCCCTCGGCAGGAAGAAGCTGGCCAGCCTCCGAATCGCCGATGACACCGCAACACGGGAAAATATCTCCCCGCCGCTCAAGCGCGTACGAGAATCGGAGAAATCAAAGCCACTGCCCGTTTTCGTGCGCCCTCATCGGAACGCCGCTCCGTTCGCCGCAACGGCGCCACAGCTTAGCGGATAATGGATGCAGCATCGTGACAGGGTGTTCGGTAGGGGGGCCGGCCTTTGGATCGTTACGTCTGCATTCACGGGCATTTCTATCAGCCGCCGCGCGAGAATCCCTGGCTCGAAGCGATCGAGCTTCAGGACTCCGCCTACCCGTATCACGATTGGAACGCGCGCATTGACGCCGAGTGCTACGCGCCCAACTCCGCTTCGCGCATTCTCGACAGCGAGGGCCGTATCGCCAGCATCGTCAACAACTACGCCCACATCAGCTACAACTTCGGCCCCACGCTGCTCGCCTGGATGCAGGACCAGTCCCCTGAGACCTACCGCAGCGTCGTCGAGGCGGACCGGCGGAGTGTGGAACGCTTCTCCGGACACGGCTCGGCCCTGGCGCAGCCATACAACCACATGATCATGCCGCTGGCGAATCGCCGCGACAAGTACACACAAGTGCGCTGGGGCATCCGCGATTTCGAGCGCCGCTTCGGCCGCCCACCCGAAGGCATGTGGCTGCCCGAAACCGCCGTGGACCTCGAAACGCTCGACATCCTGGCCGAGCACGGCATACGGTTCACCGTTCTTGAGCCCTGCCAGGCCCGCCGCGTCCGCGAAAAACGGCATCTCTGGCGCGATGTCACCGGCGGCCGCATCGACCCCACTACCGTCTACCGCGTTCGCCTGCCCTCCTGGCGCAGGATCGCCGTGTTTTTCTACGACGGCCCGATCTCCCGCGCCTGCGCGTTTGAAGGACTGCTCGACAGCGGAGAGAACCTGGCGGGCCGCTTGGGTTCCGCCTTTTCCAATTCGCGCACCTGGCCGCAGCTCGTTCACATCGCCACCGACGGCGAGACCTACGGTCACCACCACCGCCACGGCGAAATGGCGCTATCCTACGCGCTCAAGTACATCGAAGAGAAAGGCATCGCCAGGCTCGCCAACTACGGCGAGTACCTCGAGAAGTGCAGCCCGACGTGGGAAGTACAGATCTACGAGAACACTTCTTGGAGCTGCGCGCACGGCGTCGAACGCTGGCGCAGCGACTGCGGATGTAACAGCGGCCGTTCCGGCTGGAACCAGGAGTGGCGCAAGCCGCTGCGCGAAGCGTTCGACTGGCTGCGCGACCAGCTCGCACCCTACTACGAGCAGACGGCCCGCGAGCGGCTGAAGGACCCCTGGACCGCGCGCGACGCCTACATCGACGTCGTCCTCGACCGCTCACCCGAAAGCCGCGAGCGCTTCTTCGCCGAACACGCTTCCCGCCCGCTATCGCCCCTCGAGCGGGTCTCGGCTCTCAAGCTGCTCGAACTCCAGCGCCACACCATGCTCATGTATACGAGCTGCGGCTGGTTCTTCGACGAGATCTCGGGCATCGAGACCGTGCAGGTGATCCAATACGCCGGGCGCGCGCTCCAGCTCGCCAAAGAGCTCGGCGGCCCAGACCTCGAAGAGGCCTTCCTGAACCGCCTCGAGTGCGCCCGCAGCAATGTCCCCGAATACAAGAACGGCCGCGTCATTTACGACCGGTTCGTGCGGCCCGCCATGGTCGATCTGCAGAAGGTCGGCGCGCACTACGCCATCGCCTCCATCTTCGACAACGGCGCACAGCAACGGCGCGTCTACTCGTACACCGTCGAGCGCGAGGATCATCGCCTCTACACCGCCGGCAAGGCCCGCATGGCGCTCGGCAAAGCCAAGGTCGTCTCCGAGGTCACCGGGGAATCCGGTCTGTTCTCCTATGGCGTTGTCCACCTGGGCGAACACACCGTCTCCGGCGGCGTTCGCGCCTACCGCGACGAGGCGCACTACCTGGAGACGCTCGAGCGCATTACCGGCGTTTTTCGCCAGGGCGACTTTCCCGAACTCATCCGCGTCGTCGACCGCGAATACGGGCCCGGCGCTTATTCGCTCAAGCTGCTCTTCCGGGACGAACAGCGCCACGTCGTCCGCCTCATCCTCGAGAACAGCCTCCGCGACGCCGAAGTCGCTTACCGTCACATCTACGAGAACAACGTCGCGCTGATGCGGTTCCTGAAAGCGGTGGGCATGCCCGCGCCCAAGCGTCTGGAAGTGGCGGCCGAGGTAACGCTCAACAGCGACCTGCGCGGCGCTTTCGAAAACGACGATCTCGACTTCGGCCGCATCGCCGCGCTGGTCGACGAAGCCAGCACCGCCGGCGTCCCCTTCGACGCGCCAACGCTCGAATTCGCGCTGCGCGGCGCCCTCGAGCGAATCGCCGGCCGGCTCGCCGCCCACCCGGCCGATCTCGCCACCTTGGAGAAACTCAATGACGCGGCCGCCATGGCCCGCTCGCTTCCGTTCGAAGTCGCGTTCTGGAGGGCGCAAAACGTCTACTACCGCGTCATGCGCGAGGAATACCCGGCCGTTCGCGCCCGGGCCGCCGGCGAGGAATCGGCGCGCCTCTGGGTCGAACGTTTCCGCGAGCTGGGCGACCGGCTCCGGGTGCGGGTGGAGTAGCGTGGCGCCGCCGCGCGTCGGCTCACTCGCCCTTGGCTTTGCGGATCGCCTCGGTGAGCGCGGGCGTAATTTCGAACAAGTCGCCCACGATACCGTAGTCGGCCGCCTCGAAAATCGGCGCGCTCGCATCCTTATTTATTGCGACGATCGTCTTCGACCCTTTCATGCCGACCAGGTGCTGAATCGCGCCGGAGATTCCCAGCGCGATATAGAGCTTCGGCGCTACGGTCTGGCCGGAGCTGCCGACCTGCCGCTCCATGGGCAGCCAGCCGTTGTCGCAGATCGGCCGGGAGGCGGCCAGTTCCGCGCCGAGCGCCTCTGCCAGCCGCTCCGCCACCGCCAGGTTGTCCTTGTCCTTGATGCCGCGGCCCACCGACACGATCACGTTCGCCGACGTCAGGTCGACGCCCTGCCGCGATTCGCGGAACCGCTCGATCGGGCGCGTGCGGCTCGCGGCAACCGGCGGCGTGAACGTCCGGACTGGGGCCGCGCCGCGCTCGAGCGAATCCGCGCGATACGCGCCGGCCTGGATCGAAGCGAAGCGGGGCGGCCCGGCCTGGAACCGCAGGTCGGCGTTCAGCTTGCCCTGAAAGAGCTGCCGCACCACGAGCAGTTCGCCGTTCTCGACGCGGTGCCCGATCGCGTCGCTCACCAGCGCGCGGCGAAATCGCGCGGCGAGCTTCGGCGCGTAGTCGCGCGTTTGGTAGGTGTGGGGAAACAGCACGACGCCCGGATTCGCCTGGCGGATCAGCGCTTCGAACGCAGCCGTGTAGCTGTCCGGCGTGTACTCGCCGCACGCGACAGCCCACACCGCTTCGAGCTTGTAGCCCGTCGCTTCGGCGCCGTCGCCGTTTACGGCGGCCGACACCGGCTGGCCCAGATCCCTACCGATCTGCTGCGCCGCGGCGAGCGTCTCCCAGGACATCCGGTGGCCCTGTTCGAGAATCGCGAGTACGCTCATAGGCCCTCAGATCACGCGCTCCGTAAACCGCAACCGCTCGACCAGCTTCCGCGCGGCTTCTTGCGGGCTGCCGTCGAGGATCTCCGTCCGCTTGGTTCGCGGCGGAGCGTAGATGCGCGCAATCTCCACCGTGGCGGCCGGAGCGACGCCCAGCTCGGCCGCGGTGACGCGCCGCACTTCCTTGGTCTTCGCTTTCTTGATCCCCATCAACGTGGCGTAGCGCAGCTTGTGGATTCCGGATTGAATGGTGAGGACGGCGGGCGTGGGCAGGTCGATGGTTTGGAACCAGCCGTCTTCGAGTTCCCGCTTCACGCGCAGCGCGCCGCCGGTCTTCTCGACCTGCATCACGATGGTGACGTGGGGCAGGCCGAGCAGCTCGGCGATCGCGACGCCGGTCTGGCCGTTGCCCAGGTCGTCGGACTGCAAACCGGTGAGGATCAGGTCGGGCTGTTCGCGCTCCATGGCTCGCGCCAGGAGTTCGGCGGCGCCGAGCGTGTCCCAGCTCTCGAGACGGTCCTCTTCGATGTGGATCGCGCGGTCCGCGCCCTTGGCCAGCGCTTCGCGGATGGTCTGACCGGCGCGCGGCGGACCGGCCGTGACCGCCACGACCTCGCCGCCGTACTTCTCCTTGAGCTGGAGCGCCTCTTCGAGCGCGTATGCGTCGGGCTCGTTGATTTCGAAGGTGAGATCCGCCTCCGCAATCGCGCGTCCGGACGCGTCGGCGCGCAGCGGAGAATCGCGGGCGGGCACCTGCTTGACGGCGACCAGAATCTTCATGAGTAGCGGCCGGTGGTAACTGCTACTCAGTATATCGCTTGAAGATCAGGCAGCCGTTGGTGCCGCCGAAGCCGAAGGAGTTCGAAAGCGCGCACTCGATGTGCATGGGCCGCGCGGTGTTGGGCACGTAGTCGAGGTCGCACGCGGGGTCGGGGTTTTCGTAGTTGATGGTGGGCGGCGCGATCTGGTCGCGGATCGCCAGCGCGGTGATGCCGGCCTCCAGGCCGCCGGCGCCGCCGAGCAGGTGGCCGGTCATGGATTTCGTGGAACTGACGCAGAGCTTGTAGGCGTGTTCGCCGAAGCAGCGCTTGACGGCGGTGGTTTCGATGCGGTCGCCGACGTCGGTGGAGGTGCCGTGGGCGTTGATGTAGTCGATTCTTCCGGGCTCGAGGCCGGCGTCGCGGAGCGCATTCTGCATGACGCGAAACGCGCCGTCGCCGTCGTCGGAAGGCGCGGTGATATGGAAGGCGTCGCCGCTCATCCCATAGCCGACGAGCTCGGCCAGGATCGGCGCGCCGCGGCGCCGGGCGCCTTCGAGTTCCTCGAGGACCACGATGCCGGATCCCTCGCCCACGACAAAGCCGTCGCGGCATTTGTCCCAGGGACGGCTGGCGCGCTGCGGTTCGTCGTTGCGCGTCGAGAGGGCGCGCATGGCGGCGAACCCGCCGATGCCCATCCGGCAGATGGGCGCTTCGGCGCCGCCGCAGATCATCACGTCGGCGTCGCCGCGCTGAATCATGCGGAAGGAATCGCCGATCGCGTGCGCGCTGGTGGTGCAGGCGGTGGCGGTGGCCGAGTTCGGTCCTTTCGCACCGGAGCGAATGGAGACGTAGCCGGAGGCGAGGTTGATGATGGTGGCGGGAATGAAAAACGGCGAGATGCGCCGCGGGCCATGCGCCAGCAGTTGCTCGAACTCGCGCTCGATGACTTCGAACCCGCCGATGCCGCTGCCGATGTAGACGCCGACGCGCTCCGCGTTCTCCTCGCTCACCTTCAAACCGGAGGCCGACAGGGCGAAATCCGAGGCCGCGATGGCGAACTGGATGAAGCGCCCCATTTTCTTGAGGTCTTTGCGCTCGACAAACTGCTCGGGCTGAAAGTCCCGGATCTGCCCGGCGATGCGGCACGCGAACGCCGAGGCGTCGAACGCGGTGATCTGGGAGACGCCGCTCCGCGATTGGAGGAGGCCCTTCCAGGTCTGCTCGGTTCCCACGCCCACGGGCGACACCAGCCCTACACCTGTCACCACAACCCTGCGCGACAAAGCTACGCTCCTGTGTTTGGAAAAGATCGCTGCGACGGCCGGAACTACTTCTTGGCCATCTTGCTATCGATGTACTCGATGGCGTCCTTCACGGTGCTGATTTTCTCGGCGTCCTCGTCGGGGATGTCGAGGTCGAACGCTTCCTCGAAAGCCATGATGAGCTCAACGATGTCCAAGGAGTCCGCACCCAGGTCGTCGACAAACGAAGCAGTGCTATCCACTTGCGCTTCGTCGACCCCGAGCTGCTCGACGATGATCTGCTTTACCTTCTGCTCAACCGACATGAAACCTCCAGGGAAGTATACAAACTCATTGATTCTAGCGACCATCGCGGCGCGTCCGCAACTGGGGCCAGGGACGCCGGCGCCGCCCGCCGGTCCTAATCCAATAGGGTACCGCGTCCGCGTCGAGAACGCCCGTGGGTCTCGAGGCGATCCGCAAGAGCGCAAAGGCCGCCCTGGAGTTCGTCGAGCGACCGGCCGCTCAGGCCGAGGCCATCGCGCGCGCAAGAGCGTATCGGTGAGCGGCTCGCCCGCGGCCGATGGACCCGCCTCAATAAGGATAAAAGCCTCGAAAGCGCTTTTATGATAAGCTTTGTTGGGCAGCGCGCCGAGCCACGTGGGCGGCGGGAATTGGCAGCATTCGCGCCAACCGCGAAGCCAAATCGTGCCATGTGCCGCCCCGTTGCGTTGTCGTCCGGAGTTTTGCAGCTTCTTTTGAGGAGAAGGCTTACATGTCCCGCTCCAGCGCCAGTTGGGTTCGCGGTATCGCTCGTTTTCTGACGTTCTTTCTCTGCTTCCAGATCATCCAGAGCATAGGCCTCGGGAGGCCCCTCTCAGCGCTGTCAGCAGGTCCACGGGCGCTCTCGG
>Ga0209683_10000900_pt1 | contig 11452 bp, 8 predicted proteins | sample DOMMetBare2Fresh_FD_187474 | JGI IMG/M metagenome (GOLD analysis project Ga0209683, IMG submission 187474) | Wetland sediment microbial communities from St. Louis River estuary, USA, under dissolved organic matter induced mercury methylation -... | ecosystem: Environmental > Aquatic > Freshwater... | reverse complement strand
TTTTCAGAAGTATGAGCAAGGATAACAGATTTAATTATGCAGTTATTAAAAATGCATACCAGGCATTGGTAGTTCAGGATCCTTCAGTAAATGCTAATCCAAAGTTGACTTTGAATGAATGTATAGTTGATAATGCTTATGATGCAGGTATCATTGCAATAAACAGCAGCATAAGAGCAAGAAATTGTTTGGTAAGCAATTGTGGTAAAAATGTGATCCTTGCGAAAGGCGGCGATTATCAATTTACCCATTGTACTGTTGCAAGTTTTTCTAATAGTTATATCCTTCATCGTGATCCGGTTTTATTTGTAAGCAATTACATTCTGGTAAATAATATTCCTGTTACAGCAAATCTTTCCGCTGCATTCCGCAATTGTATTTTTTGGGGCCAGGACGGAACTGTAGAAGATGAAGTAGTGGTTGCAAAAAATGGTAACACTACATTTAATGTAAGTTTTAATGAAAATCTCTGGAAGGTTCTGAACACCCCTGCCAATATTACTTCAACCGGGATCATCAATAATCAAAATCCGGTGTTTGACAGCATCAACACTACAAAGCGTCTTTATAGTTTTCGACTAAAAGATGATTCTCCTGCGAAGAACAAAGCAACCAATGCCGGTGTTACTATCGATTTAGATGGAAAGCCAAGACCTGTTGGTATTGCTCCCGATCTGGGCTGTTATGAAAAACAATAAATAACCCCCAAACCCCCTAAAGGGGGCTTACCGACACACAACCCAAATAATTTGCAATTGTGAAATGAATTGAAGAAACTAAACCATTGAACTTTGAACTTCACTAACTTTACTATCCCTAAAAAAAGAAGATCATGAAAATATTTTTGCTCGCACTGATATTATCAGTCACACTTGAAGGACCCGCTATTTATGATTTCAAAGTGCCGGGACTTGACGGGAGCCCAATTGATTTTTCTGCTTACAAAGGCAAAAAAATAATGATAGTGAATACAGCTTCAAAATGCGGTAACACACCACAGTATGCTGATCTTGAAAAATTATATGAAAAATATAAAGACAAGCTTGTTATCGTTGGTTTTCCTGCAAACAACTTTGGCGAGCAGGAGCCTGGCAGCAATATGGAAATACAAGAATTCTGTAAAAAGAATTATGGTGTTTCTTTTCCATTGGCTGAAAAGGTTTCAGTTAAAGGAGACGATATAGCGCCTATTTATAAATGGTTAATTGAACAATCAAGGGAATTAGCTAAAGCAGAAAAAGGAACTACTTCAAAGGATCTTGTCTGGAAAAGATATTTGCAAAATCCTGTTGACTGGAACTTCACAAAATTCCTTGTAGATGAACAAGGAAAATTAGTTGCTGTGTTTCATAATAAAGTGAGCCCGATGAGTGAAGAAGTGACAAAGTATTTAAATTAAATAGAAGTCCTACTAATGAAGTAAAGCGTTCTGGTTTTCAGGACGCTTTTTTATTTTAAGAAAGTTTATTTTCGCCCCAATGCATTTCTCAAAGATTATAAACCAGCAGGAAGTTAAACAACAATTGGTTGAATTGATCCAGCACAACCGTCTCAGTCATGCTTTGCTTTTTTTAAGTAAAGAAGGAAGCGGGGCACTTTCTTTGGCACTTGCTTTAGCTCAATATTTGACATGCGAAAGTGCAAATCCCAAAAAACAAATTCCAAATTCCAACGCTTCTCTATTTGGAGAAGAACCCACAACTCACGACTCACAACTCACGACTCAAAGCGATTCCTGTGGCATCTGTCCTTCCTGCATTAAAGCAAGTCAATTAATTCATCCCGATATTCACTTTTCTTATCCTGTCGTTACAAAAAAACCCGGCACCCCTCCGTTGAGTGTTGATTATGTAAGCGAATGGAGAGAGTTTGTAAAAAATTATCCTTACGGAAATGTGTATGATTGGCTTCAATTCATCGGTGCAGAAAACAAACAGGGAAACATAACTGCCCAGGAATGTAATAACATCATTCACAAGCTGAGCCTTAAAAGTTTTGAAAGCGAGTATAAGGTGCTCATCATGTGGATGCCGGAATATCTTGGCACTGAAGGAAACAAATTGCTTAAACTGATCGAAGAGCCGCCACCGAATACCTTATTTATATTGGTAGCAGAAAATGAAACATTGCTGTTGCCAACAATCGTAAGCCGTTGCCAGATGATAAAAATTCCAATGCTTGAAATGGCAGATATAGAAAACGCTTTGATCGAAAATAAAATTGACCCGGTAAAAGCAAGACAAGTGGCTGCTACTGCTGAGGGCAATTACCGGGAGGCATTGCAACTGCTGCAACATGCAGAAGAGGACTGGCAGGCCCTGCTCCGTGATTGGCTGAACTCAATAATTAAAACCGGCCCTATTGCACAAACCAAATGGGTGGAAGAAACGAGCCGGCTTGGTCGTGAGAAGCAGAAACAGTTCCTTCGCTATTTTAATCATTTGCTTGAACAGTCAATTCGTTCAAAGATTATGGGCAGCAATGTTTACTTGCCTGAGAACGAAAAAGACTTTGCCGACCGGCTGAACCGCCTTGCCGATATCAGTCAGCAGCAGGCAATTATCGAAGAACTCGACCGGGCTACCTATTATATAGAACGAAACGCCAACGCCAAGATCCTCTTTCATGCCCTCACTATTAAGCTTTATCACATCATTCAGGACAAAATTGTATTTTTGGCAACCTGAGGAAAAGGCAAGTGGGAAACGGAAAGTGAGAAGGGGAAATGTGAGTATAATTATTGAGTCATCTTCCTGATCTATATTCAACTATGGTTGCGTCGCACACTTTAACACCTGTAATTCTGATCGGCAAACTTCAGTCTTAATACTTTAAGCTGAGTAACGATAAGAACGTACAAGTGAGTGACACAACAGACGATGATAGTAGTAATTCAGCCGGCTCCATAATTATCTCTTCCTCAATTTTGATTTTTTACTTTTTAATTTTTAATTAATAGCATGGGTTGCGACAATTGCGGAACAGGTAAACCAAACGGATGTAAGAGCAATGGCGGATGCAGTACCGGCGGGTGCAACCGCATGAATGCATTCGACTGGCTGATGAATATGCCCCTGGCCGATATTGCCGATGAATGTAAAGTGGTAGAGATAAACTTTAACCAGGGTAGCCGCAAAGATTACTTCCGCAACACAACATTGCAGCAATTTGAAAAAGGCGACCTCGTATGTGTGGAAGGTGTAAGCGGCTTTGATCTTGGTGAAGTGTCGCTGACTGGTGAGATCGTGAGATTGCAAATGAAGAAGCATGAGGTGAAAGAAGATAATGCGGAAATGAAAAAAGTGCTTCGCCGCGCCAGCGACCGTGATATTGATACATGGCGGCACAGTAAGAGCCGGGAAAAAGAGGCTGTTATCCGCAGCCGGGCTATTGCAAAGCAGCTCAAACTCGAAATGAAAATAAGCCAGGTAGAAATTCAGGCCGACAGCCGCAAGGCAACTTTCTTTTATATTGCTGATGGCCGTGTTGATTTTCGTGAACTGATAAAAATATACGCTTCAGAATTCAAGTTGAAAGTGGAGATGCGCCAGATCGGTGCAAGACAGGAAAGTGCAAAGGTTGGCGGTATTGGCAGTTGCGGCCGTGAGCTTTGCTGCAGCACATGGCTCACTGAATTTAAATCAGTGAATACAACGGCAGCCCGTTATCAGAATCTTTCTATTAATCAAACAAAACTCAGCGGCCAGTGCGGACGATTGAAGTGTTGTTTGAATTATGAATTGGATACTTACCTTGATGCACTTCAGGGTTTCCCTGATAATTGTGACACGATACAGGTAGCCAAAGGAAATGCTTCGCTGATAAAAAAAGATATTTTTAAAAACCTGATGTGGTATGTATTGCCCGACAGCAACAAGCAATACCCGGTAACAATTGAAAGAGTAAGAAAAATAAAATCTTTGAATGCGCAGGGAGTAATTCCTGAGGAATTGGAAATTGCCGAAGTGACTTCATCAAAAGTTAAAGAAGTGGAACCTGAATTTGTAGAACTCGTTGGACAAATAAGTTTACAATCACTTGAGAAAGCTGATAGAAAAAGAAAACAGAAACAACAGCAGAAACAAAAACCACAACACCCGTCTCAACAACAGAGAGGACAACAACAAAGAGGACCGCAACAGGGACCACAACAAAATCCTAACCGTCCGCAGGGCAACCAGCCAAGAGGCCCTCAGCGTCCGCCACAACAACCAAGAAGAGATAAATAATTTTAGTAACTAATTTGCCACGGAGACACCGAGGAACACGGAATATATCCTCCGTGCATTACGTGCCTCCGTGGCTATTTATTTCTTACCCATTAAACCAAAACTCATGAGCAAAGAAATAAGGATTGAAAATTTTCCATTAAAAGAAGAGACAGACCTGATCATCGGTATTGGTATTGAAATTCACAAAATTCTCGGGCATGGATTTCTTGAAATAGTTTATAAAGATGCTTTTGAATATGAATTTCGGAAAAGGTTGACAATATATGAACGGGAAAAAGAGTATAGCATTCCTTATAAAGACATTATACTTCCACACAAATTTTTTGCTGATTTTGTCGTATTCCGTAATGTAATATTGGAAATCAAAGCTAAAGACGGGATTGCAGATGAGGATTATGCTCAGGCAATAAACTATCTTAAATGTTCAGGATGCAAAGTAGGGTTGATCTTGAATTTTGGAAGATTAAAATTGGATATTAAAAGAGTTGTTTATTAATCTTTTTTTGCCACGGAAACACGGAGGAACACGGAATATAACAGCAAAATATAAACAACTTTACAAAAGAAATAAATAAAACTTTGTTCTTACTCCGTGCTTTCCGTGTCTCCGTGGCTATTTATTATTTTTAGGTAATGAAACGAAAGATCTTCAGACGATTGCTGACCGGATTTTTAATATTAATTGCAGTCTGGCTTGTATTTGCTCAATGCAGCATGAAGTTTCGTATGAGTGACAGTGAAGCCAAAGAAAAATTTTCAAAAAATAATGTGACGCTTACTACTGAATCCATTAAAGTGGATGGCTTTGAAATGCATTATGCTAAAACGGGTAATGATACACTTCCTGCATTATTTTTTGTACATGGCTCACCCGGCGGCTGGAAATCTTTTGAAAGATATATGCAGGATAAAGATCTGCTGAATAAATTCAGGATGATATCTGTTGATCGTCCTGGTTTTGGTTACAGCAGTTTTGGTGATGCAAAAAATTTAGATGAACAATCAAAACTGATAAGTCCGCTTGTAAGATCATTTCAGAATGGCAAACCAATGTATGCTGTTGGTCACTCACTTGGTGGCCCGATGATCGTAAAGCTGCAGATCGATAATGAAAATTTATTTACAGGTCTTGTGTTGCTTGCCGGTTCTGTAGATCCCAATGAAGAAAAACCTGAGCGATGGCGGTTCATAGTAAAAGGTTCACCATTGCAATATTTTTTACCTGGTGCATTTCGACCAAGCAACGAAGAGTTAGTTTATTTAAAAAAAGATTTAAAATATTTAGATAAAGAATGGGAGAAAGTAAGCTGTCCTGTCTGGATCATTCATGGTGACAAGGATACATTTGTTCCGGTTGGTAATGTTGATTATGCAAAAAAAAAACTAACAAAAGCAAAGTCAGTTGAAGTAAAGATTTTACCCGGGGCAAAACATTTTATTCCATGGGAGCAGTATGAAGAGATTAAGACAATTTTGTTGAAGCTGCCGGTAAATTAATTTTCATAAAATTCATATTCCAATATTATTATTTCTGTCTCCTCTTTCTCGTCTTCATTCTTTCCTATAGTTTTGATCTCAGCCAACATTTTCTTTTCGTTGTATTTAAAGTAAACTGTTTTTCCGCCTTCTGTGGTACCCTCGCCTTTTATTGCGAAACCGTTTTTATCAAAATAAAATACTGCTATAGTTTCTGTCTTATTATCTTTTTCTTTTGAAAGAATCTTTTCTGTTTTGCCTTTGGCATTTCTGACATAAACCAAAGTGTATGAACTTTCTATTTCTTCTTCCATGCAAAGATTGCTCTTATCAAACTTTGCTAAAGATATTGTGCCTGCTCCCTTTGCAATTATTTCAATAGAATAAGAGCCGTTCTTATTATACGTGTACATGTGAAATTCATCTTCCCCATTTTTTGAGTCAACTCTAACAAGTTTAGATACTTTTCCGCTTTCATTATAAGTTGCAATAAATTTGAACGATAATTCTCCATTATAAAACTCAAGCGAATCATCTCCTGCCCTGCTGTAAAAACTTTGAATCACATATTTATTTGCAGTATCCCCATTCTCATAAAATGTTTTCTTTACTGATTTTATTTTTCTTTCTATTATATCTGCTCTTTCTATTTGCGAGAAACAGTTTATTGAAACGAAAAAAAATAATGCTTCATATACCAGGAGTGGTTTCATATTAATTTTTTATTGCCTCAATAATTGCATCCTGTATCTTTCCTCTTACAAGTAATGATGAAAGCAAAGGATTATTTCTTGTCGGGTTAACCCTGTTTGAAAGAAAAACATAAACAAGATCATATTTCGGATCCACCCACACACAGGTACCGGTAAAACCGGTGTGTCCAAAAGTTTGAGGTGAAGCAAGCAAAGATGGATATGGTTCTTTCCGGGTTATATTATCTTTTTCAGGTTTGTCAAAACCCAATCCTCTCCGGCTATCCTTAGCTCCGTAAGCTGTAAATTTTTTTATCGTTTCTTCTTTTAAAAACCGTTCGCCATTGAATGTGCCGCCATTTAAGATCATTTGATAAAGCATTGCAAGGTCATACGCATTGGAAAATAATCCCGCATGGCCTGCTACACCACCAAACATGCTGGCGCCTTCATCATGCACATCGCCCTGTATCAATTGCTGGCGAAAATGTTTTTCATATTCCGTAGGTACGATCACTCCGTCTTTCCAAAATTTTTCTCTTGGTTTAAATCCTGTTGTCCTCATCCCGATCTTGCTGTAAAAAGTTTTGAACACATATTGATCGAGTGTCATTCCTGTTAATTGCTCAACAATTTTTCCTAGAAAAATAAAATCATTATCACTGTAAACATAGCGGCCATTCCTGCCTAATGGACTTTGCAGAATTCTTTTCATCATTGTATCCTGCCAGTCATTCCGCATGTAAATATTTTCAGCAACTCTTATAATAAAACCCGGTTTGGGTTTATCAGTATAAATTGATGGAAAAGGAATTCCCGTTGCGGTATCTATGGTTTCCCTGTAAAAAGGAATGAAAGGCACAAGTCCTGCCTGGTGAAGAAGAATATCTTCTATTTCGAGATTAGCTTTATCAGTTCCTTTTACATAGGGCAAATAATCACCAAGCTTTTTTTTTAAATTGATCCTTCCCTGCTCATAAAGTTTCATAACCGAAACTGTAGTGGCAGAAATTTTTGTAACAGATGCAAGATCGTAGATGCTTTCTAGAGTTGCAGGTTGCGCTTTATCAAAAGTATAATTGCCATAAGCTTTGTTGAAAATAATTTCTCCGTCTTTTAAAGCCATTACCACACAACCCGGAAATGCTTTTTGAGAAATTGCATCTCCAACGATGGAATCAATTGACTGAACCATGATAGCTCTTTTCTCTAACGGCCCAGGTTTTTCAACAGCTGCAACATCAATACCATAACCGGCAGAAAAGTTGCAAACCCTAACCGGCAGTTTACCGGATGCATTGACCTTTCCTTTTAAAAGATTAGCAGCAACTTGTCTTGTTATATTATCATCCTGGTGACAGGCAATAAGTGCATTGGCATTACAAAAGCTCACAGCTGCTAATACATTACCAAAAACAAGTGTGATGCTGTTTGCTTTGTTTAGCCTTCGCCATAATGAAAGCGAAGATTTGCTAATACCATAATTATTTGCGGGACGGTTACTGAAATTGTGAACTCCGATGACAACGGCATCATACTTATCAATCACCTTTTCAAAAATTTCATCTGCTTTATCATCACCATCCTTCCAGGAAAAATAATACGAATCGGTTTTATAATTTTCTACCAGGCTTCTTCCAAAGCTATTCATGTCAGAATCACCAATAGCTACATAAGCTATTTTGTAATTTTTTTTCAATGGCAATGAAGCATTGCCTGCGCCTTGTTTTAAAACGGTGATCGTTTCCTTCGCCACTTTCAATCTTATCGCATCAGTTTTTGAATTCAGATCAGGAAGAAGATTAGTTGTTTCAATTGGTTTTAACTGGTTTAACCCGAGTTGATATTTTGATCTTAAAACTTTTTTCACTTTTGCATCAACCTCATCCCAACTCAATCTGTTCTGACTAATAGCATTTTTAATTGCATCGATCGCTTTACCTACATCTTCCGGCAAACAAAGCATATCATTACCTGCAATTAAGGCTTCAACAGAAATAACCCCGCCGGGAAAATATTTCGCAACACCTTTCATCTCCAGGGCATCAGTAAATGTGAGACCGCTGAACCCGATATCATTTCTTAAAACTCCTGTCACTGTATTTTTAGAAATAGAAGTTGCACGATGCTCTCCTGTATCAATTGATGGCACCGAAAGATGCGCCACCATCACACTTCCGATTCCAGCATTTATCAACTCACGAAAAGGTTTTAATTCATTTGAATCAAGCTCAGCTCTTGATTTATTAATCACCGGAAGATCAAGGTGTGAATCAACATCCACATCGCCATGACCAGGAAAATGTTTTGCGCAAGCCATAATACCTGCATCCTGCATCCCTTTCATGTATGCAATACCAAACTTTATTACTTTATCCTTGTCTTCGCCGAAAGAACGGAAACCGATAACCGGATTATTTGGATTATTATTAATATCAACCACCGGCGCATAGTTAACATGAATGCCGAGCCGTTTGCATTGTTCACCAACTGCTAATCCCATTTCATATACCAATCGCTGGTTATTCATTGCCCCAAGTGTAAGCTGGTAAGGAAACTTTGTAACGCTATCGAGTCGCATCCCAACGCCCCATTCGCCATCAATTGTAACCATCAACGGAGTTTTTGCCATGCTCTGGTAAGAATTCGTAAGATTCGCTTGTCTTACTGGGCCCCCCTGAAAAAAACATAATGCTCCGACATTATATTTCTGAATATCACTTGTCACTTTCGCCACATGATCAGCCCCAAGATTTGAATGTGCCCTGATCACCATCAATTGAGCTATTCTTTGTTCGGGGCTTAATGAATTCAAAACACTATCTACCCATTGATCAACAGTAAGGCGGCTGCGATATTGGGAAAATGAAGCAGTAGAAACAAGGATCGTTGCAAGACAAAATATTTTTTTCATGGAAATAGCTTGAGATAATCAACGTATTTTCGCCGTTCAAATTACGAAGAATTGCCCGATAAGATTTTATTACTACCCGATAATATTGCGAACCAGATTGCAGCTGGTGAAGTGATCCAGCGACCGGCCAGCGCTGTAAAAGAGCTTTTGGAAAATGCCGTAGATGCAGGGGCAACAGAAATTAAACTTATTATTAACGACGCAGGTAAATCTTTGGTGCAGGTGATCGATAATGGCGGTGGTATGAGTGAAACTGATGCAAGAATGAGCTTTGAACGTCATGCAACATCAAAGATCACAACAATTGAAGATCTGTTTCATATTAAAACGATGGGCTTTCGTGGTGAAGCGTTGGCTTCAATTGCAGCAGTTGCTCAAGTTGAGTTAAAAACAAAAAGGCCCGATGATGAAACAGGAACTTATATTGAGATCGAGAACAGTATTGTAAAAAAACAGGAACCTATTGCATCTTCAGAAGGGACAAGCATTGCGATGAAGAATTTATTCTTCAATGTTCCTGCCCGAAGAAATTTTTTGAAAAGCAATACAGCCGAGATGCGTCACATAGTTGATGAATTTACAAGAGTGGCGTTGGCTTTTCCACAGATCTTTTTTTCACTCACAGCAAATAATCAGCAGATATTTCATCTCGAAGCGGGGAATTTAAAGCAAAGGATACTGCAACTGCTCGGCAATACATATAGCACAAAACTGGTATCAGTAAAAGAAGAAACCGATTACATGAATATTTACGGTTTTGTAGGTAAACCCGATACAGCAAAGAAAACAAGGGGTGATCAATACTTTTTTGTCAATAACCGGTTTATTAAAAGTGCTTACCTGAATCATGCGGTGATGAATGCATACCAGGAAATGATCACGAAAGATTCTTTCCCGATGTATGTGCTGTTTATTGATCTTGATCCCACACAGGTAGATGTAAATGTCCATCCAACCAAACAAGAGATAAAGTTTGAAGATGAAAAAATAATTTATGCATTTGTACAGGCGGCTGTGAAACATGCGTTGGCGCAATTCAGCGTCACACCAACTTTGGATTTTGAATTAGATGCAAACATTCAGCAGCTTTCTTCCGTACAACAACCGTTTACTGAAGAAAGAAAAACAGCAGCGGCTGCTACATCTATCTTCAAAGGTTTTACCGAAAAACACAAAGCTCATTTTATAGAAACAACAAATAAAAGTGAGCTGAAACATTGGAGAGACTTTTATGAGGGAGGCCCGAAGCCGGAAGTCGGAAGTCAGAAGTCAGAAGAAGTTAATGCCCAACGATCAATGCTCAATGCTCAATTTTCAAATGAAGATTCCATACAAAAAAACAATTATCCGTTATCCACTATCCATTATCAATTACATAACGAATACATTCTTTCACAAACTGCAAATGGTTTTATTCTCATCAATCAACAAGCGGCGCATGAAAGAATAATTTATGAACGACTGCAGGAAGCGGCAAAAGGAAAAACAGTTGCAACACAGCGCAGCATGTTTCCTGTTACAATTGAATTGGCACCGGCTGATAGTGTATTATTAGAAGAATTGATGATTGACTTGCAGCAACTTGGTTATATGATCGAGCCATTTGGAAAAAATACGTATGTTGTTCAAGGCACCCCTGCCGATATGGTACAGGGTAATGAAAAACAAGTGATCGATTCATTGCTGGAACAATTCAAACATTTCAGTAACGATATTAAATTTTCAAAAAGGGAAAAACTAATTCGTTCACTTGCATGGCAGCAATCCATTAAAGCTGGAAGACAGCTTTCTGAAAAAGAAATGGAAGCTTTGGTTGAGGATCTATTCAAATGCAAGCAGCCTAATGCTTCGCCTGACGGCAATCCCACTTATTTAGAGTTTAAGAAAGACCAGTTGGAAAAAATGTTTGGCGTATAAGGCCTCACGCAAAGACGCCAAGATTAAAACCCAAGTCGCAAAGAATGTCTGATGCTTTGCGTCTTATTTCTCTTTGCGCTTATGCGTGAAAAAAATCAGTACTTGTTTCGGATTCCTTCAATAAATTTTTCTACAGCTCTTCTAACTGCGGTTGAAGAGGCCTGGTGATTATTAATTAATGTAGAGAAGATGAGCAGTTTGCCTTTTCTTGTATATAAATA
>Ga0209683_10000894_pt1 | contig 11482 bp, 10 predicted proteins | sample DOMMetBare2Fresh_FD_187474 | JGI IMG/M metagenome (GOLD analysis project Ga0209683, IMG submission 187474) | Wetland sediment microbial communities from St. Louis River estuary, USA, under dissolved organic matter induced mercury methylation -... | ecosystem: Environmental > Aquatic >... | reverse complement strand
TTTACGCATAACAGACCTTCAATTTATCGAAAACGAATGGATACATATCAAATCAATCTTAGTTTGGTCAATTTACTATTTAAGATACCAGCCGCTATGATGATTGGGGATAGAACCGGGCTGAATGGAGGTGAGTAAGCGAGGTCTGCGTTTTCAAGATCAGAGCAAGTCAGTTTTCCAAGTAATGCGGTAGCGGCGATATCGATCATTTTATCGACACTCCCAAGACCAATCACTTGAGCGCCCAATAGCCTGCCATCTTTCCGGTTAGCGATAAGTTTTAAGGAAAAATCTTGTTTGCCAGGATAGTACCGAGCCCGGTCACTTCCTGCCATTACAATCGAAATTGGATCAAACCCCGTTTCAAGTGCAGATTGCTCAGATAAGCCGGTTATAGCGACTGTCAATTTAAAGGTCTTGAATATTGCTGTCCCAAAGACGCCGGGAAAATGGGCGTCTCCCCCAACAACGTTTTCCCCTGCAACACGCCCTTGTAAATTGGCGATATCGCCCAAAGGCATCCATGTCGGTGCGCCTGTTATCCGATTGACTGTTTCACAACAATCACCAGCGGCATAAATACCCGGTACGTTGGTTTCCATTCTTGAATCAACAGCAATTGCCCCTGTAGTCCCAAGCCCAATACCAGAAATTTTTGCCAGTTCAATATTAGGTCTGACACCAATGGCAACAACAACTAGGTTGGCTACCAGCATTTTGCCGGATTCTGTCTCAACAGCAATGACCCGGCCATTTTCATCTTGCAGCTTAGCAAGCCCATCACCAAGCACCAATTCAACTTGATTTTCAAGTAAATGGTCGTGAACAAGCTGTGCCATTTCAGGATCGAATTTTGGCAAAATACGGGTTGCCTTATCGATTATGGTGGTTCTAATCTTAAGCTCATGAAAAGTCTCGGCCAGTTCCAGGCCAATGTAGCCAGCACCTATAATGACTGCATTTTTGGGCTGCAATGTGGTTAACAATGTTTTGAAGCGGGCTAGGTCAGTGATATTGCGTAAGGTCAACACGCCTTCCAATGTTATACCTTCAATATTTGGCACTATTGGACGTGCGCCAGTTGCTATGATTAGGCGGTCATAAGTGACCACGAAATCAGTATTATCTTGAAGGTTTCTTACGGTGAGTTGTTGTTTGGTTTTATCGATGCTAATAACGCGGTGCCGGATAAAAACCTGGATACCTTCCTTGGCAAAATCTTCAGGTTGCCGGATGATAACTTTCCGTTCATCAGCAATGACACCGCTAATAACATAAGGAAGGCCACAAGCGGAATATGAGACTTCGGATTCGTCTTGATAAATGATGATTTCGCTATTCGGATCACCCCGGCGGGCTTTAGCCGCTGCTTTTGCACCTGCAGCAACGCCGCCTATGACAATGATTCGCATGATTTCCCCCTGATTTACAGTTATTCAATTACGGTAAGGCCAGCATTCAACCAATCGCCAGTACCGGCAAAAAAAGCCGGTTCGCCGCCAGTATGCATAAATACTATTTTTTTGTAATCCTCGAAGTATTTGTTTTGCAGTCCGTGCAGAAGCCCAGCCATTGCTTTGCCGGTATAGACTGGATCAAGCAAAATACCTTCGGTACGACCAACCAACCTTATCGCTTCGGCAGCTTCTGGGCTTGGGATACCATAACCTTGCCCAATAAACCCGCCGTAGATGGGAGCATCATTGGCACGAAAAGTCCAATCCAGTTTCAATAAGGCTGTAGCTTCGGTAGCCAGTTCAGCGACTTGTTGGCTGACCTCTTCTGGTTCCCGGCTGACTGTGTAGCAGAGCATTTTCCAGGGCAAGTTCAACAGCCTGATACCTAGCAGCCAACCCGCATAGGTTCCGCCAGAACCAACAGCAAGCACTATCGCATCAGGTTCTAAACCTTGGCTAAGACATTGCTGATAAAGCTCGAAGACAGCCAGCACATGTCCTAATACACCCCCCGCACAGGCGCCACCGCGTGGAATCGCATAGGGACAGTAGCCTTGTTCCTGTAGATTGTCTGCAACCAGTCGAATATGCGTATCGACGGAGGCCCTGTCATCATCGTGTGTAAAATGGAATTGGGCATTCAGCATGCGGGTAAGGCGATAATTTCCTTCTACAGTAGCAGGCGGATTCCCCCAATAAACCGCTGTACAACGCAGTCCGGCATGAGCCGCCACAGCCGCTGTTGCTCGGACATGATTTGATTGCACACCTGCCCCGGTCACCATCCAATTCGCATTCTGATTCTGGGCATCAGCAAGAATTACTTCCAAGCCGCGTATCTTATTGCCGCCCAAACCGAAACTGATCAGGTCGTCGCGTTTAAACCAGAGTTCAGTGCGGCCAAGTGTTTCTGTAAGTCGATTTGCCCGCATGAGCGGAGTTGGATAATGTGCCAGGATATGCCGGGGTATTTGCCTAACGATTTGAAATATGACGGCTTGTCTGTTAAGGAATTGAATGTCTAATGTCACTATTACCACCCAATCATAATAACTGACATTGGCCAATGACTTGATCGACCATGTTGGCACACATGCCCGTACTTTGTTCGAGATCGAATAGCGAATCTATTTCCTCACAAGTAAAAATCGCGCTTATTTTTGGATTGTCTTTAAGAGCCTGTTTAAAATGAATCCCTTCTTTTTGAGTTTGCAGACTCACTTCGTGAATGAGCTGATGAGCACTTTGTTTGCCTAAAGTTTTTGCCAGCCTCAACATGACGGCTTCTGCATGGATTAAACCGTTAGTTGCTAAAATATTAGCGAGCATCCGGTTTTTGTTGACTTGTAAATTCTTAAGTAAGGGTTTAAGTAATGCCAATGATTTGCCGGTTGCAAGTGTCGCATCCGGAATAATCAGCCATTCCCCTTTCCAGGAGCGTCCGTCCCGTTCATGGCTATGCACCAGATTTTCAGCCATGTGCGCGGCATGATGCCTGACCACCCTTGACAAGGTGCCAAGATGTTCAGATATTTCCGGGTTACGTTTTTGCGGCATGGTAATACTGCCGACTGCGCCGCTGACCTTACCTTCGCTCAATTCACCAATTTCAGGCCGTTGCAGGTTAACGATTTCCTGGCCGATCCGGTCGCCGGTTGACGTAATCATCGCCAACACATTCAACCATTCGGCATAACGGTCACGGCTGCTGGTCCAGGAAATTGCGGGTACCTCTAAGCCTATGCGTTGCATGAAGACTTTTTGCAACACTAATGCCTGCGGACCGAAGGAAGACAGGCTTCCGACACCGCCGCTAAGTTGTCCAACTTTTAGGCGAGGTTTAAGCTCAACCAAACGCTGACGATGACGTCCCAGTTCGTCCAGCCAGGTTGCGGCCTTGAAGCCAAACGTAATCGGCAACCCTGGTTGTGCGTGGGTGCGACCACACATGACGGTATGTTTGTGCCGACGAGCCAGTTCGATCAAGATTTTTTGTATTTCAGTGAGTTGAATCAGGAAGTATTCATGCACTTTTAATAAAGTACGTACCGTATGGGTATCGGTTATATCTTGGACGGTTGCCCCGTAACAAAGCCATTCCCCGCCAATGGCACTGCAATGGTTTTTGACGGCATTAATCAAGCCCATCAATGAATGATTAGTTTTGATAAAGCCTTCGCCCACTTCTTTTAAGAAGGCTTCGTCGATAGTGATGCCTTGGTAAGCCGCTTTAATTTCTATCGCAGCTTGTTCAGGGATCAAAGCAAACTCGGCTTGCACATCTGCCAGGACGGCCATGATTTCAAGCCAGCCTTTTACCCTGTTTTGCTCTGCGAATAAAGGACGCAGCTCAGGATCAACCCAGGATGACCCATAGATCGTGGAATCGCTGATATGGACTGAATCAAGCATAAATTGAATACCGTTTAGTTAGAATCATCCACGGATCAAATCCGCTGCTTTTTCTGCGATCATAATTGTCGGCGCGTTGGTGTTACCGCTGACGATAGTCGGCATTATAGACGCATCGACCACCCGTAAGCCTGTAACGCCATTAACCCGCAATGACGGATCGACTACCGCTGTTGCATCAATTCCCATCCGGCAGGTCGTTGTCGGATGCCAAGTGGTCGATGCCGTCCGCCTGACAAAATCTGCCAAACCGTCATCATCACGAGTATTGATTCCAGGGGATAGCTCAATGCCCCTGATATCGTCAAATGCCTGCCCGTAAAGAATTTTGAGATTCCAGCGCACACCTGCCACCAAACAACGAAGGTCGTCAGGATCGCTGAAATAACGTGGATTGATCCGAGGACGATCCAGAGGGTCAGCGGATGACAAAGTGACTTCACCATGGCTCGAGGGCCTGTTGACATAAGCCGTGAGTGCCATACCGTGACGCGTAACCTGACCTGCTTCAGGGTATTCTGGCGTCAAGTTACCGAACAAAAACAATTGTAAATCTGGATACGCCGCATCGGGATAGCTTTTAACAAAGCCGCCCGCTTCCAGGAAATTTGAGGCCAAAGGGCCTGTTTTGGTGGCTTGGTAATCATTTGCAGCGGCAATTTTGTCGCTATTTGGCAAGGGTGAAAATGTTAGCGGTTGCGTGAGTTCGCAGCGCACACGGGCATGGATATGGTCTTGCAGATTTCTGCCGACTTCCGGCAAATCCTCTCGTACTTTGATCCCGAGTTTTTCAAGCTCCAAAGCAGGCCCTAACCCCGATAGCATCAACAATTGTGGAGACCGGAAAGCCCCGGCCGACAAAATGACCTCGCCAGAGGCATACGCTTGTTCTACGTTACCCAGGTGCAGGTATTGAACACCAGTTACAGAGCGATTATTGAATAGCAATTGAGTGGCCAGGGCATTACTGATAACGGTTAAATTGGGGCGGGCCCTCGCCGGGTACAAATATGCATTAGCAGTACTGCACCGTGTACCGTTAACAATCGTCCTTTGTAAAAGGCCGCAGCCCTCTTGCTGTTCGCCATTAAAATCAGGATTATAAGCAATTCCCTCTTCCTGAGCGGCGGCTAAATAACGCTGAGTGATCGGGGAGATGTTGTGGTGACTAGAGACTACCAACGGCCCTGACTGACCATGATAGCGATTATTAAAGGTTTGGTTGCTTTCAGCCTTGATGAAATACGGCAGAACTTCCTCATAACTCCAGCCTGTGTTGCCCAGGCCTGCCCAGTGATCGTAATCAGCCCGGTTGCCACGTATATAAATCATGTAATTGATGGAACTTGATCCGCCCAGTGTTTTTCCTTGAGGAATATAAATGCGGCGGCCATTCATACAGGGCTGCGGCATGGTGCGGTCGCTCCAGTCGCAAGGGCTATCCTGCAACTGTGAAAAGAGGCCGGGCGTTTGAATGGCAGGGTCGTTGTCTTCACAACCGGCCTCAAGCAATAAAACACGGCAGTTTGAATCCTCGCTCAACCGATTGGCAAGCACACAACCGGCAGAACCAGCACCGACGATAATATAATCAAAGGCTGATCTGGGCATGGCTTATTGTTGGCCGATTTCTTTCATGGCAAGTTCCAATACGGATTTTTCTTTACTGGCAAAATAAGTTTTTCTGGACTGGTTTTTTTCATGATGGTTCGCCAATTTTTGACGGCATTCATTAACCATATTATTCATGCTGTCAACCGCCGTGCCCCCAGGTTCTGTTCGAGCCTGAATTGCTAAATTGACATCTAACGCCGACTTAAGTTGTTGGTCAGTCAATGTAATAGAATAGCCAACGTCCCTTTCTGCGGACCGCATTAAAGTCTGATGGTCAAGTTCCATTATGCTTTTACCTTGGTGCTCGCTAGCCAAGAAAGCTACCAATTGATGCGCACTTCTAAAATCCAGTCCGCATTCCACTACCAATGCCTCAGCCAGATCGGTGGACATTACCCAACCGGATGCCACCAAAGCCATGCCTCTCTCGGCATTGAATGTCATCTCTTCCAACACTTCTGCCATCAAAGAAGCAGCACTATTGACGGTTTGCATCGCATCAGGCAGTTCTCCATAAATCAATAAACGATTGTCCGGTTGACCTGATGTTGTCCTGGCCGATGCCGTGATCGAAGCCGTTACACCAATCATTTTATTGGCGACGCCACGGATATGCGTCAACGCAAACGGATTCTTCTTTTGCGGCATGATTTTACTGGCACGGGCGTGGCGGTCATCCAATTCCACAAGGCCAAACTCCTGGGTGCTGTAAACTTGCAAATCTTCTGCCAATCGGCTGAGATTGATGCTGCACGTCGTCAGAATTGAAGCGGATTCTATGAATAAATCGGCTTGCCACATCGCATCGCGGGCATGAGAAATCAACCCTTCAAATCCCAGTAAATCCGCTAATGACTGCCGGCCTTGTAATAACCTTGAGCCATTGGTGCTACCGCAACCCATTGGACTAAGATTAAGTCGTGCTAAAAAGGCTTCAAGTCTTTCCAAATCACGAAGCAACGGATAAGCGAAGCCCAATAAATAATGTCCGAAGGTAGTCGGTTGCGCCGCTTGCAGATAAGTGTAATCCGGCATGATGGACAATGAATGCTGTTCAGCTTTACTTACTAGGGTCGTCGCCAGTCTTACTAGGGTTTCGATGAACTCCATCAGTATTTGTCGCAGGTCAAGTATAAATGCAGTAGTCGTCGCTTCCCTGCGGGCACGGCCAGCACCCAACCAGCCCACTGCTTCGGTACGCTCTGCTAACCAGGCTTCACGGTTGGTATAAATATCGCCTCTGTCCGGAGTCATTTCGAACGATTTCGGTTTGTTTTGTAAAGCCACTAATTGAGCCAGCAAAAGTTGCCCTTGGGCTTTCGGAATTGTACCCAGTTTGATGGCGATCAACGTATGTGCAATATCAACCAGCCCCATCGCTTCAAATAAATGCACCTGATGGCTTAATTCCGAGGTAAACGCAGACTCTATCATCACGTCTGACGGCGGACTTTTTAGTCTTGATCCAATTTCCAGGGCTTTTTCCTGCAATGAAACGGGCTTACGGACATCGTTAGCTATCATGTCGCTGTACCATCAGGAGTCATTGGTATATTGTTGGTTCCGTTGCTTTCCACTTCGTTGGGATCCCAGGAACCTTCCCGTAATAGTTTGCTTGTGATCCGATTCAAGGTCTCAAAACGTAAACCATTACGTAGCGCTTCGACCGCAAGAACTTGATCTAACGGAATATTGCCCAGCCCGGCATTCGCACCGAATTTTTCGATGAAAAAAGCCTGTTGAGACTTGTTCGGGGCTTCCCATATTACAGAATCGGATTTATCGCCGATCATTCCGATAATGACATCGACTTCAAATTCGTCCACATTACCGGCGTCATCGAACACACCTACGCTATGGCCGCTTTCACGACCTTCAATAATGACCCAGGCCGCACCCCATTCCAGATCTTCTAAAACTTCTTCGGCCATTTGTTCTGCGGTAGGTTGCCGTTTAGGATCTTTTTTGCCCACTTCAGTGATCGGGATCAATCCGGCATTTAAGGCGCATTCGATGATCCGTTTTCGCCTGAATCTTGGAATGGGTAGGGTACCGTCAGAAATCTCAACTGCTTGAAAACCTAATGCCTTGGCATGGGTCATATACACCCGGCAATGTTGGGTAAGCAACGCCACTTCCAACAATGTGCCACCGGGAAATGTCAGTATATTGTGTTCAGCTAACAATTGAAGTTTTTCTTGCAGCAAACGCTTGTCCATAAAAGCGGAAGTGCCAAAGCCAAATTTCCAATGATCGATATAGTTGGCACAGGCTTGCAATATGCTTTGGGTTTCGTGCAGCCCCTTGCCGACATCCATCACCATTGTACAGCCAGATTTGCGTGGCTTTTGCTCCCGCAGATCGCGTTGGCTTTTTATAATATTTCCCCAAGCCAATTCAGCCATATTATGAATTCCCAACGAATAATTGACGTAAAGCCTTTTCAATCATGGCCAAATCTGTACCCCACGGCACGGTTACGATGTTACCTTCTTGTTCAAAGTCATATTCCAATAGGCAACACTTCAAAATGGTCGTTTTTACGTCCGACTTAAGCAGTTTACGCGGACACATTTCCACTCGGGGTGGCTCATCACCATAGTAATGGCGATGAAATTGCAGGCTACGCTCACAGCCGAGCAAAGTCCACTGCTGACGTTGTGCAGGGCGTTCATCCAGAAAATAAACCGGCGCACCCAAATCAGTAAGCCCGCCAGACCGGCATGGCACCAAATAAGCTTCTGGAGTTACCGTTCCGGCAAGATCGCGAAGATCGATCGTTTCCAATTCCAGGACAATAGGCGGCAAATCGGCATAACTGAGTACCTGCTCAACCATGTGATACAGTTTGGGCGGTTCAGGCGGAATGACTTCGATTACCCGCAACACGAAAGGGTTGGGGTGATAAATGATGTTGACATGGTCAAAGGCGCCAACCACAATTAACGTCTGTTGCGGTGAAACATGATGTTTCAAAGCCGCCTTGCCCAACGCAGAGCGATTACCTGGATCAACATCAGGATCGGCAATAAAAACGCAGTCCTCCGGCAAAGCCAATACTTCCACTTTCTCAACAGCAGTAAATAAGGTTTCCGAGCTGGTGCGTTGTACGGCAACTACAGCATATTCCTGGCTATTATTGTGCAGAATAATAATGTCTGTGCGCCGGTACACTTCCCTGGCCAACACATATTGCTTGATTACATCGGCATCCATTGCGCCCTCATAAGGCTGAAAACTGACGCAACGATACGGTAAAGGCACAAAATTTTGCCGCTGTTTTAACTCACCGACTTGAAGAATTGCTCCGTTCATTCTCTAAGCCCCGTTCAGTTCAAAAGTTCGCACTCGATCATCCTGGCTGAGTTCGCGTTCATGAATTTTAAGCGGATCAAGCTGGCGGATAAATTCGATCATCTCAGGCTCAGGCACAGCGGCTGTTAGCAGATTATCGGCAACTGGAAATTCAAATTCCGTACTTTCCCTTACTAACTCAATACTGGTGTCTGGATAGACAGAACGAAGTTCCGCATGGCCTTCGGCATTAAACCCAAAAATGCACAAATCAGTCACGATGCAATCCGGCCCGTTGCCACTATAAGACATACTGGCACGAGGCAAGCCTTCTGCCGTGCGATGTCCCACACTGGTGACAAAATCGCAATGGTTAACTAAGCGGTAACGGCGGCGGCCCTTTTCGTCGGCATGGGTGCGATGTGCCGCAGTCCAGATTGTAATATGGCCTGCGTCGCAAGACAAATTGCAACCTCCACCTCCGCCGGGTAGTTTTAACGTAAGCCGGTCATCATTTCCCAAACGCGTAACATTCATGTTGCCCCAACGATCAATTTGCAAACCCGACAAAAACATCCTGCCTAATCGTCCACTCGCTGCAAGATCAAATAATTCATCAATCGATAAATGACACTCGGCACCACGGTTCATAGCAAAATCGTTGGTCGTTGGCGTTAAAAATACGGGGGTCGGATTGATGCCATAAGTCGCACCGGCTACCAAAACCAGATTGGGCGCATGATTACGTTTTGCCAGGTGCAAAGCTAACTGTACCAAGGGCGATCCAAAGCCATGAAAGGCCAATATTCCATCATCTATCGACAGCGCGATTTGATAAATCATCAATTCGCCGAGCGTACAGTTTTTTATTTTTGCTGCCTTATTCATAAAGCGTCATCCACTGATCGATGCCATCATGCCATTGTTCAAGCCCTGCAAGTCGTGTTTGACCGCCTATCAAATTTAAATAACTGGCATGATCTTTACATCCATAAACATAAGGCTTGAGGTAATTCTCACGGAAATTATCATTGCCGTTTTTTGCTGCCTGGTAATAGTGCTTAGTATGTTCCCTGTCATATGCATAACGCGGGTAGCAGGATGTCGGGTGTGCGCCGTAGGCTACTTCGCTAATGGCGGTGACATAAAAATAGGGAATCGTTACGCCTTTGTTTGCCAGTTCCTGATTTGGAATTATTTCTTCAACCGTAGCGATGACTTTTTTAGCTGCCTTGGCAAAAAGTATGTCAGCTACTGGTGGCCCTTCAATATACAAATTGCCATGCTCGTCGGCATAATGGGCATGGATAAGGGCGACATCGGGTTTGAGCGCAGGAACCAAAACCAGTTGCTCGCCAGTAAAAGGACAAACCATCGTCTTAAATTCAGGGTGCAGCTTAAGGAAATCTGTCCCTTGTACCGAACGAATCGGCATAAAAGGCAATCCCTGAATCGCTGCCCTAAGTTGCTGGACTAAGGTGTAGCAGCAGTTATCTCCTGCTTTCAGGACACCCGCTTCACAGGCCCTGCGGTAGTTAATCGCCATGCCAAAATCCTGCTCAAAGCCGACATAGGATTCCGCACAGGTGGCAACACTGCCTGCACCACACAAAAGGTCAACATCAATGCCATGGGCCGAACCAACCAGCGTAAGGTCTTTAATGTTTTGCCGAATCAACTCCCGTAAAGCAGCCATCGGTTCGCGCCAGGACAAACCCCCGCCAATAGCCAAACAATCGCCGCTATGGATGCGCGCGACGAGTTGAGTTATTGAGCATCGTTTATCGGCTTGTGTATACATGTGTTTAACCTTATAGGGCTGTCATCGCCCCGTCTACAGTAAATGCCGAGCCGCAGACAAAACTGGCTTCATCGGAAGCCAAAAACAACACCGCCGCGACAATTTCTTCGGATTTACCGAATCGCCCTATCGGGTATTTACTTAACCGTAATTTCATCATCTCTTCAGACCCATCGGTTGCGAGAATTTGCCGTCCCATGTCAGTATCGGCAATCATGCCTGGACAGATGCAGTTGACACGTATGCCTAACTTTGAATAGTCAACCGCCATTTGTTTGGTCAAGCCAATGACAGCGGCTTTGGAAGTACAATAAGCCGCCATATTGGGAATACCGACCATACCAGCAATAGAGCCAAAGTTAATGATAGTTCCGCCACGATGTTTCATGGCCGGTAGCGCTGCCTTAGAACAAAGGTAAGTGCCGTTTACATTAATCGACATGACTCTATTCCATGCTTCTGGATCAGATGTTTCAACGGAACCAAAATCTGCAACACCGGCATTATTAATCAAAATATCGAATGTTCCAGAAAAATCTCCAATCAGTCGGGAGAAGATGTCAGTAACTTCTTGTGGGTCGGAGACATCGAGTTGATATGCTTTGACAACTAGGCCATCAGCACGGAGTTTTTGGGCGGCATCCGATAAAGCGTCCCTGTTTATGTCCAAAATAGCCAGCGAGGCACCTTCCATGCCGAGACGCCGGGCGATGTCATAGCCCATGCCGGTAGCTCCACCGGTAATAACCGCCTGTTTTCCTTGAAATCGATTATTCATCATTGTGTTAATTAATAGATTGGTGGATTCAACTCCGAAGTGCAATCCTAGTGCTCATGCGGCTTCTTGCAATGTGTCAGCAAAAAATACCGTATGAGGTGATTTAAATTTGAGTGTTTTTCGAGG
>Ga0209683_10000893_pt1 | contig 11488 bp, 5 predicted proteins | sample DOMMetBare2Fresh_FD_187474 | JGI IMG/M metagenome (GOLD analysis project Ga0209683, IMG submission 187474) | Wetland sediment microbial communities from St. Louis River estuary, USA, under dissolved organic matter induced mercury methylation -... | ecosystem: Environmental > Aquatic > Freshwater... | reverse complement strand
TCGGGCTCTCGCGCACCAGGCGCGGGAGGTGGGCGAGGAGCGCCTCGCGCCACGGGGAGCGCCCGGCGAGCTCCGGGTGGGCCTCGAAGTGCTGGAACAGGCGCGCCTTGAGCCGGTTGATCTCCAAGCTCAGCCCCTCGGAGATCTGGGTGAAGCTGCGGCGCCCGCCCTCCTCGCGGTGGCGCCGGAAGACCAGGCTGGCCTCGTCCGCCGCCCGCCGCTCCAGGATCTCGAGCACGTCGCGGACGTAGGCCGCCTTCTCGGCGAGGAACTCCCCCTCGTCGAGGAGCAGGTTTCCGATGATCTCGTAGGAGGAGGAGATCACGCCGCACTTGTTGGCCGAGGCGTCGCGCAGCAGCACCACGCCGGCCTCCTGCAGCCGCAGCCGGGCCTCCGGGGTGATGAAGGAGTTGGCGCCCTCCACGACGACCGCGGCGCTGGGCGTGCCGTCGGCGGCGAGGAACTCCCGCCAGTTCTCCTTGTCGATCGTCTCGGGCCGGCCTCCGGCCGGGATGAAGAGGTCGGCCGGCACGCGGAAGAGGAGGTGGTCGAACTCCTGGTGGAACTCGTCCACCGTCACCCAGTCCTCGCGCAGCCCGTTCCCGGTCATCTCCACCCGCCGGTGCAGCTGGCGCAGCCCGTCGGCCTTGCGGACGTTGCGGTAGAGGGCGACTCCCCCGAGCGAGAGGCGGGCCGCGTCGAAGGCGTCGGCGTCGGCGCGCAGCACGATCGCCCGGAGCGCCTCGCGGTCGAGGCCGCGCGGGTCGACGAGCGCCGCGGTCCCGTCGACGATGAGCCGCACCTCGGCCCTGGGGCAGCGCTCGAGGAGGAGCCGCATCGCGTTGCCGGCCACGTCGCCGTTGGGCCCGCCGGTGAACTTCACCCCGAAGCGGTCGGCGCGGATGTCGACGCCGCGCTCCCTCATGGCGATGGCGGCGAAGGTGACCACGCCGGCGGAGGTGACGCCGAACTCCTTGTGGTTGATGCCCACCTTCTTGCTCGACATGATGCCGGAGCCCAGCAGGTAGCCGCGGCGCGCCGACAGGGCGGCGATCTCCTCGATCATCGCGTCGTGCATGTTCTCGTCGGGGCCGAGCTCGATGGGCTCGTCCGCGCCGTAGTAGTCCACCACCCGCGGGTCCCGGGCCTTGCCGTGCTCGGTCACGAAGACGTCGAGGAAGGCGTGGGCGAAGGCGCGCTGCACCTTGTGCAGCAGCCGATCCTGATCGGCCCTGGAGCCGGCCGGGGCGGCCTGGAGCACCACCACCAGCTTGGAGCCGCCCTCGTAGATGTCCTTGTTCTTGAGGTGCTGGGTATGGGCGAGCACGTAGGTCTCGCGGAAGACGCGGTTCGCCACCGTGACGTAGTCGTCGCGCGTCTGGGTGAAGACGGTGCGCCACCCGCCGCGGGCGATGTCGGCGAAGCCGACGTGGTAGCCGAGGCCGTACCGCCCGTAGAAGAAGGTGACGCGGTAGGGACGCTCGGGCGGCAGGTCGGCCGTGAACTCCGCCCCGAGCTCGTCGAGGTAGGCCGGGTCGAGCCGGAAGACGAGCGCCTGCTTCTCGTCCACGTAGAAGTTGGTCTTGAGCGTGTGCTTGATGAACACGAGCGCCACGCGGAAGAGCGAGCGACGGAACTCGTCGAGCCGCTTGTGGCCGGTGTTGTAGGTGGCCACCTCGTGCTCCACCTCGGCCAGCTCGGCCCGCCAGGCGGCCTCCCGGTCGGGCACCGCGGGGTCGAAGCGAATCCTGAAGGCCCGCACCAGCCGGAGCGACATGTCCGGGTGGAAGTGGAAGGCCCGGACCACGTCCTCGTGCGTGTAGCGCTCCGCCTGGTTGTGGGCGCAGCTCGTGTGGCTGAAGCCGATGAACGCGTTGACCAGCGCGGCCTCCTCGGTCGTCATGACCCGGGTGAGGACGAAGTCGCGGTAGGTGGGCGACTCGATGGCGAGGATCTGCGTCGCGCAGAGCTGGCGGCGCAGCTGCTCGAAGAGGGCGGAGTCGCGGGTGAGCGGCGCGCCCTGGCGCTGGGCGACCTGGAAGCTGCCGAGGAAGTAACGCTTGCCGGCGTCGGTGACCGAGAGCGCCAGCAGGCGGCGCGTGCCGAGGTCGAGGGCGTCGAGCGCCTCGATGACCTGCATGAGGAAGCCGCGCGCCGGCGGTGAGGCGACGGCGAAGAGCAGCTGCGCACCGTTGCTCGCGCCCCGCGCCGGCACCTCGGCCAGCTCCAGCGCGAAGCCGGAGCGCGCCCGGCAGTCGAGGAAGAGGCCGAGGAGCCGCGCGACGTCGCCCGGGCGGGCGAGCCGGACCCATCGCGGGTTGCCGGCCCAGAGCAGCTGCAGCGCCTCCTCCAGCTCCCGCGGCTCGCGGCCGGGCCGCCCCTGCGCGGCCGCGGCGAGGATCTCCCGGCGGGCGGCGGCCGGGAGGGGCGGCGCCTCGGCCGGAGCGAGCGCCCCGACCGCGCGGGCGAACTCGTACCGGTGCACCTCGAGCAGCCGCTCGGTCCCCGGCACCGGAGCCTCGGAGTGGAAGATCTCGGTGGAGGAGATGTCGCGGTCCTCGATCTCCTTCAGCGTCCGCAGCACCGAGCCGGGCACGTCGAGCCGCAGCAGGGTCAGCTCGTCCTCCCGGTCGACGACGACGACCTCCTGGTCGGTGACGAGGCGTGGCAGCTCGACCGCCAGCGCCGCCAGCGTGGCAGCGTCCACGCGCAGCGTGCTCTCGAAGGCGTCCGGGACGTGCCGGCAGAGCCAGCCGTAGCGCTCCCGCGCAGCCTCGGCGAGCGCGTCGATGGCCGTCTGCACGGCGCGGTCCATCTGCGGCGAAGGGTGCTGGAGCACGGTGACCTCCGCGGCCGGAGCCTGGGCGATGCGATCCTGCTGCGATCTTCTGCCGCTACCCCATGGGACCGCGACGAACTCGGCCACGGGAATGACCCCACCATCGGCGCTGCCCGGACGCAGACTGCGCGCCGGCACTTCTCACCCGCGAGAGGCAGAGTCGCCCGGATGAGGATCGCGACGCTCGTCCTTAACGGACTCGCCCAGGGCGCGCTCTTCTTCGTCCTCGGAAGCGGGCTCACCCTCGCGTTCGGGCTCATGCGGGTGGTGAACCTGAGTCACGGCGCGTTCTACCTCGTCCGCGGTTACGGAGGGGCGCTCGAGGCGGTGAAGCGATGGGTGAAGGGAACCCGCAACCGACGGCCCGCGCACGAGCCGTGGCGCCCGTGCGGCGCGATGTCCTCTGGTCCGGGATCGGACCCACCGGCGAACCTGCGGAACCGACCCCCGGAGGTTCCGCTTGCCCCGTCTCGCACTCCCCGCGGCGCTCGCCGCCCTCGCCGTCGCCCTCTCGCCGCCGCACCGCGCGCTCGCGCAGGCGCCCGCAGCGCCCACCCCGGCAGCCGGCGCGGCGCAGCCAGCGCCCGCCGCGGCGGCGTCCGCCGACGTACCGACGCGCACCGAGCTGCTCGAGGAGATCGTCGTCAGGTCCGGCCGCGAGACGCGCGTCGAGTCGCTCGAGGTACGGGAGGTGCGCGAGACGCCTGCCCACGATCTCGGCGAGGCCCTTTCCCAGGCCGGTGTCACCTCGGCGATCCGCAAGGGCGGGATCGCCAGCGACGTGGTGCTGCGCGGGTTCCAGCGCGACGCCGTCGCCGTGACCATCGACGGCGCGAAGCTCCACGGTGCCTGCCCGAACCGGATGGACCCTCCCGCCTTCCACGTGGACTACGCCGAGGTGGACCGGGTCGAGGTGCGCAAGGGCCCGTACGACGTCGCGAGCCCCGGTGGCCTGGGTGGCACGCTCGACGTCCGCACGCGGCGGCCGGGCGCCGGCTTGTTCGGCGAGGTGAACGCCGGGGTCGGCGAGTTCGGCGCCGTCGAGACCTCCGTCACGGGCGGATACGGCGGCGAGCGCGCCGGGCTGCTCGCGGGCGGCGCCTTCAAGCAGGCGAGCCCGTTCGAGTCCGGCGGAGGGATCCGCTTCACCGAGATCTACCCCTCGACCTCCGCCAACCGCTACCGCACGAGCGACTTCGACGCGGGCGCCTACGAGGTGATGACCTTCTGGGCCAAGGCGACCGCCTCCCCCGCGCCCGATCACCGCCTCGAGCTCTCCTACGCCAACCAGCAAGCGGACGACGTCCTCTACCCGTACCTGCGCATGGACGCGCGCTACGACGACACGAACCGCGTCAACGCGAGCTGGGACCTCGCCGGAGCCGGGGGGCTCGAGCGCGTGCGGGCCCAGGCGTGGTTCAACCACGTGGCGCACGACATGGACGACGCGCGCCGCTGCAGCTCGTCGGGCGACCCGACCGCGACCTGCGCCGCGCCGCTCGCAAGCGGACGAGGCTGGTCCATGCGGACCTACGCGGAGTCGTGGGTGGCGGGGGCCGTCCTGGAGGCGGCACGCGCGGGACCGGCCGGCGGCGAGACCACCGCGGGGGTGGACTTCTACGCCCGCAGCTGGGACGCGACCACCACCCGGTATCGCCGGCCGACCGCCCTGTACTTCGACGAGGCTTCCGTGCCCGACGTCACCATGCTCGACCTCGGCGTGCGGATCCAGCACGTGCAGCCAGCGGGCGAGCGGCTGAAGCTCACCGCCGGCATGCGGCTCGATCTCGCCCGGTCGGAGCCGGGCGTGGACCGGCGGGCCGAGTACGAGACGTACTACGCCGACGTGCCGGCGAGCCTCACGCGCGAGGACGTGTTCGTGTCGGGGAACGTCCAGGTCGACGCGAAGGTGAGCGAGGCGGTCTCCCTCTTCGCCGGCTACGGGCACGGGGTCCGGCTCCCCGATCCGCAGGAGCGCTACTTCGCCCTGTCGTCGCAGCTCATGGGGACGACGCTCACGCCGGGCACGGTCGGGAACCCCTCGCTCGACCCGGCGAGGAACGACCAGGTGGACCTCGGCGTGAAGCTCGCCGCGGGGCGGCTCCTCGTGAAGGCGGCGGGCTACCACGCCTGGCTCTCGGACCACGTGGCGGTGGTCCAGCTCGCGAGCCTCGCGAACCCGGCGCTCCGCTCGAAGGGCTACGCGGCGGTGCGCGCGACGAGCTTCGGCGGCGAGGCGAGCGCGCGCGTCGCGCTGCCGGCGAACCTCTACCTCACCGGCTCGATCGCGTACGTGGAGGCGCGGAACGAGACCGCCGACACCTGGCTCCAGGAGACGCCGCCGCTCCGCGGGGCGGTCGCGCTGCGCTACGACGTGTCCCGCTGGTTCGCGGAGGTCGAGACCTTGATGGCCGACGACCAGACCCGCATCGACGGATCGGTGGGCGAGACGCCGACCCCGGGCTGGGCCATCGCCAACGTCAAGGCGGGGCTCACGCTGCGCGGCGCGAAGCTCTTCGCGGGCGTGAGGAATGTGTTCGACCGCGAGTACCATGAGGCGCTCTCGTACCTGCGCGATCCGTTCGCCTCGGGAGTGCGGGTCCCCGAGCCGGGGCGGGTCGTGTACCTGAACGGTCAGTACAGCTTCTGAGACGTCGCGACTTCGGGGCCGCGCGCGGAAGGACACCTGCGTCCTGTGACGGCTGCGCGCCGGCGGCCGTCGCACCCCGCCGCGTGAGGCCCCCTACACGTCCAGCAGGCCGGCCGTGAACGCGACGGCGTTCACCGCGACGTGCAGCACGATCGGCGCGCGGAGGCCGCCGGACGTCAATCTGGCCCATCCAAGGACTGCGCCCACGAGCACCACGAGCGGAATCCTCATCCCGTAGTACCAGTGTGCCGCCCCGAACAGCACGGCCGTCAGGGCGATCGCGGCTGCGGGCCCGAGCCACGGGCCGAGCGCCGGCTGCAGGAGGCCTCGGAACGCGATTTCCTCGCCGACGGGGGCGACGAGGATCGCGGGCACCGCGAAGAGCAGCAGCAGCACCGGCCCGCGGTCTGCTGCAGCGAGGCCGCGAGCGACCGCCTGGACGGGGTTCGAGCCCGTGTCGTGGCCGTACGCGAGCAGCGTCGCCGCCGCGAGCAGCACGCCGAGCCGCACCGTCCCCGTGAGGATGTACCACGCTCCCCATCCGACGGCGGATCGCCACGTCCGCGTCGAGCTCGAGCCCGCAACCCCGCCGACGGATCGCCGGCCGGCCACCGCCAGCGCAGCGAGCGCGAGCGACGAGCCCCAGGCCGCGAGCAAGACGTCCGTCGTCGCTCGAGGCCCGAGCAGGACGCATGCTCCGGTTGGAACGGCGTAGGCCGCCAGCATGCCGCCGACCAGCGAGAGCCCCGCCCACCACACTCCGCGCGCGGAGCCGCGGACCGGGCTGCGGCGGGCGACGAGCGCCGCGAGAGCGGCCGTCGCCGCCGCCACCGCGACGAGGAAGAGCGATGCCGGGGCGCCCGGGCGAGGGAAGCACGACGCCGGGAGGGCGCCGGGTTCGCGCGAACGTGCGTCGCCGCGGGGAACCTCGGCCGCTCGCCGCGGCGTGACGCGGAGACGGAGCCTGGACGGGCCGCGCTCGATCTCGAGCGCCACCTCCACCCCGGGCTCCAGGTCGCCCACGACCGCTCGAAGCGACGCCGGGTCGTGGATCTCCACGCCGGCGACGCGCGTGATCACGTCGCCCGCCGTGACTCCGGCGACGTCTGCCGGCCACCCGGGATGCACCTCGTCGATCCGCGCGCCTGGCCCGGCGAAGGCGCGGTCCGGCACGACCCCGATCACCACGCGATCTGCCGCGAGCGCGACGGGACCGCCGACCGTGGCGACCTTGTCCTGCGCCAGGACCAGGCCACCCGCCGCCACCACGAGCGTGTCCACCGCGGCGAGCGCGAGGATGTTCCTCGCCCAGCGGCGGGACTCCGCGTCGGTCGCTCGCCGCAGCCAGCGGATGGCGACGGCCCAGACCAGCGGGAGCGTCAGCACCGGCACGAACACGGCGCCGAGCAGGAGGTGGAACCATCGGCGGGGCGTCATCGTTCGCCCATGGTGTCAAACCGGCGGGCGGAGCGGAACACGACCGCGCGCGGCGGAGGGCGCGGCCCTGGAAGGCACCCTCGTCCCGCCTCCGCCCGGAGCGTCCATGCCCGCGCCGCTCGCCTCGCTCGCCCTCGCCGCAGCCCGCCAGCCCGATCCCCGACACGCTCGAGGACGGACCTCCCGCTCCTCCCCGGCGCTCAGGGCCGGCTGAAGCTCCAGCTCGTCGCGACCGAGCCGTCGTCGGTCGAGCCGCTGAACGTGACGTCGCCCGGGGTGGTGAAGGTCCCGTTCCCGACGAGGCCCAAGGGGAAGCCCCTGAACTCGGTTTCGACCGGGGGGTCGGGCGGGCAGTCGGCGAGGGTGTTGAAGTCCACCAGGGTCTGGAGCCCGAAGCCGTACTGAGGCGGATCGGTGACGAAGTAGATGCCGAGCGTCGAGCTGTCGTTGGGCCTCGTCCCGTCGTACGTGAACACGTGCGGCGTCAGCGTGAGCGTGCATCCCGGCGGGTCCGCCATCTCGAGCTGCAGCGTCCCCGTCGCGCGGTAGCTGGGACCGAAGGCGGTGTTCTCGACCCACTGCCAGCGCAGGCTCCCGGTCGTCTGGATCCACGAGTCGGGCGCGCCGGGCGTGGTGATGCGGTAGCTGGCGCTCCCGACCCATTCGTCGCGGCAGGTGGTCGCCCGGATCCCGAGCCCCGCCGCCGGCGCCGAGAAGCACTTCACGTCCACCTGCTTCCTCGAGTCCGCGGCCACCTCGTGGAGCGGGACGAGAGGGTCGAGCTGGGTCATCACCAGGGCCGCGAGGTCGTTCACGCCGACGTCCGCCTCCGTCGGAGTCCACACGTAGTTGAAGCGGGTCTGGGAGCCCGACGTGCTCGGCGCGAGCGTCGCGAGCCGCGTGAACTCCGGCTCGTCCTCGCGCTTCTTGAAGATCTGGACCTCGAGCACGTTGTAGCCGAGCAGGAAGTAGTCGACGTCCCCGAGGTCCACCGCGATCGTCACCGGCTGCCGCGGACCGGTCACCGTCTTGTCCACCGAGAGCGTCCCGGTGGGCGAGTGCGAGACGGGCGCGCTGGCCTTCGCCTTGAACGTCACCGCCGCGGGCCCGGGGAAGATCGCGTTGATGGCCTCCTGCAGCGCCCGGCCCGGCTTCACCTCGCCCTCGAGCGCGAGCTGGTACGACGAGGCGTAGCCCGGGTTCGTGAGCTGGTCCTCCTCCTTGCCCATGTCGAAGGACTGCTTCGGCCCGAAGCGACCCTCCACGATCGGAGCGTTCAGGGTGAGGAAGAACACCGCATCCAGGCCGACGAACGCGAACACCTGGGCGGACACCTCGACGTGCATCTGGTCGACGCGCGGGATGTCCACGACCGGCTCGAGCCGGTTGTTCGTCGAGTACGAATCGAGCCCCCGGCAGTCCGGCGTGGCGCCCCCGCACTCGATCCCGAGCGTCAGCGTGCTGGAGAGCGTCCCCTTGAGCCCGACCTTCCCTTCGGCGACCACGAGGGAGGCTTCCACCCCCGCGCCGACGCCGATGCGCACCTGGGGCATGACCAGGAGCGCGAGCAGGCCGCCGACCGGGATCCGGATCGGATACTGCGCCAGGCACTCGCCGCTCGCCGTGATGTTCGGCTTGAACGCGAGCGAGGCCTCTCCCTCGAGCGAGAGCGTGCCGGTCACCGCGCGGCGCGTGTACGTCGGCGGCTGATCGGGCTCGGGCTTCTGCCCGAAGAGCTCGAGGAGGAGGTCCACGCTCGGCGTCACCCGGGTGATCCGGTCCGCCAGCCCCGCCTCCACGCTGCCGTCGCAGCTGAAGGGCCGGAACGGCTCCGCGGCGTCGAGCGGTGCGAGCGTGGAGAACACCTTCGCCGGACCCTCCGCGGCGGCCGTCGCGTGCGCCGCCGCGAAGGGGCCGAGCGCGATCGACCACCCGTAGTCGTAGCGCGCGAGGAGCTCGTACAGGGGCGCGAGCGCCAGCGTGACCACCACGTTCGCCCCCTCCGCCCGCGTGGACACGACCTTCCCGCCGAACACCTCCAAACCCGCCGGCAGCACCACCGTCCCGGGTTCCGGCGGCGCCGCGAGGCCGGACAGCGTCACCTCGTACTCGGTCCCCATGCCCGGGAGGTCGTCCGGCCCGAGGCCGAGCGGCGGCCCGATCGCCACGACCTGGTCGTCCCGGACCAGGAGCGCCCCCGGCGCGGGCTCGGCCACCAGCACGAGCGCGGGCAGGGAGCGGACCCCGCCCGCCTCCGCGAAGATCTGCGCCGACCCGATGGTCTCGGCGAAGACGGCGCCGGCCGCGTCCACGCGCACCTGGGCCGGCGTCGAGGAGGTCCAGGTGACGGCGGCCGCCACGGGCAGGCCGTTCGCGTCGAGGGCGACCGCCGCGAGCTGCGCCGACGCCCCGGGCGCGGTGAGGAAGACCGAGGACCGGTCGATCACCACCTGCGCGACGACCGGACCGGTCGGGCCCGTCGGGCCCGAGGGCCCTCCGTCTCCACCTCCGCTGCTGCACGCTGCGACCGTCACCGCGCCGAGAGACGCCAACGCCAGGCGGATCGTGGGACTCATGTCGCGCACCTCCGCTCCCGGAGATGTGCGAGGCGCGCCCGGGTTCCCTCGTCTTCTGGCGAGTCCGAAAGGGGCCCGCTACACACCCCCGCGCATTCCTGCTCCCCCCGGCCGCGATCTTTCCCGCTGTGGCCCCCTTCGAGTGGTGCAGGATGCCGCGATGCCCGACGCGCGCCACGCCGCGGCGAAGGCCGAGGCCTCGTCAAACTTCCTTTTGGTGCTCCCGTCGCTCATCTGGGGGACGACGTGGCTCCTCGCATGCGGCTTGCCGCAGCCGGCGGCGAACACCACGTGCTCGGAGCTGCCCACGTCCACGCCCGCGGAGAGGAACGGCGCGGCTCCGCGTCCAGCCATCGGCTCGTCGGCGCGCGCCGCCGGGAACGAGGCGCCGACAGCCGCGGCGAGGAGCGCGCGCAGGATGCGGACGGTGGTCACATCACGTTCCGCGCGAAGGTCTCGCGCACGAAGGCCACGGCCGCGAGCCCGCCCAGCGCGCAGGCGGCGAGGACCGCGAGCGCTGGCTGCCATGCGGTCCGGTCCAGCACCCAGCCGACGAGCGGCTGGTACACCGATGGTCCGAGGAACACGCCGGTGTTCACCAAGGACATGGCGGTCGCGGAGAGGGCGGGAGGGTTCACCTCCTTGACGCTCGCCCACGAGAGCGTGAACGCGCTCGCGGAGAGCCCCATGAGCGCGAAGAGGCCGAGGCGGGCGGGGGCGGGGAGGGCGAGGCCGAGCACGAGCGGCGCCCAGCACGCGGCGTAGACCGCGGCGAGCCCGAACATGAGCGGCTTCCGCCGCCCGAGCCGGTCCGAGAGCTTGCCCGTCGCGAGCGACGACAGGGCGAAGGCGAGCAGCATCGTGGTCGTGTGGAAGGTGGCCTCGCCGCGCGAGAGCCCGTGCGCCCCGGCGAGGTAGGGGACCGCCCAGAGCCCGGCGAAGGCGAGGAAGGTCCCGCCGATCCCGAGGTTCACGAAGAAGCCGGGCCAGGTCGCGCGGTTCCGAGCGACCTGCGCGAGCCCCGCCCACGGCGACCCCGCGTGGCGGGCGTGTGGCGCCTTTCCCTCGAGCTCGCGCATCGAGGGCAGCCCCGCCTGCGTGGGGTCGTCGCGCACGAGCAGGAAGGTGAGCGTCGCGCCCGCGATCGACGCGAGGCCGATCGCGACGAACACGTTGCGCCACGAGGTGAGCCCGGCCGCCCAGGCCAGCGGCGTCGCCGACAGGACGGCGCCGAGGTTCCCCATGAACATGACGAGCCCGGAGAGCGTCGCGAACTCGCGCTCGTGGAACCACGCCCCGACGAGCTTCAGGAGGGAGATGAACGCGACCGAGACCCCGAGCCCCACGAGCGCCCGGCCCGCCGATGCGACGCCGAGCGCGTGCGCGGCGCCGAAGAGGATCGAGCCCGCGCCGGCGACGATCCCCCCGAGCGACACCACCCTCCGCGCGCCGAGCGCGTCCACGAGCACGCCGGTGGGGACCTGCATGACGGTGTAGACGACGAAGTAGGTCGCCGCGAGCGCGCCGAGCTCCGCGCTCGTCGCGCCGAAGGCGGCGCGCAGCTCGCCTGCGATGGCCGCCGGCGCGATGCGGTGGAAGAAGGAGAGGACGTAGGCCGCGCCCACCAGCCCGAAGGCCGTCCAGCGCAGCCGGCGCACGCGGGAGAGCTGCGCCGCGTCCCCACCGGCGGCGAGGGTGGGCCGTGGCGCGGGCGCGGACACGCCGCGAGCGTGTCACGGGAAGTCCGGCCGGGCAAGCGTCGCCGGGGACTCCGTCCGGCGCGCGCGCGGCGTGACCCGACCGAACGGCGAGCCGGCTCCGCTCCGCGCCGGAGTTCCCGCACCCCCAAGGGCGTCGGGGGCGAGGGCGTCACGGCGCTTCGCCGGCGGGCACGGCGCGACTATCCTGGCGCGCCGTGACCGCGCCCCTGGAGCCCTCCTCCCAGAACCTCCCCGAGAACGCCTTCCGCCCGCTCGCGCCCGGCGA
>Ga0209683_10000892_pt1 | contig 11501 bp, 8 predicted proteins | sample DOMMetBare2Fresh_FD_187474 | JGI IMG/M metagenome (GOLD analysis project Ga0209683, IMG submission 187474) | Wetland sediment microbial communities from St. Louis River estuary, USA, under dissolved organic matter induced mercury methylation -... | ecosystem: Environmental > Aquatic > Freshwater... | reverse complement strand
AAGCTTTTGAGTGAGCCTGCATTGACACTTGGTAGCTGTGGTAGAAGTTTTAGAAGAAAAAATAGCATTACAAAGGCGACTAAAGCGATGCAGGCAAAAGTAGCGCGCCAGCCTAAACTTTGACCAATCAGTCGCCCTAAAGGCAAGCCCAAAACGATGGCAAGTGATGTGCCTGTCGCTAAGATACCAAGAGCTTTTGTTTTTTTACCATGAGGTGCAAGACGGTACGTGAGTGAAGCGGTAATCGACCAAAATATGGCATGTGAAAAGGCGATACCAATGCGTGAAAGCATCAAAATCCAAAAATTCCATGCTAGTACAGAGAATATGTGGCTCGCAATAAAAAAAGAAAAGAGTAGCAACAATAATTTTCGGCGTTCCATATCTTTGGTAAGCAGCATTAGGGGCAACGACATCGTTGCTACGATCCACGCATAAGCGGTCATCATAAAGCCTGCATGCGCTTCACTGATGTGAAAATCCGCCGCAATGTCGGTAAGTAAGCTAATGGGAGCAAATTCGGTAGTGTTAAAAATAAATGCTGAAATAGTGAGACAAACAACGGGAAGCCATGGTTTCCATGACATCAAAAAGGAAGCAAACATACGAAAAAAGCCTTGTAGAAAATGAGAAAGAATTCTAGCGCATCAGAGAAAAGAAACAGTTGAAAGTATAGGTTTAGAAGAGGGGATTTAACGAAATATTTGTATAATAATCTCTCAAATGCAAGCAAAAAAGAGGAAGAATGAAAGAAGAAAATCTCTGTCCCTGTGGCAGTGGTAAAACGTATGCTACATGTTGCGAACCCTACCACAAACAGCATAATGCACCAACGTGCGAAGCGCTTATGCGTTCACGTTACAGTGCATTTGTATTTGGTCTTGTAGATTATCTTTTTGAGACAACTCACCCCAATCATCGAGCAAAAAACCTTAAAGCAGACATAGCCTCTACGTGTAAAGGTTTGGCATGGACTGGCTTAGATGTGCGTGAAGTATGGCAAGGCGGTGAAAAAGATAAAGTAGGCAAAGTTTTATTTCAGGCTTCTTTTGTTCAAAAAGGCAAAAATGGTGTGCATGAAGAGCATTCTCGTTTTAAACGTTTTGGTAAAGCGTGGATGTATGTTGATGGTGAAGTGAAAGGGTAGCGATGTACGCACTGGAAGTCATACAGCAAGAACTCAAAGAAGACATTGAGCGTTTTGGGCGTGTAGTACATGTCCGTAAAGGCGAAATCTTAATGCGCCCAGAAGAGTGCATGGAGCATTTTTTTGTCATTTTAGAAGGACGCGTTAAAATTTCGCAGATAAACTTTGAAAATGGCAAAGAACAGATACTCTATCTTTTATCCAAAGGCGATATGTACGACATCATCACGCTTTTAGATGCCAAAGTGCATGAAAATGTGGCGATGGCACTGGATGATGTTACTTTACTTGTTTTTCCTATCGAACTCTTTCGTGAATGGATCGAAACCAAGCCTTCGTTTAACAAACTCTTTTTACCGTATGTTGCCAAACAGCTTCGTGAGGTTGAAACCTTGGCAAGTGATCTTTCTTTGTATGACACCACAACGCGTTTAGTGAAATTGATCGCTAAAAACATTGAAAAACAAGGCGATAAACAAACGCTCAAACTCATCAATAACCTTTCCCATGAAGAGCTTGCAAGTCTGATCGGTACCGTGCGTAAAGTGCTCAATCGCAATCTTCAATCGCTCAAAAAACAAGGGCTTATTGATGTGAAGCGTAAAGAGATTTTTATCAAAGACTCACAACATCTTCTTGAACATTTACCTGAAGAATAATAGTGCTACTTAAGTGGCAGACAGGCATACAAGTGTTGCGTTAAACTTCTTTCAAAAAATAAAGGAGTTTAACATGTTAGTAACACGATTTAACCCATTTAAAGAACTCAAAGAGTTGGAAAATAGACTCTTCAACTATTACCCTGCTGAAGGAGATGAAAGCGGTATTTCTGCATTTCGCCCAACAGTGAGTACCCGCGAAGGTGAATTTGCTTACCACATCGAGGTTGACCTCCCTGGTGTTAAAAAAGAGGACATTAGCATCGATATCAAAGAGAATCAAATCGTTATCTCAGGTGAGCGAAATTATAAAGAAGAGCGCACTGATAAAGACTACTACAAAGTAGAAAGCTCTTACGGTAAGTTTCAAAGAAGCTTCGCATTGCCAGAAAATGTTGATGTAGAGAACATTGAGGCGAGTAGCACCGATGGTGTACTTGAAGTAACGCTTCCAAAACTCAAAATCGAACAAGCAGAAGTTAAAAAAATTCAAGTCAAATAAGTTACTAGATGCAAGGAAGTAAATTTCTTGCATCTAATAATAATATTTTAAATAGATTATTTTTCTCAATTACGCTACAATCTCCTGCAACATCGGTGTGAGGAGAACTTTCTTGAAACGCGTGTGGGAATCTAAATTCTTACCATGGATTTTTTTGCTCTTAGGTGTGTTGTTTTCCATGATGATTGCATGGAAGAGTGATCTTTGGGTCAAAGAAACAGAGCAACTTCGTTTTCAAGCAGCGTCTCATCATATTACAAATTTAATCGAAAAAGAACTTGATGCGCACATTCAACTTATACACAGCGTAGCTGCGTTTATGAATGCTTCTGATGAAGTATCACGGGATGAGTGGAAACGATATGCACTTGAAAATCATATCAATGAACATTTTCTAGGATTTACAGCTTTAGGCTACGCTCCCTTGATTCAACCTTCTGAACGACTCAAGCATGAACAAAGCATTCGTGATGAAGGATTTTCTAATTACACTATCTTTCAAATAAATACATCCACCAATTCGGCACTCTTTCCTATAACATATCTTGAACCTATGTCTGAACTGAATAAAAAAGCGTTTGGGTTTGACTTGGCTTCAGAGATTGTGCGTAAAGATGCATTGCATCAATCTTTTGTACGAGCAGACGCAACGCTCTCTTCCAAAATCGATTTAGTGCAAAAATATGTCACTGACCATCAGGCAGGTTTTTTAATTTTCTTTCCTTTGTATCAGAGCAAAGATGTCCCCTCTTTGCCTGAAGAACGTTTACACAATGCTAAAGGGGTTGTGTACATTGCCATTGATGCAAAAAAGTTGTTTGAACAACTTTTACAAAGCAGTTATATTTTAGTTGACTTTGAAATCTACGATGGCGTAGTTCCATCAAATGAAAATCTTCTCTACAACTCTAACGCTAATTTAGTGAATCCAAGACTGAGTCATAACGTTTCTTTAGAATTTTATGGAAAAGTATGGACCATTCATTTTAAAGCGCATGATGTCTTAGAAATGAGCAGTAGCCGTCTTTTACCGTGGTTCCAAATACTTTTTGGCTTACTCCTATTTAGTGTAATTAGCGGTTTAATTTATGTACTGCAACATACGCGAAAAAAAGCGTATGAAATAGCCAATGAAAAAACAAAACTTCTTGCAAAATCAGAATCAGAAATACGTTCTATTTTTCAGACAATGCAAGAAGGTATTTTGGTACTAAATGATGCGGGAATGATTCTTGAGTGTAATTTAGCGGCGCAAGAGATGCTACAACTTTCTAAAAGTGAGATTATTGGGAATTTCAGTAGCGATTCAAAATGGAAAGCGGTGCATGAAGATGGTTCGGTATTTGAATTGGAGGAGAGACCTTTCTATAAAGCATTATTTACAGGTGAACCACAAAACAATATTATCATGGGGATTAAACGAGGTGATGGTACCTATGTATGGGTGAAGGCTAATGCGCAACCTATTTACTCTGATGATTTTGAGAAGATCAATTCTGTATTGATTACGTTTAGTGATATTACTGCTTATCGTAAATCAAAATATGAACTTGAAAAATATCTTCAAATCATTGATATGCATGTCATCATTTCTAGCACAGATTTACATGGAATCATTACAGAAGTAAGTAAGGCTTTCTGTGAAATTTCAGGCTATACAAAAGAAGAACTTATTGGTAAGAGCCATAATATCGTGAGACATCCAGACATACCATCATCCATCTACAAAGAGATGTGGGATACGTTGAAAAAAGGTATTTCTTGGTCTGGTGAAATCAAAAATAGACGCAAAGATGGGTCTGATTATTGGATAGAAACAATCATCGAGCCTAGATACAATGAAGAGTACAAAATGGTAGGTTATACAGCCATTCGCCATGATATCACCGATAAAAAAAGAGTTGAAGAACTCTCTATCACGGATCGTTTAACAGGTTTATACAACCGTCTTAAATTGGATGAACTTTTTGCATCGTATCTTAGCATTGCCAAACGCCACCAAACACCTTTCTCGATCATTATTTTGGATATTGATAAGTTTAAATCAGTCAATGATACCTATGGTCACCAAGTCGGCGATAGTTTACTCCAAGAACTAGCGAAGCTTCTAAAAAACAATGTTCGTTTTGAAGATGCCGTTGGAAGATGGGGTGGAGAAGAATTTTTGATTCTTCTGCCAAACAGTGATCTTGAAAGTGCACGTTTATTGGCAGAAAAACTTCGTAGTCTCATGGAAGCCCAAAATTTTGCGTATGTTGGAAGACGTACCAGCAGTTTTGGTGTGGCATCTTACCATTTACACGATGATGAAAAAAGTATGACCGCACGAGCAGACGCCGCATTGTATCTTGCAAAAGAGAATGGACGGAATCGTGTTGAAATAGAAACATATATGTGTACTTTACCTGCATTCTAAACTCCCTCTTAATCTAAATACAGTAAAATATTTTTTTATCATGTAAGGATTTGAATGCTTTTTTGGAATAACATTTATAGCCAATTTGACCCTGTCGCTTTTAAATTAGGTCCTGTTTCTGTGCATTGGTATGGACTGATGTACATGCTTGCCCTTCTTGGGGCACTTTACGCTGCAAAATGGTTTGTTAAAAGAGACAACCTTGGATTTACCAATCAAATTTTAGAGAGTTATTTTATTTGGATTGAAATTGGCATTGTATTAGGGGCTCGTATTGGGTACATTCTCTTTTATGATCCGCATGTAGATTATTATCTCGCAAATCCATGGCAGATGTTCAACCCATTTATGGATGGAACCTTTGTAGGTATCCGCGGTATGAGTTATCATGGTGCAATTGTTGGATTTTTTCTTGGAACATGGTTTTTTTATCTTAAACACAAAATCAATGTTTGGAGGCTACTGGATGTCGTAGCTATCAGTGTTCCTGTAGGTTACATTTTTGGTCGCATTGGTAATTTTCTCAATCAAGAACTTTTCGGTCGTCCAACCGACGTGGCATGGGGTATTTACGTGGATGGCGTGCTTCGTCACCCTTCTCAACTCTATGAAGCATTTTTGGAAGGATTGATGGTTTTTGTGCTACTCTATGTCTATCGAAAATTTAAAAAATACGATGGCGAACTCATCGCTTTATATGGGCTTTTTTATTCTATTGGCCGCTTTATTGCAGAGTTCTGGCGAGAGCCAGATTTTCAAATTGGCTTTGTTTATGGCGAATGGATGAGTAAAGGACAAGCTCTTTCTATCCTAATGGCTTTGGCTTCTTTAGCATTATACATACTGATAATTAAACGGGGTAAGAGAGGATAAAAAATCCCTTTTAAATCCCCTTTCGTGTATTATAATTTCGATCAGTATGTACAAAATAGCATAGTTGTGACGAAATCAAATGAACGAAAGAGCCCTAAAAAAGGCACTTTGATAACAATTGATATTCATGAGTGTGTTATCTTGCACATTTATGAGTGTTTATAAAACTTCACAAAAAGGATGAGATGTGAGTGACCTACTTGAAGGTTTTTTAGGTACGAGCGTTGAGGGAAAAAAGAGTAGAGTTCCTGCGAAACTTGACTATGTTCAAAGTGCAACAGGACTATTCTTAGGTTTGTTTATGTGGGGACATATGTTCTTTGTTTCAACTATCTTGGTTAGCAAAGATTTTATGTACACAATAACAAAAATGTTTGAAGGCAGTATGTTCTTAAGTGAGCCACAGCCTTGGATCGTTTCTGCGATCGTATTGTTTGTATTTGCTGTCTTTATTGTACACGCAATGCTCGGTATGAGAAAATTGCCTATTACATTTAGACAATATCAAGCATACAAAACACATATGGGCATGATGAAACATGATGATACGACTATGTGGTTTACACAAGCGTTCACAGGTTTTGCTATGTTCTTCCTTGGTTCTGCACACCTTCTTATGATGGCGGTTAAAGCAGATGAAATCGGACCATACGGTTCAGCTGATAGAATGTACTCTGATTTTATGTGGCCATTTTATCTTCTTCTTCTTTTAGCAGTAGAGTTTCACGGTGGTATTGGTCTTTATCGTCTCTGTGTTAAATGGGGATGGTTTGAAGGCGAGCATGCAAAAGAGTCTCGTAAGAACCTTAAAAAAGCTAAATGGGCAATTACAGCATTTTTCTTGGCACTTGGTCTTCTTACCCTTGCAGCGTATGTCAAAATCGGCTACGAGCACAGAAACAATGCGGGTGAGGCATATAAACCATCTGCTCAATTAGAAGTAAGATATGATGTGAAGGTTGGGGCGTAAAAATGAACGTAAAATATTGTGATGCACTGGTAATCGGTGGTGGTTTAGCAGGTCTTAGAGCAGCGATTGCAACTCAATCTAAAGGTCTAAGCACAACAGTTTTAAGTCTTTGTCCAGTAAAGAGATCTCACTCTGCTGCGGCACAAGGTGGTATGCAAGCAAGTCTTGGTAACTCAAAAATGAGCCGTGGTGATAATGAAGATGTTCACTTTGCGGATACTGTAAAAGGTAGCGACTGGGGTTGTGACCAAGAAGTTGCACGTATGTTCGTTACTGTTGCACCTAAAGCTATCCGTGAGTTAGCTGGTTGGGGCGTGCCTTGGACTAGAATTGCAAAAGGTAGCAGAGAAGCAATCATCAATGCTGAGAGAACAACTATCGTTGAAGACGATGAAGTACATGGTTATATCCACTCTCGTGACTTTGGTGGTACTAAAAAATGGAGAACCTGTTATACAGCGGATGCTACAGGTCATACCATGCTTTTTGGTGTTGCTAACGAAGCGTTAAAACACAATGTAAATATTGAAGATAGAAAAGAAGCGATTGCGCTTATTCATGAAAACAACCGCTGTTATGGTGCGATTGTAAGAGACCTCGTAACAGGAGAGCTTTGGGCTTATGTTGCTAAAGGTACTTTGATCGCAACAGGTGGTTACGGTAGACTTTATAAACAAACAACCAACGCGGTTATTTGTGATGGTATTGGTGCTGCTATTGCTCTTGAGACTGGTGTTGCGACACTTGGTAACATGGAAGCAGTACAATTCCATCCAACTCCAATCGTTCCATCAGGTATCCTTTTAACAGAAGGTTGTCGAGGGGACGGTGGTATCTTACGTGACGTTGATGGTCACCGTTTTATGCCAGACTATGAGCCAGAGAAAAAAGAACTTGCAAGTCGTGACGTTGTAAGTCGTCGTATGATGGAACACATCCGTAAAGGTAAAGGTGTTAAATCTCCATATGGCGAGCACTTATGGTTAGATATCTCTATCCTTGGTCGTGCACACATTGAAAGAAACTTAAGAGACGTACAAGAAATTTGTCAAATCTTTAACGGTATCGATCCTGCGGATGAAGGTCCAAAAGGTTGGGCACCAGTTCTTCCAATGCAACACTACTCAATGGGTGGTATCAGAACAAAACCAACTGGTGAGTCTCCAACTCTAGCAGGTCTTTTCTCAGCTGGTGAAGCTGCATGTTGGGATATGCACGGATTTAACCGCCTTGGTGGTAACTCTGTAAGTGAGACTGTTGTTGCTGGTATGATCGTTGGTGATTATTTTGCTGATTACTGTTTATCAAATGAGGTAAATGTTAACACAGCAACGATTGAAAAAGCATTGAAAAAACAAAAAGATTTCATTGACCATTTATTGACTAACAAAGGTAAATATAACATCTTTGAAATCAAAAACAGAATGAGAGACATTATGTGGGAAAAAGTTGCGATTTTCCGTGATGGCAAAGGTCTTGCTGAAGCGGTTAACGAACTTGAAGAACTTCTTAAAAAATCTCACGACGTTACTGTTAAATCTAAAACAACATCTGCGAACCCAGAGCTTGAGGAAGCGTATCGTGTTCCTATGATGCTTAAACTTGCACTTTGTGTTGCTGTTGGTGCAAGAGATAGAACAGAGAGTCGTGGTGCTCACTATAGAGAAGACTTCCTTAAACGTGATGATGCTAACTGGTTGAAACGTACACTTACTTCATGGAAAGATGGTGCTACACTTCCAACAGTTACATACGAAGATTTAGATATTATGAAAATGGAAATTCCACCAGCATTCCGTGGATATGGCGCAAAAGGTATGATTATTGAGAATGAACTCAGCCTTAAACGTCAAGAAGAAGTGGATAAACTTCGTGAAGAGATGGAAGCAGCAGGCAAAGATAGACATGAAATCCAAGATGCGCTTATGCCATTTGAGCTTCAACCATATTATAAAGCTAAAAATGAGAGATTTGGAGATCCAAAATGAGTAGAACTATTACCATAAGGGCTATGAAATATAACCCACAATCAAAGCTTTCAAAAGCACATTTTGCAGAGTACAAACTTGAAGAAACAGATGGTATGACACTGTTTATTGCGCTTACAAAAATTCGTGAAACTTTAGATGCAGATCTATCGTTTGACTTTGTATGCCGCGCAGGTATCTGTGGAAGTTGTGGTATGATGGTTAATGGAACTCCAAAACTAGCATGCCGTACATTAACAAAAGATTTTAAAGATGGCGTTATTCAATTAATGCCTATGCCAGCATTCAAACTGATCAAAGATCTTTCTGTTGATACAGGTAACTGGATGAACGGTATGAGTAAGAGAGTTGAGAGTTGGATTCATACAAATCATACTGTTGATATCTCTAAACTTGAAGCACCAATGGAGCCAAAACTCGCTGATGAGACATTTGAGCTTGATCGTTGTATTGAGTGTGGTATCTGTGTTGCAGCATGTGGTACAAAACTAATGAGACCAAACTTCATTGGTGCTGTTGGCTTGAACCGTGTTGCTCGTTTTGCAATGGATCCACATGATAACAGAACTGACGAGGACTTCTATGAACTAGTTGGTGATGATGACGGAATTTTTGGATGTATGAGTCTCGTTGCGTGCGAAGACAACTGTCCAAAACACTTACCTCTTCAATCAAAAATCGCTTATATGAGAAGAAAACTCGTAGCACTTCGCTCGTAATCTTCGCTTTTAGAGGAGTAAGGTACTTGCCTTGCTCCTCGCCTTAATCTTGACATTTAGTCTCGCAATTTTGTTTCTATTATAAGAAATCTTGATATAATCAAAAAAACTTTAAAGATAGTATCACATGCATGTCATCAATGATTTTTTCTTACTCATTTGGAGTGAGAGGTTAAATAAAGACGCTGTTTTCGATGAAAAACATAAAGTAGAACTCGATAAAATTCTTTCACATACATTTGATAATTTTTGTGATGGTGCTGCCATCTTACTTATCATTAGTCCTCAAAATTTTGCCAATATGGCTACTCTTGAAGAACCCAAAATTGTTTTAAAAACACTTTTCCAAGAATCAATATTTAGTAAAGAAACCATACAATATGCTCAAAGCCAACTGCTCGGATATCTGATAACTCTTGGCAATCTGCAGATTAATCATGCGATTAGTAAACGTTTAGAGCTTTTAAAAAAAGAAGGTATCCTCTCTTATGATGCCCTGCGTTCACTTGGCAGTATCCTTTCGCTTATAGAAGAGAAAAAAATTGAAGTTGCAACCTTAAATGTTAAGAGTGCAACGACACAAGAAAATTACTATAAAACAGCACTACATTTGTTGGTAACAGCCATAGAAAACCTAAAGCAGGCTGTTGAAATCCCTCGTTTGAATGAGCGCTTACATGCTATTCCTGAAAGACTTGAAAATCAACGTTTTTCCATTGGTATTACAGGTGTGATGAACGCTGGTAAATCTACCATGCTCAATGCTCTTTTAGGGCAAGAAGTTTTAGGAACATCTGTTGTGCCTGAAACGGCGAATCTCACACTGATTAAATATGCACAAAACCCATATGCCGTTGTCAATTTTTGGAATGCTAAAGAGTGGAGTAGAATCGAAGAGGGCGCAGCAAGTCTTAAAAGTTTAGAAGCGTTTGTGAAAGAGAGTAAAACGCATTTTGGCGAGAAGTTTCATACCTTTGTGACTCCAAAAGGTGAGAGTGAAACGATTCCTGTACAAGACTTAGCACTGTACACGTCTGCGAAACATTCCGATAAAAAATGTAACCTTGTCAAAAGCGTTGAACTCTATACAGATTTGAAGTTTGTTCAAGACGGTGTTCAAATCGTAGATACTCCAGGTCTGGATGATCCTGTTGTCCAACGTGAAGAGATTACACTGGAATATCTCAGCGAATGTGATCTTATGATTCATCTTATGAATGCGGCACAAGCGGCAACTCAAAAAGATGTTGATTTTATTATTGATGCACTTTTATACCGTAACGTTGCACGTTTGCTGATTGTCATTACACGTATCGATGCAATTAAAGAAAAAGAGTTACAAGAGGTTATTGATTATACGAAGCGTAGCATTGAAGCAAGGTTAAAAGAGCAAAATAAGGGTGCAAAACTCGATGAGATTATTGCGAAAATTGTCTTTATTCCTATTGCTGGAAAACTTGCATTGATGCATAAATTAGGGCAAGTAAAAGAGGCCTTAGCACTTGGTTATGATATGGAACGTACGGGACTGCCTTTGGTTGAAGCGTATCTTGAAGATGTCCTTTTTGGTAGTAACAGTGAAAAAGCCAATCTCATTATCTCCGCTAATCGTAAAGAGATTGAGTCCATTATCGCTGAATCGATGGCATCATTTCAGCAAGAACTGCATTACTTAAATGTCTCACATGAAGAGATAGAACAAGCCTATGTAAAACACCAAGAAGATAAAAAAGCAATGGTGCATTTTTTAGAACAGATTAGGAACAGTGTCTCTCAAAGCAAAGAGGAGATGCAAAACTATTTTAACACCTTGCAGAAATTTGCGAGCAATCAACTTGATAAACTCCAAAGTATTGTTAAGCGTCGTATTACGGATGACGTAAGCTATGAATTTAGTAAAAATAAAAAAGCGCCTAAAGAAGAGCGTATTAATTCGATGATAGAGACAGCCATTAAAGATGGTATGGTTGATCTTATTCGTGACTATCGCTATGAATTTCAAAAGAAAATGCAAAGTTCATTAGACTATATGGATGCAAAATATGGAGAGTTTAAAAACGATACTGCATCGAATCATTTTGACGCAAAAGCATTTTGCGAAGAACATTTAGGCTCACTGTTGATCTTTAAAAACAGTGCGATTGTGAGTGCTGGAGCCAATGAAGCAATTAAAAAGTATGGCAAAAATGACATGAGTATGCTTTCAACGACACTGGATGCTCTCTTT
>Ga0209683_10000891_pt1 | contig 11512 bp, 9 predicted proteins | sample DOMMetBare2Fresh_FD_187474 | JGI IMG/M metagenome (GOLD analysis project Ga0209683, IMG submission 187474) | Wetland sediment microbial communities from St. Louis River estuary, USA, under dissolved organic matter induced mercury methylation -... | ecosystem: Environmental > Aquatic > Freshwater... | reverse complement strand
GCAGCCTCATGGGGATGCGGCCGGCGAGGAAGGCCTTGCGTCCGGCCTCGACGCCGGCGCGCATCGCTTCGGCCATGAGCACCGGGTCCTTCGCCTCGGCGATGGCGGTGTTCATGAGGACCGCGACCGCGCCGAGCTCCATCGCCACCGCGGCGTCGCTCGCGGTGCCGACGCCGGCGTCCACCAGCACCGGCACCTTCACGCTCTCCATCAGGATGCGGAGGTTGTACGGGTTGCGCAGCCCGAGGCCGGAGCCGATGGGCGCGCCGAGCGGCATCACCGCGGCGCAGCCCGCCTCCTCGAGCTTCCTCGCGGTGACCGGGTCGTCGTTGCTGTACGGCATCACCACGAAGCCCTCCTTGACGAGGACCTTCGCGGCCTGGACGAGCCCCTCCACGTCGGGGAAGAGGGTGCGGCGATCGCCGATCACCTCGAGCTTCACGAGGTCGCCCATGCCGAGCTCGCGCCCGAGCCGCGCGGTGCGCACCGCCTCGTCGGCGCTGAAGCACGCGGCGGTGTTGGGAAGGAGCGTCATGCCCTTCGGGATCCACTCGAGGAGCGACGCCTCGCCGGTCTTCGAGAGGTCGAGCCTCCGCACCGCCACGGTCACCACCTCGGCGCCCGAGGCGGCGAGCGCCCGCTGCATCGTCGGGAAGTCGGGATACTTGCCGGTGCCGACCAGCAGCCGGCTCGTGAACGTGCGCGCGCCGAGCTTCCAGGTGTCCGCCATGGCTACCCTCCCCCCACGAACGCGACGATCTCGATCGAGTCGCCCGGGCCGATCTTCTGCGCCTCGTAGCGGTCCTTCGTGACGACGGCGTCGTTCAGCTCGACCGCCACGCGCTGCGCCTTCACCCCGAGGTGGGCGAGCAGGGCGGTGACGGTCAGACCGTCGGGGAGCTCCCGCAGCTCTCCGTTGAGCCTCACCTGCATGGGCCGAGACTTAGCATAAGCTCTTGCTCCGTGCAGGCGCGCGAATCATGGGAGCACGGGGCGCAGGGGGCCCGTCCCCTCGGGCTCGGCGAGGTCGTCGACCGGGCGGTCGCGCTCACGCGGCGCCGCTTCGGGCCGCTCTTCGCGGCGATGCTCGTGGTGGAGGCGCCCGTGCTCGCCGTCGCGCGGGCGCAGGGCTCGCGCGCCGGCGAGCTGCTCGGCGCGGCGCAGGACCCCGCCCGCGCCGCGGCGCTGTTGCCCGGCCTCCTCGCGGGGTTCGGCGGGATGCTCGTGGCCCTGCTCGGGCTCCAGCTCGTCGCGACCGCGGTCGCCGCCGCCATCGTCGCCCCCGAGCTCGACCCCCGGCCCGCCGCGCGCCTCGGCCTCGCCCGCCGCAGCGGCGCGGTCCTCTCCGCCGCCGCCCTTCACCTCGCTGCGCTGCTCGCCGTGCCCGCGCTCGCCGCCGCGCCGGGGCTGTGGCTCGCCGCCCGGGCCGGGCCGCTCGCGGCGCGGCTGTCGGGTGTCGTGCTCGCCTTCGCGCTCGCGCTCATCGCCTTCGTGGTGGTCCTGCTCCGGCTCGTGCTCGCGCCCGCCGCGGCGGCGGTCGAGGGGCTCGGCCCGTCCGCGCTGCTGCGCTCGGCCCGGCTGATGGCGCCGGCCCCGGGGGCGCGCCTCCTGGAGCGGCCCGGCGTCCGGGCGTCGCTGGTGCTGCTCGCGACGTTCCTGCTCGCCCTCGCGGTGAACGGGCTCGCCGGGCTCCCCCGGGCGGTCGCGGCGCGCGCCTTCGCCGAGCCCGGGCCGCTCGGCTGGTTCGGCGCGGTGCTGCCCCTGCCGCTCGACATCGCCCTCTCGCTCCTCGAAGCGCTGGCCGCCGCGGCGATCCAGCCGTTCAGCCTGGTCGCGGTCGCGGTGCTCTACTTCGAGCGGAGGGCTCGGCTCGAGGGGCTCGACCTGGAGCTGTGGGCGGCGCGGCTCGAGGAGGGCCGGTGAGCGCCCGGGTCGCGCGGGCGCTCGGCCTCGCCGCCGCGCTCGCGGCGGCCCTGCCGGCGGGCCCGGGGGCGAGCCCGGCCGAGCCCGGGCCGGCCGCGGGCGGAGCGCCCCGCGCGACGGAGGCAGACCGCCGCCTGCTCGCCGGGATCCTCGCCCGCCCCGAGTATCGCCGCGACGTGGCGGACGCCGCCGCGCTGCGCCGGGCGCTCGCCGGGCTGTGGGCGCGCGTGCTCGATCTCCTCGGGACCGCCGAGGCGGAGCGGTGGGCGAGCACGGGCCGGGCCGTCTTCCTCGCCGCCGCCGCGGCCGCCGCCGCGCTCGGGGTCGCCGCGCTCCGGCGGCGCGTGCGGGCGCGGCGGGGCGGCGGCGCGGCGGCGGCGGACGAGGCCGCGGAGCGCGGCGGGCCTTCCGCGACGGCGAGCGCGGAGGACGCGGAGGCGGCGCTCCGCGCGGGCGAGCCGCGCGAGGCGGTGCGAAGGGCCCTCCTCGCGGCGCTCGCGGCGCTCGAGCGGACTGGCCGGCTCCCGGGCGGCCGCGCGATGACCAACGCGGAGATCGCACGGGAGGTGGACGGCGCGACCTCGACCTCGACCTCGACCGCGACCTCGACCGCGACCCCGACCCCGACCCCGACCTCGACCTCGACCCCGACCGCGACCGCGACCGCGACCGCGACCGGCGCCCTCACCTTCCTCGCCGCCCTCTTCGACCGCACGTTCTACGGCGGCCTTCCCGTCACGCTCGACGACGCCGAGGCGGCGGTTCGCGCCGCCCGCGCCGTCGGCGCGGCGGAGGGAGGAGGGTGAGGCGCGCGCTCGCCGGCGCCGCGCTCGCCGCCGCGCTCGCGCTCGTCGCGGCGGGGAGCGCCGTCGGCCAGCGGCGCGAGGCGGAGCGCACGCTCTCGCCGTATCCGTCCGCGGAGAGCACCGGCGCGCGCGGCCTCGCCGCGGCGCGCGCCTTCCTGCTCGCCCGCGGCCACGCGGCGCCCCGCCTCTCCCCCGGGGACGGCCACGCGCCCCCGCCCGGCGCGGTGGTGCTCGTCGCCGCGCCGGCGGCCCCGCTCGACGGCCCCGCCGCGGACGCGCTCCTCGCCCATGCCGCCGCGGGCGGCACCGTCGTCTGGGCGGCCGGCGCCGTGCCGCAGCCCGCGCTCGCGGCGCGCCTCCGCGCGACCGCGTCGCCCGCGCCGGGGCGCGGCGGCCGCCTCGCCGGGCCGCTCGAGCCGCACCCGCTGTTCGACGGGCTGGCGCTCCCCGCGGGCGAGGGCACGGTCGCGTCGGCGCTCCCGGGCGCGCGCGAGGTCTGCGGCGCGCGAGGGCGGCCCTCCGCGGTGGCCGTCCCGCTCGGCCGCGGCGAGGTGATCCTGCTCGCCGGCCCCGAGCCGCTCGAGAACGGGCGGCTCGCGGAGGCGGACGCGCTCTCGTTCCTGGTGCGCCTCGCCGCCCGCGGCCCGGTGACCTTCGACGAGCGCTGGCTCCTCCCGCGGGAGGCCGCCGCCGGGCCCCCTCCGGCCCTGGCGCTCCTCGCGGGCCAGGCGCTCCTCGCCGCGGCCGTGCTCGTCGTCGCCCGGGGGCGCCGGCTCGGCGCGATCCGCCCGCCCCCCGCGGCGCGCTCGCGGACGACGGGCGACCACCTCGCCTCGCTCGCCGCGCTCTACCGCCGCGCCGGGGGCGAGGGCGAGCTCGCCGCCGCGGCCTGGAGCGCGGCCCGCCGCCGGCTGGAGCGGCGCGCCGGCATCCCGGCGCGCCTCGGCGACGCGCAGGCGCTCGCCCTCCTCCGGGCGCGGGCGCCCTCCGCCGCGGAGCCCTTCGAGCGCGGCGCGGCCGCGCGCGCCGCCGCGCCCGGGGCGGAGCGGCTCGTCGCCGTGGTGCGCGCGGCGGCGGACCTCGACGAGGCGCTGCGCGCCCGACGTCCGGCCCGGCCCGCGTGGTAGGGTCGCGCATGCCCGACGGCAGCTCCGCGAACGACGCCGCCGCCGTCTCGGCAGCCTCGGCCCGCCTCGCCGCCGAGATCGGCAAGGCCGTCGTCGGGCAGCGCGGGCCGGTGGAGGAGCTGCTCGCCGCCCTGGTCGCGGGCGGCCACGTCCTCCTCGAGGGCGTGCCCGGCGTCGCGAAGACGCTCCTCGCCAAGGCGCTCGCCCGGGCCCTCGACCTGCGCTTCGGCCGCATCCAGTTCACGCCGGACCTCATGCCCGCGGACGTGGTGGGCACGAGCGTGTTCCGGCCCGAGCGCGCCACGTTCGAGCTGCGGCGCGGCCCGATCTTCACCGAGGTCCTGCTGGCCGACGAGGTGAACCGCACGCCGCCCAAGACCCAGGCCGCGCTGCTCGAGGCGATGGAGGAGCGGCAGGTGACCATCGACGGCGCGCGGGAGCCGCTGCCCTCCGCGTTCTTCGTGGTGGCGACGCAGAACCCGGTGGAGCTCGAGGGGACCTACCCGCTGCCCGAGGCGCAGGCCGACCGCTTCACGATGAAGGTCCGGGTCGACTACCCGAGCGCCGCCGAGGAGCTCGAGGTGCTCCGGCGCGCCGCCGCGGGCGCCGACGGCCACGACCTCGACGCCGCCGGGGTCCGCCCGGTGCTCGGCCGCGAGGAGCTGGCCGGGCTGCGCGCGCGCGCCCGCGCCCTGCCCGCGGCGGAGCCGGTGCTCGCCTACGTCGCGGCGCTCGTCCGCGCCAGCCGCGAGCTGCCGCGGGTGCGCCTCGGCGCGAGCCCGCGGGCGGGCGTCGCCCTGCTCGCCGCCGCGCGCGCACGGGCCGCCCTCCGCGGCGCGCGGTGGCTCGCGCCCGACGACGTGAAGGCGCTCGCGCCCGCCGTCCTGCGCCACCGGCTCGTGCTGCGCGCCGAGGCGGAGCTCGAGGGCGCGACCGCGGACGACCTCGTCGCCGAGCTGCTCGCCGCCGTCGAGGTGCCGCGCTGACCGGGCGGACGCGCCGTGCCCGTCCCGACGCCGCGCCTCGCCCTGCTCCTCGCCGCCGGCCTCGCGCTCGCGCCGCTCGCCGCGCGCGAGCCCGGCGTCCTCGGCGCGGTGCTCGCCCTCGACCTCGCCCTCGTCGCCCTGGCCGCGCTCGACGCGCGCCGCGCCCCGGGGGCCGCCGCGCTCCGGGCGACGCGCGAGGTGCGCACCCCGCTGACCGCGTTCGCGCGGAACCGCGTGACCGTCCGGCTCCGGAGCGGCGCCCGGCGGGCGCTCTCGGTCGAGGCGGCCGACGCGCCGCCGCCCTCGTTCGAGACGTCCGGCCACCGCGCCCTCCTCCTCCTCGCGCGGGGCGGGGAGGCGGTCCTCGCCTACGACGCGGTGCCGGGCGCCCGCGGCCGGGCGTCCTTCGGCGACCTGCACCTGCGGGTGCGCGGGCCGCTCGGCCTCGCCGCGCGCGACCTCCGCCTCCCGCTCGCCGCGGAGGTGGACGTCTTCCCCGATCTCGGGGCGGGCGCTTCCCCGGGCGAGCCGCTCGAGGCGGGAGCGCGGCGAGCGCGCGGCGGGGCCGAGGGGCGCGAGTTCGCCTCGCTGCGCGGCTACCTCCCCGGCGACGACGTCCGGGCGGTGGACTGGAAGGCGACCGCGCGGCGCGGGTCCCCGGTGGTGCGCACGTTCCAGCCCGAGCGGAACCAGACCGTGTGGCTGCTCCTCGACTGCGGCCGCCACCTCTCCGCCCGCCACGCCGGGGGGCGCACCGCGCTCGACCACGCCGTCGAGGCGGCGCTCGCCCTCGCGCGCGCGGCGGCGGCGCGGGGCGACCGGGCCGGGGCGATCCTGTTCGGCGCGGAGGTGCGCCGGGTGGTGGCGCCCGAGGGCGGGCGGACTCGCCTCGCCCCGCTCGCCGAGGCGCTCGCGGCCGCGCAGGCCCGCCTCGAGGAGTCCGACCCCGGCGCGGCCTTCGAGGCGCTCGCGGCGCGCCAGCGCCGCCGCGCGCTGGTGGTGCTCTTCACGGACCTCTCCGATCCGGACGCGGTGTCGCTCCTCGCCGCCCGGGCCGCGGCGCTCCGCCGCCACCTCCTGCTCGTCGCGGCGGTGGACGATCCGGAGCTCGCGGCCGCCGCCGCGGCGCGGCCGGGCGACCTCGACGGCGCGCTCGCGCGGGTCGCGGCCGAGCGCCTCCTCGAGGAGCGCGAGCAGGCGGCGAGGCGGCTCGCCACCCTGGGGCTCAGGGTCGAGCAGGTCCCGGCGCGCGCGCTGGCCGGCGCGGTGCTCGAGGTCTACCGTTCGGTGAAGGCGCGGGGCGAGCTCTGAGGCCCGCCGGCCCCGCGCGCCGCCGGAGGACCCGGCGGGCGGAGCGGGAGGGTCAGGAGCGGACCAGCACGGCGTCGGCGCGGACGAGGCGCGGCGTCCCAGCGCCCGGAGCGCGGGCCTGGACGGCGGCGGCGGCGCGGGCGGCGGCGCCGGCGAGGCGGGCGGCAGCCTGCTCGGGAGAAGGCGGCCGGGCGATGCTGACCAGGAAGGCGACGTTCAGGGCGACGAGGGCGGCGAGGAGCTTCATGGTGTTTCCTCCGATGCACCGCCCTACGGACCGCCTCGCGACGTATTTCGCCCCCCCCCGCGCTCCCCCTCCGAGGCGGCCGGGTCGCGTGGCGGGCTTCCGATCTCCCTCCGGGGCGCGCGCCCGGCCCCCGGATGTTGCCGGCCCGTGCCACTCCCTGTTACATGCGGCGCCTCCCCGGAGGACTCCCCGTGAGACCCGCCTCGACGATCCTCGCCGCCGTCGCAGCCCTCGCCGCCCTCGCCGCGCCCCCCGCCCTCGCCGACGGCGGCATGTGGATGCCGGGGCAGCTCCCGGACCTCGAGCCGCGCCTCCGCGAGCTCGGCTTCGAGGGCGACGTGCGCGCGTTCTCGGAGCTCACCGGCAAGCCGCTCGGCGCGGTGGTCGAGCTGCCCGGCTGCAGCGCCGCGTTCGTGTCCGCCGAGGGGCTGCTCGCCACGAACCACCACTGCATCCAGGGCACGCTGCAGTACAACTCGACGCCCCGGCGGAACCTGCTCGAGGACGGCTTCGTCGCGCGGACGCGCCCGGACGAGCTCTGGAACGGGCCCGGCTCGCGCGTGTGGGTGACCGTCTCGGTCGAGGACGTGACCCGGGCGATCACCGGCGGCATCGATCCGAAGCTCGGCGACGAGGAGCGCGGGCGGCTCGTGGAGAAGCGCAAGAAGCGGGAGGTGGCCCGCTGCGAGCGCGCCGGCCTGCGCTGCTCGGTCGACGCGTTCTTCGAGGGCGCCGTCTACTCCGTCATCGGGCAGCTCGAGCTGACGGACGTCCGGCTCGTCTACTCGCCCCAGAACGACGTCGGCGACTTCGGCGGCGAGACCGACAACTGGACGTGGCCGCGCCACGCCGGCGACTTCGCGCTGTACCGCGCGTACGTGGGCCGGAACGGCAAGCCCGCGCCCTACTCGAAGGACAACGTGCCGTACCGGCCCGCCCGGTTCCTCCGGATCTCGCCCGCGGGCGCCCCGGTGGGCGAGCTCGTGCTCGCCGCGGGCTACCCGGGGCGCACCTACCGGCTCCAGACCGCCGGCGAGGTCCGTCACCTGCTCGAGTGGTCCTTCCCGCGCACGGCGCGCCGCTACGGCGAGATGCTCGCCATCCTGGCGGAGGTCTCGAAGGGCTCGCCGGAGGCCGCCATCAAGGTGCACGCGCTGGTGCGCGGCCTCGCCAACACCAGGAAGAACGCCGAGGGCGTGATGGCGGGCGCGAGCAAGGACGGGCTCCTCGCCCGCAAGGCGGCGGCGGAGCGGGACCTCGCCGCGTGGATCGCGGCCGACCCGGCGCGGCAGGCCGCGTACGGCGACGTGCTCGCCGGGCTCGCGGCGGTGCAGCAGGGGCGAGAGGCGACCCGCGACCGCGACGCGGCGTTCCTCGGGCTCCACCTGGCGGGCCGGGGGATCATGGCCGCCCGCCCGTACTCGCTGCTCTCCGCGGCCCGGACGCTGCTGCGCCTCGGCGAGGAGCGGAGGAAGGCCGACGAGGAGCGCGACCCCGAGTTCCAGGAGCGCAACTGGGTGCGGATCCGCGAGGGCATGGAGAAGCTCGACACGGCGCTCGACGTGCGGGCCGACCGGGCCCTGCTGCGCCACGCCGCGCGCGAGGCGGCGGCGCTCCCCGCCGGCCAGCGCATCGGGCCGTTCGACGCGGCGGTGGGGCTCTCGGCCGGGCTCGCGCCCGCCGAGGCCGACGCCCTCGTCGACGCCTGGCTGGAGCGCCTCTACGCCGGCACGAAGCTGCAGGACCGCGCCTTCCGGGTGTCGCTCCTCGACCGCAACGCGCGGCAGCTCGCGCTCGTGGACGACACGTTCCTGAAGCTCGCCGCCGCGCTCGCGCCGTTCGAGCGCCGGCTCGAGGCCGAGGCCTACGCGCGCGACGGCGCCCGCTCCCGCTTCGCCCCGCGCTACGCGAAGGCGCTGATCGAGAAGGCGGGAGCGCCGGTGGCCCCCGAGGCGAACTCGACGCTGCGGGTGACGTTCGGCAGGGTCCAGGGGGTCTCGCCCCGCGACGGGCTCCTCTACCTGCCCCAGACCACGCTCGCGGGCGTGCTCGCCAAGCACCGGCCCGGCGACGAGGAGTTCGACGTCCCCGCCCCGGTGCGGGAGGCGATCGCGCGGCAGGCGGCGCGCAGGGAGGGCCCGTTCGTGGACCCGAAGCTCGGCGACGTGCCGGTGGACTTCCTCGCGGACCTCGACACCACGGGCGGGAGCTCGGGCTCGCCGGTCATGAACGGCCGTGGCGAGCTGGTCGGGCTCCTCTTCGACGGGACGTACGAGACGATCGCTTCGGACTTCCTGTACGACGCCGAGAGGACGCGCTCCATCTGCGTGGACGCGCGCTACCTGCTCTGGTCGCTGCACGAGGTGGCGCGGGCGCCCCACCTCCTGGAGGAGCTCGGTGTCCGCCCCGGCGCGGCCGCGTCGAGGTGAGCGCCGCCGGCGCCTGGATTAGTGCGCGTCGGGCTTCCGCGCCGGGGGCGCCTCGGACGCGGCGCCCTTGGACGGCGCCGGCCTCAGCACGGCGGTGACGGCGCACTCCTCGGGGCGCGAGATCTCCCCCCGCTTCACGTCGAGGTAGAGGATCCGCGTGGGAGGCTCGAGCCCATCGCAGGCGTCGAGCTCCACCTCGGAGTCGAACGTCCGCCACAGCGCCCGCCGCGACCAGGTGCCGGCGCCGAAGCTCTCGATCCGGCTCGTGGCCGGCTCGCCGTACTGTCGCCCGAGCCAGGCGGCGAGATCGTCGAAGGCCGCGGCCCGATCGCCCACGTCGACGAGCTGGATCTGGACGCTGCCGAGCCGGCCTGCGTCGTCGAAGTAGAACCGCACCGTTCCCGAGCGGGAGCCGAACCGGGCCTGGTGGATGACGGCGTGGGCGCGAGCCCCGTCGCCGCCCGCCGGCATGAGCGTCGCCTGGCTGCCGAAGGCGGCGAGGATGTCGCCGAGCTCCGTCCCCCAGCGTGCGCCCCCGAAGGCCCGGCCGCCGGAGACGCGGCGTCCGAGGTCCGCCGACGGGGCGCGCTCCGGGCGGCTCCCTGCGCGCGCCGCCTCGCTCCCCGCGCCGGCGGGGGGAGGCGCCGCGGGGGGAGCGGGCTCGACCGGCGCGAGCCGCGCCTGCTGCGGCGGGCTCGCGCTCTGCCGGGGCGGCGGCGAGGTGCGGCGCGGCGGGGCGGGAGGCTCGGGGACGGGCTCGTCCCTGTGCGGCGGAGGCGGCGGCTCGACCTCGCTCGCGCCCTCCCGGGCGGCGCCCGGAGCCGGGCGGATCGCGCCCCGCTCCGGCAGCGCGAGCTTCCGGGTGGCGGCGGTGGCGTATCGCGCGATCTGCTCGACGTCTCCGCGATCCCAGCCGAGCACGGCGACGACGAGGGCGGCGCCGGCGAGCGCCCCCAACGCCGAGGCCAGCACCACGAGCGAGGGCCGGAAGCGTCCCTCCCGCTCGGCTCCGACCTGCTCCGCGGCGCGGCGGAGCAGCTCGTCTTGCGAGGATCGCCGCGCCGGCCGCGCCGCGCCGCGCGCGACCCCGGGCCTCGCGGGCGCGCCCGGCGCCCCCCGGATGCCGGGCCACGGCACGGCGGGGGCCGGGCGCGGGACGGCGCGGCCGATGCCCGCCATCCGCCTGGCGTGCAGCTCGAGGCGATCCGCGAGCCAGGACTGCGTCCTGATGGCGATGGTCAGCGACGGGCCGTTCGCGTCGAAGAGGCGCCTCAGCTCGGCGAGCTCCCGCACGAAGCGATCGTGCGCCGCCCCGTGAACCGTCGAGGCGGGGTGCGAGATCGCGTCGAGATAGGCCCGCTCGTCCGCGAAGTGGTGGCGCGCGCAGGCCTCGAACACGTCGAGGGAGCGCCGCGCGGCCGTCGGGTCGCCGCCGCGCATCACCTCGACGAGGACACCGGCGCGCCGGAACAGCTCCCGGTGCTGCGCGTCCATGCGCGGTTCGCCGGTCGAGGGCGCTGGCGTCCACTCCATCATCAGGCGCCGGCCTCCGGGCCGGAGCGAACGTCGGGTTCACTGCACGAGCGTCGATCGCGGGGACGACGTCCCGAACTGCCCGCAGCCGGCGCGGCCGGCCCGGGCGCCGTCTCGCTCGACTCCACACACGAGCTGAAGGAAGACGCTGTGGGCGAGGAAGCCGGGCCAGCTCGGCACCCCGTTGAAGTCGCCGGGACCGGGGGCCGCCCCGCACTCGGCCGGCCAGCCCGGCGGCGGCCACGTCGAGACGCTCGGCCCGGTGACGTGGCACACACGGAAGGTGGCGTATCCGGTCACCGCCCGGTCGCCGACGAAGGTCGCGTTCGTACACGTGCCGTTCGGACCGGGATGGTCGGGGACGCAGGCCTCGTAGTACGGCTCGGGGCAGGCATCCCCCTCCACGACCGGCAGGGTGACCGTCCTGGGGAGGCCGGCGAAGTAGGGCTCGTCCACGATGTACTGCATGCGGACGCCATTGCTGACCGGGAGGCTGTCCCCGGCGCGCGTCGCGGGAGGGCAGCCGCCGGACTGGAGCTCGGCGAGCGCCGCCTCGACGTGGCTCCTCGTCGGGGCGACGTCCGGGGCGAGGCTCGTGAGGCCCAGGCTGTCCTGGTAGTCCTCGTTGAGCACCAGGATCTGCCCGCAGCGGAGCGCGCCCTCGTCGTCGAGGAGCCTGCACGCCGCGACCGCCGCCGGGAACGCGCAGTCCTCCTCGCACGGCCCGCCGCCCGCCGCCACCGCCTCGGAGGAGACGTCGGCGTGGGTGAGATCGACGAACGCGCCCCCGAAGACGATGGGCACGGCGTTGCCGCGGGCCGCCTCGCGGCCGTCGCGAACCCGCACCGCGTTGATGAGGCGAAGGTCCGCGGCGCCGCGGCCGGCGATCTCCACGAAGCCGCAGGACTTGTCCCAGCTCCCGTAGCTGAGGTCCGCGGCGGGATCGACCTCGATCCGCTCGCCGGCGTCGGTGACGTGGAGCTTCGCCACCTCCTCCGCCGCGGCCTCGCCCGCGTCGAGGCCGGCCTGGGTCCCGTCGAGCCGGGCCGCCGCCGCGAGGGCCGCCGCGTCGGCGCCGTTCTGCAGCCCGCCGTGGACGGAGTACAGGTGCCCGAAGTTCACGGTCAGCGCGAGGATGGCCCCGACCGCG
>Ga0209683_10000888_pt1 | contig 11541 bp, 8 predicted proteins | sample DOMMetBare2Fresh_FD_187474 | JGI IMG/M metagenome (GOLD analysis project Ga0209683, IMG submission 187474) | Wetland sediment microbial communities from St. Louis River estuary, USA, under dissolved organic matter induced mercury methylation -... | ecosystem: Environmental > Aquatic > Freshwater... | reverse complement strand
ACTGGAAGTGGAAATATTACCATTGAAGTTGGAACAACGAGCGTAGATCTCTCCAGTAAAACAGTGGCAGGTTACAATGGCGTATTCACCTTTAACGATGGTACAGGCGTGCAAACATTAACTGGCACTATGAATAATGATACGTATAACGTGGATAATGCTTCTGTCAATATCTTTGCAAGTTTTGGTGATGACACCATTAACATTTTATCATCACTGGGTAGCAATTTATCAGGAGGCATTGACGGCGGTGGTGGAGTGGATGTGCTGAATATTAATAAAAGTGGTTTAACCTTTAATACATCAAATATTACAGCGGTGGAAACCATCAATGTCAACCAATCAGCAACATTTACAGGCACACTTTCAGCAACAACCACAACAATTGCTTCGGGTGTAACGCTGAGCGCAGATGCTTCTGTGATAAGTGGTAAAACGATAAACGGTACAGGAATACTCAATGTTACCAATCTTGATGCAACGCTAAATGCGGACTTTTCTACAGTCGCTGGAGCTACTACACTTAATGTTGATTGGAGTGGAACGGGTACGTACACAGGCAATTTAACCAATGTTGATACTTTAAATATCTCAAGCGGTACAATGCGTGTCACGGATGATATTTTAGCAAGTCATACGACAACGGGCACAGGCGCTTTAATTGTGGATGTAGATAGTAACTTAGCCTTTACGTGGTCCAATAGTGCGGCATCTTTAAATGAAACACTCAATTTTACGGGTGGGACAACTTATACCCAAACATTAACCAATGTGGATGCGATTACTTTAGCCAGTGGCGTGAGTGTTGATATATCGGGTGCAACGATTGGTGCGAGTACAACTTCCGTAACAGGCGCCGCAGGTAGCGAATCACTCACCATGAACAGTAGCTTTTTGCATACGGTCGCAAGTGTAGATTTGGGTGCGGCATCGGATACTTTAGGGGTAACGGGCAATACAGCATTAACAGCAACAGATTTTGGCAAAATTCAAAATGTTGAAACGCTTGATCTTAGCAGTTATACTGGCGCAGTTGATTTAACGAGTACCAGTGGGATTACGCAACTTAGTACAGGTTCTGGCGTGAATAGTACGACCATTGACTATGCCATGAATATCACCGATAGTGGTGGAACAGATACGCTCTATACGACAGCGACTATGGATTTGAGTAGTAATTCTATTTCCGGTATTGAGACATTAAGTGTTGCGAGTGGAACAACCACGACACTTGATTACAATGATTTAGGAAGTAGTAAAATCTCAACACTAACAGGTAGTGGTAGTGTTCAGATTAATGGTGAAGCGACTATGGATATTCAGAGTTTCAATGTAGATGGACTCAGTAATGACGCGTTACGTATCAACGGTACAGCAGGCGATGATAGTTTTGTACTGGATTTTAGTCAGTTAGATGAAGTTCAATTTAACGGTGGAAATGGAACTGACACCGTCTCATTGTTTGGGACCAATGTCTCTTCTATTAGCGATAGTAATGCATTTAGTAATATTGAGACGTTGGATATCTCTTCTTTAGGCTTAGATGCGGGAGGATTAACTATCAATGCTTCTTCTTTATATGCGTATGACAGCAATACAACAAGCCTGAGTGATGCGTTGACATTAAATGTCAATGATAGTGCCGGCGTTGTGAGCAATATTTCTTTAAGTAATATTGCAAGTGTCAATGGCGTTGCCGATGCGGATCATATATGGTCATTAACGGCTACGGGTGATTATACGATTACAACAACCGATAGCCATACTTTATACATGCATGTAGTTTAAAAGGTACACTGTGAACGAACAAACCAATTTAATGCCTCTAAAAAGTAGTGATAGACCGACAGATAGCTTGTTACTTGCCTTTAAATACATTTTAGATTTTTATTATGGCAATGTTTCATTTGAGACGATAGGGCGTATCTTAGGGCATGAGAACGAAAATATCAGTATTGACGATATCCGTCATGGCGCAAGTGATTTTGGGCTCCATTTTGATGAGGTAGAACTGGGTTCTGATGTGATTGACTCGCATCTGTTCCCTGCAATCGTTGTTTCTAAACAAGGAGATGTGAACATTGTGACGATCTTAGAAGATTGTGGTATGGTGATTATCGATCCTTCATCGTCTCAGCAAGAGAGTATTACTTTTGAAGCCCTCAAAGAGCGCTTTGAGCTTTTTTTGAGTTTTTACAAAGAGCTTGGTTATAAAAATATTCTCACACAAGATGACAAAAGCAAAGCATGGTTTTGGCAACATCTTTTAAATGCGAAGCCTGATATCATTCGTGTGGGAGTGTTGACGCTCTTTATCAATCTTTTCATTATTCTTGTGCCAATGTACGCGATGAACGTTTACAACAGAGTCATTCCTAATTTTGCGGTGGAAACCCTTTTTGTTTTAAGCATTGGTATTGTACTTATCTTTTTATTTGATGCGCTCTTTAAGATGGCGAGGGTGTACATCTTGGAGAGTATGGGTAAGAAAATCGGCACACTCTTAGAAGAAGAGACACTTAAACGTATTTTGCTGATTCAAAGTGGGCATGACCACCTTTTAGCAGGCTCTAAAGCCAATTTATTTCGTGAAGTCACCCAAATAAGAGACTTTTTTATGTCAAAAAGTATTGCTATGGCACTCGATTTGCCATTTGTCTTTCTGACACTTTTAGTGATTTATCTGATTTCTCCTTCTATTGCGGTGATGACATTTGTCTGTGCTCTTGTGGTTGTAGGTATCAACCTAGCATTTCAAGTAGCTATTTTTGGATGGAGTAAAAAACTGTTTCATGATGGACAGATGAAGCATAACTTTTTGTTTGAGACCATCAAAGGCATTGAAACGCTCAAGCTCAATAACGCAATTACCAAGCGTCTTTTCAAATGGCGTCAATTGGTCAATTTTTATAACTTTGTGAACTTAAAAATTCAGATGCATTCTAATGTTGCGATGAACCTCTCTGCTATTGTTATGCAGTTAGCAACGGTTCTTACGTTGGTCATTGGTGTGTATGAGATTCAAGATAAAAACTTGACGATTGGTGCATTGGTCGCTTTGGGTATCTTGGTTTCACGCGCAATGATTCCTGTGGTGAATATCTCAACTATTTTGATGAAATACAAAGAGTTTAAAGAGGCATTAGAATCCATCAATCGTTTTTGGCACTTACCGCTTGAGACACAAAAATCGATTGAGATTGGTGTCCAAACACTTGAGGGTGAAATCGAATTTAACAATGTAACCTATACCTACGCAGGCTCTAAAAATCCTTCACTTTTCAATGCCACATTTAAGATTAAAGCGGGCGAAAAAGTAGGTTTTATCGGTCGAACAGGTGCAGGAAAGAGTACTATTTTAAGGCTTCTCTCGGGTCTTGATACCCCTCAAACAGGTACCGTGCATATTGATGGGCATGAGATCAACACTTTGCACCCAGTAGAGCTAAGATCGCACATTGGTATCATGCCACAAGAACCTTTTTTATTTGCAGGCACACTCAAAGACAATATTGAAATAGGCATCAACATTGGCAAAGAACGCCTTATCAAATTGCTTAAAATGACTGGACTTGATGAATTAGTAAAGCGTTCAGGTGAGGGTGAAAACTTTCAAGTCGGTGAAAATGGTAATCGCCTTTCTGTGGGACAGAGGCATCTTGTTGGACTGGCAAGAGCACTTATTAATGATCCTTCTATTGTCATTCTTGATGAACCGACAACAGGAATGGACATCGGGTTAGAAAAAGAGATGGTAGATCATCTTAAGCCGATGCTACAGACTAAAACCTTGCTTGTGATCACGCACCGCTTTGCGGCTTTAGAATTGGTTGATAGGGTCATCGTTGTCAACAATGGTCGTTTAGTCGCTGATGGCCCAAAGGATGAGATTTTACGACAATTGCAAGGTAAACAACCATGATAAGTAAAATGATGATTGAAAAGCGATGGAATTATTATGTGACAGTTGCACCCATTGCACTTTTTTTCCTTGTATTTTTGATCTGGTCAGCACTGAGTGAAATCGACGAGGTTGTGCGAGGTAATGGCAAAATTGTACCTTCTGGGCAGACAAAAGTGTTGCAACACTTAGAAGGAGGTATCGTCTCTGAGATTTTGGTCAAAGAGGGCGATCATGTTATGGTCAATCAGCCTATTTATCAGCTCAATCAAGCATTTTTTACAGCAGATATTCGAGGGAAAGATTTGGACCGTGTCTCTTTACAGGCAAAAGAGCAACGTTTGGTCAGTTTGATAGAAAACAAAGAATTGGTTTTTGATAAAGCTTTTGTCGATGAATACCCTCAAATCGCCCACAATGAGATGCAGATTTTTCAAAGTGAGCGCCAAAATAGTACAGAGCGACTGAGTGGTGTTTCTCAAAAAGTTGAACAACGCTCTTATGAGCTTAAAGAGCTTGAGATACGTCAAAAGAACTTGGCTTTAGAGCTGAATATGGCTGTTGAAAACACAACCATTGCAGAACAATTGATGAAGTCAGGTGCAGGCTCTCGTAAAGAGTATCTTTTAGAGATGAGCAAAAAACAAAACCTCATTACCCAAGTAGATGAAGTAAAAAACCAAGTTCCCGTTGTTCAAGGCAAGTACCAAGAAGCGATGCATGAGCTTGGTTCCACACGTTCTGACATTCAATCTAAATTATTGAATGAGCTTAAAGATGTGCGCGTCAAACTTTCACAACTCTCACAGCAAAGTGAAGCGAGTATTGATAGGGCTAACCGCCTTTTAATTACTTCGCCTGTTAACGGCATTGTCAATGTCCTTTACTTTCATACAGTAGGTGGAACCATCAAAGCAGGCGACAAAGTCGCTGAGATAACGCCAATAGAGGAGGGTTTGATGATTGAGGCGAACATTAAAGCCTCAGATCGTGGACGTATTTGGGTAGGGCAAAAAGCAAATATCGAGATTACGGCGTATGATTATGCACGTTATGGCATGATAGAAGGCGAACTTGTCTCCATCAGCCCCGATAGCTTTACAACACAAAAAGGCGAAATTTTTTACGCCATCAAAGTGAAAGCATCCAAAGACAGACTAGGACCAAATCTTCCCATCATGCCAGGGATGGAAGCAGGGGTAAATATCATCACGGGTAAACGAACCGTGCTAGGGTATATCCTACTTCCACTGAAACGTATGGGGAAAAATGCACTTTTAGAGCCTTAAGACTACTCTATGGCCTCAAATCCTAAAAGTGCCGCACCTACAGCGCCCATTAGCTGAGGGTGTTTTGGGATGATGATGGAGCGCTCTAATTTAAGTTCAAGCATATGATGCAAGAAAGGATTGAGTGCGCCACCGCCCGTAAAAACAATGGTTTCATTCTCTTTAATGACAAACTTTCGTGCCATAGATGCCAATCGAGCAGCAATAGACTCATGAACACCATAACAGATATTGGCAAGTTTCTCTTTTTTGGCGATCAGAGAAATAACTTCTGACTCTGCAAAAACAGCGCACATACTAGAAATCGTCAACTCTTTATCGTATTCAAATCCAGCCTTTGAGAACTCATGCATCTCTAAGCCTAAACGATTGGCAGCAATCTCTAAGAATTTTCCTGTTCCTGCGGCACATTTATCGTTCATGCGAAAATCGGTAAAACTGCCACCTTCTCCCATTTTGATCACTTTGCTGTCTTGACCGCCAAGGTCGATGACGGTGGCAACACTAGGCTCAAAAAAGTAAGCTCCCTTGGCATGTGCCTTGATCTCAGAGATGACGGGCGCACCGTGTGAGCTTTCAAGCATATAACGCCCATAACCCGTAGCCACAAGCATCTTGACCTCTTTATCTGCTAGATATTCTCCCACGATTTTGTCTTGGTTGAAGATGGTCGGGATGACCGCACTATGTGCGATCTTTCGCTCTTTTGTGATGCCGATGATTTTCGTATAGGTTGAACCTATATCTATACCCCAAAACATTATTTGTTTGCGAACGATTGTGCTTTTTTCTTAAAGCTAATGCTCTCTAAGAAGGCTTCTACACGAGTCTTAATTTGTCCTGCATCTTCTGGTGAATAGTCTGACTCAATGACTAAGCAGGGAATGCCTTCTTTTGCAAGTGCTTCAGTAACAAGGTGCGATTCGACATTGTATGTGTGACAGAAAGAAAGCGTGTAGTAGATGACACCATCGGCCTTACGCTCTTTGTACATTTGAATGATTTTATCGATTCTTCCCGTATTTGGGGTGAAGCAAGCACAGTCAATCTTAGAGTAGCGTTTCATCAACCGTTCATACAGTTCTTCTTCATTTTGCACACCTTCAACATCAACATTGTCTTTGTAGTAGCGGTGCCCGATGCACCCTTCTTCATTGATGATAGCCCCGCCTGTACTTTCAACCGCAGTATGCAGTTTCCAGTTTGGCGGTGCAAGTGGTGTACCAAGTATCATAATGCGAGGAGTTTCTTTTGCAAAGACACTCACACCCTCTTTAACGCGAAGTTCGAGTTCATCGCAGAGTTCATTCACTTTTTCTGTGTAGCGCACTGGATCATCTAAAAAGCCCATTTGTGTGATGAAAAGAGCATCTTTGCCACTAATAGGCATAACATCAGGGTTCATACCACGAAGTGCATCGAGTCTTTGGAGTGCGGCACGTTTGGCGTTGATGATGTTTACACCATGTACCATCTCTTCAAGGCTAAGCTTTTTCTCTGTGACTTCTTCAATGTGTTCTTTAAACTCTTTGATTTCCTCTGTCCACATTTTAAGGTCTTTTTCGCGCTTCATATGAGGAATGTTCATGACATGCACAGGATGATGTTTGTTTAAAATTTCCCATGTCTTTTTCTTTGCTTCACACGTCGTTTCCCCATAGATAAAATCTGCAGATTGTGTATAAGCACAGGTGCGTTGCAACTTAAAGCCGTGTGCGGATTTGATAAGCGGACAGATGTTACGAGGAAGTTCGCTCTCAGCATCGGCTACAGTTGCGTTTGAGCCTCCACATAAGCCATAACACGCACCTCCTGCACCGACGACGATCTCTTCAGGAACAAAGATACAAAATGTGCCAACCGCTGGTTTTTTTTGTGCACGAAGTGCGTTAATCTCAGCAATTCTTTGTGCTTGGATTTCGCTCATAAACCAGTCAAAATACGCCATGCCTTTGGGACGATTGGGTTGGCTCATAAAGCCCGCTTTATAGGCTTCTAATCCCATACCCATCATTTTTGCGTGACGTTCAACGTCAACACCGATACTTCCTAATAAATCCTTATGGAGTTCAACACCCATGTTTTTCCTTTGTGAAAAATATAGTGCTGCGTGATTACATGTAAAAGAGGATAGCAGAAAAAAGGAGTGCTACTTCATGTATGTCTAAGCCTTAGACTAACAGCATTGAAAGTATTGTAAACTACTAAAGATTAAAGTTTGGTAAATTTTACTTTACCAAACTAGGAGATAATTTCTCCGTTTATAAGAAATTTACCACCCACGCGCCCCACATTTTCGAGGCTCACATGATAGCGCTCATCAATAACATCATCGGCATAATACGCATGCTCAATGTGCAGTAAGCATGGTGTGGTTTCACTGCCTTCGATAGGTAAGGTTTTGACAAAGCTGCAAAAGAGTGCTGCTTTAGCGTCTTTGACCATCATAGGATAGTCATCCAGTATTTTCTTTCCTTCGATACCAAAGTTCTCAAATTCACTTTGCGTATAATCCAGTGATGTTGCACTTTGACTCATAATGACTCTTAATTCTTTATGCACAAAGTTGATGGTCACTTTTGAGCCTGCTAAAAAATTGGCAAGAGTATCTTTGGGGCTATCATCTTCTTTTTTTCCAATGGAGACAATCAGCATCGGTGGTTCGGAAGAGAGTGGGATAAAGTAGCTAAAAGGGGCAAGGTTTACAATGCCATTGTGTTCAGTACTTATCCATGCAATGGGACGTGGGGTGACAGTATTTGAGATGAGTTTATAGATGCTCGTTTCATCCAGTTTTGAAAAATCTAAAAGCATATGAATTTCCTCTGACTTCATTTTGAGCGATTATAACATGCAATATGTTACAATTGCGCCTTACTTTAAAGCTAGGATTTTGTGTGGATATATTTCAGTCAATCATCATGGGAATGGTCGAGGGCTTCACGGAGTTTTTGCCCGTTTCATCAACGGGTCATATGATCGTAACAGCCGATTTTTTAGGTATTAAACAAGACAGTGTAACAAAAGCGTATGAGATTATCATTCAGTTTGCAGCAATTTTAGCGGTAGTTTTAGCCTACAAAGATAAGTTTACATTCAAAAAAATTGAGTTATGGAAAAAAATCTTTGTTGCATTTTTACCGATTGGTATTATTGCGTTTATCTTCTCTAAGCAGATCAAAGCACTTTTTAGTGTTGATGTCGTAGCAACGATGTTTATCATCGGTGGTGTCGTTTTTTTGATAGCAGAAAAGTATTACAAACCTAAAGAGCATTTTATCAATGATGTTGAAAAGGTAAGTTATAAACAAGCGTTTTTGATTGGGTGTGCTCAATTAGCGGGCTTAGTTCCAGGAACATCTCGTTCAGGATCGACTATTTTAGGCGCTATGTTTGTAGGGCTTACACGAAAGGCGAGTGCAGAGTTCTCATTTTTGCTCGCTTTCCCGGTGATGACTGCTGCAACGGGGTATAGTATCGTTAAAAATTTTAATGAATTCAATGTCGATAATCTCGTAGTTTTAGGCGTTGGTTTTGTGATAGCCTTTATTACAGCGTATCTTTCGATTAAACTCTTTTTGAAGTTTTTACAGCGCTATACGTTTGTCTCTTTTGGCGTTTACCGCATCATTTTTGGAGTGGTACTTTTAGCATATTATTAAGACAATAAATCCTATTTTTCTCGCTTACATTTGACAAAGAGAATACTCTCTTTGTCTCCTTCATTTACAAACGTCAATATTGGTAACAATTTATACAAAAAAGCTTAAAAATATAGCAGCTCTTTTATCTTCTAAAGTAATATTAATGTTATATTAACACTCTATAATGCCATATTTCCAAGCGGAGTCACACAATGTTTTTTACAAAAAAAGAGCCTGAAGAGCTTAATGCTCTAAGAAGCGAAGTTGAGAGACTCAAAGCAGAAAATGAACAGCTTTTAGCGCTCACAAAATTCTCTCAAGAAGAGATCATAGTGGTTGTAGATCTCTCTAAAAATATCGTCATGCAAAACGATAAAGCAAAAGAGATGATCAAAGATCCTCAAAGGCTTGCTTCTGCACTGAATGAGTCTATGGAAAGCATTAGCATGGATGGATGCCAAGGTTCAGTGCGCTCTAGGCGTTTGAGTAACCAGTGTGTAGCCTATAGCATTATAAAGAGCGATATTCGTAACGCAAAAGACAGTAACATTTTAAGTTTGCATCAGAATTCTATTACTGGGGCACTCAAAAACTCTCAATTAACTTTCACCCAAATATTAGATGATTTAAAAATGATGAAAGAGGAATCTTCACAAATTTCTCAAGAATCCAGAGAGGGCTTGAGCCTTGCAAGTAGCTCTTCAGTTGCAATGGATAAACTAAGCTTCTTGATGAGCGATGTCGTCAGTAATGCAAAATCACTTTTAACCAGAAGCCAAGAAATTTCAAGTGTGGTACAGCTCATCGAGGATATCGCAGATCAGACCAATCTTTTAGCACTCAATGCTGCTATTGAAGCGGCGCGTGCAGGAGAACATGGTCGTGGGTTTGCTGTTGTTGCGGATGAAGTAAGAAACTTAGCAGAGCGTACTCAAAAAGCGACCAAAGAGATTGCGATGGTAGTACAAACGATGCAACAAGAGTCTTCTCAAACAGAGCGAAGTACGGAAGAGGTCAGTGTGATCGCACGCACAACAAAAGAACAGACAGATGAGCTAAAAACGAAGATTGTCTCTTTTGAGAAAAATGCCACCAGATCGATGTTTGAAGTAAGTCACCTAAGCGATAAAATCTTTGCATCTTTAGCAAAAATTGACCATGTCATTTATAAAAACAATGTCTATGCACTTCTCTTTGGCGAACATAATGAATTTAAAGCAACGACGCATCACGAGTGCCGTTTAGGCAATTGGTATGAAAGAGGTATTGGAAAAGAGGAGTTTAGTAAAACCACGTCGTATGGAAAACTTGAAAGCCCACATGCGAAAGTCCATGAGGTCGCTAACCGCCTAGCTAAAGAGTGCGGTGATGAAAAAGCGATTTGTTCTAAAGCCGAGATTGAAGCAATGGTAAGAGAGATTGAAAATGCCAGTGCAGGCGTTTTTGAAACATTGGATGCGATGGTTGATGAGAAAACGAAACTACTGATGCTTGAAGCGAAAGAGCATCTTTTTGATAAACAAGTGAGGGTATAAGATGATGAACAAGAAGATTAAAGTTGCTGTGATTGATGATGAGCAAGAGATCTTAGATATGATCGAAAAGTATCTCAGTCGTACTTCAAGTTTTGAAGTAACCACCTTTTCAAACCCACACAATGCCATTTCCCGCATTGATAAAAGTTATGATGTCATTCTTTTAGACATTATGATGCCTCAAATGGGTGGACTGGATGTGCTTAAAACGTTGCATGAAAAAGTACCAGAGCTAAAAATCATTATGATGACAGCGTACTCAACACTCGATAAGGTACTCAAATCGCATCGTGAAGGGGCAACACACTACATCATGAAACCTTTTTCTTCCATGAAGGCGCTAGAAGAGAAGATTTACGAATTGGTCAAATAGAGTCATTGATGAAAGATTTGCACTCAAAGATCAAAGATCTTGAGCAAGAGATTGATGTTCTAAAAAGTCAAAATAGACGTATTTTAGAGTGCGCTATTCTTGAAAAAAAAGAGTTAGAACAGCTTGCAAAAAAGGCAAAACTCTATTTTAATAACTCTGATTTAGCGTATGTCATTCTCGATGCACATCAACACATTGTCGATGTCAATGAGACATTTTCACATCTTTTTGGCTATAGCAACGAAGAGATAGTTGGTTCACACGTGAGTAAGCTTTTTACAACCTCTAAGCGCTATGAAAAATGGTGGAAAGAGCATTTGAATGCAGGTGCATATGAGAGTATCAGTAACTTGGAGTATCGCCTTCGTAAAAAGAGTCGCCACAGTTTTTGGGCAGAATTGTTTGGAAAAAAATTTGAAGACGATGGGGCACGTTTGAGCATTTGGAGTGTTCGTGACATCTCACTTCGTGTCAAATCTCGCAATACCATCGCTAAACTCAATTTAAAGTATCAAAAACAGCTTCGTGATATTGAAGCGATTTTAGACATCATCCCTGTTCCTGTGTTTATTAAAGATCGTCATTTCCGTTACATCGGATGTAGCCGTGCTTTTTGTAGTTTTCTAAATCGAAGCAAAGAGCAAATTTTAGGCAAAACGGTCTTTGATCTCTTCCCTTTGGAACTTGCTAACATCTACCATGCTAAAGATCTAGAGATGCATGAAAGTAGTTTTCAAGTCTATAAAATTACGATAGACAAGCATCATAATGAACAAGAAATTACGCTTGAAATACAAAA